>Ga0265294_10004199_pt1 | contig 18069 bp, 15 predicted proteins | sample MunlanPumphouse3_FD_192504 | JGI IMG/M metagenome (GOLD analysis project Ga0265294, IMG submission 192504) | Groundwater microbial communities from a municipal landfill in Southern Ontario, Canada - Pumphouse #3 | ecosystem: Environmental > Aquatic > Deep subsurface > Groundwater | place...
GGCGGGAACTCAATGATTTTTCTTCCGGGGGTACCTGCCTTGTTCTCGCGTCCCTTCCGTATGATGAGAATGAATATATTCGGAATTATGATGATTTTTTAAAGGTGCAAAGATGATGAACATACCGTTTCTCGATCTCAAAGCGATCAATGCCGCATATCGCGACGAACTTATTCAGGCCGCTACCCGGGTCATTGATTCCGGATGGTATATTCAGGGGCAGGAAGTGGAAGCCTTTGAACAGGAATTTGCTGCGTATTGCGGCACCAAATATTGCATTGGAATGGGCAACGGCCTGGACGCCCTCACCCTCACCCTGCGTGCCTGGAAGGAACTCGGCAAGCTCAAGGAAGGCGATGAGATTATTGTTCCGGCCAACACTTATATCGCCACGATACTGGCCATCACGGCAAACTGTCTCACCCCGGTTCTGGTCGAACCGGATCTTGATACCTACAATCTTTCCCCCCGCCTGATGCGGCAAGCCATCACTCCCAGAACCAAAGCTGTCATGCCAGTTCATCTATATGGCCGCCTTGCCGAAATGCCTGAAATCATGGCCATCGCCCAAGAGCACAAATTGCTGGTGTTGGAAGACGCAGCCCAGGCCCACGGTGCAAGCCTGCAGGGTCGCAAGGCCGGAAATTGGGGAAATGCAGCAGGATTCAGTTTCTATCCGGGGAAGAATCTCGGAGCCCTGGGCGACGCCGGGGCCGTGACCACCAATGATGAAGAACTGGCGAAAACCATCCGGGCTTTGGGGAATTATGGTAGTCACAAAAAATACGAAAATTTGTATCAGGGCGTGAACAGCCGGCTTGATGAAATACAGGCGGCTATGCTTCGGGTGAAGTTACGGCATCTGGACCGGGAAATCGAGGCCAGACGTAAGGTGGCCAGAGCGTATCTGGATGGGATCACTAATCCGCTTGTGGAATTACCTCATTGGGAAATTGAAGAACAGCATGTTTTTCATTTGTTTGTGGTCCGGTGTGCTAAGCGGGATGCTTTGCAAGAGTATTTGCGAGAGCGGGGAGTGCAGACGTTGATTCATTATCCGGTGCCGCCGCATAAGCAGAAGGCGTATGCGGGGTGGAATGTTCTAGACTATACCGTGGCTGAAAGGATTCACAGAGAGGTGCTGAGCTTGCCTATGGGGGCGACCTTAGATGACAAATCATTTATGATTATTTTAAAATCTATAGAATTATTTCGATTTCAATAAGTTGATAATATGGCAAGTTATAAAGAATATCTTAAGCATAGAATTCCTGAACCCATTCTGTCGAAAATTAGGTTTGTTCGTAGTTTGATCAAAGAAATTTATTTTTTCGTAGAAATAAGGCTAACTCAATTCTACCAAAAAAGAGCTCTTAAAAAAATTAAAATAAAAAGCAAAATTAGGGTTGCCTTTTTTTTAATTCATGAGGCTGTGTGGAAATATGAATTAATATATAGGTTATTTGAGAAGGATGATAGGTTTGAGCCTATTGTTGTGGTTTGTCCGGTCGTCAACTATGGCGATGAGAATATGCGTAAGGAAATGAATAGAGCCTATAGCTGTTTTAAAAAAAAGAAATATAATGTAGTTAAATCGTTAGATGAAGATACAGGGCAATGGTTAAATGTAAAAAAAACAATTAGGCCAGATATTGTTTTTTTTACCAATCCTTGGAGATTGACTAAAGATATATATTATATTGATAATTTTACTGATATTCTCACATGCTATGTTCCATATTTTTTTCATGTTACAAAACATTTGAAAGAAAATTATGCAGGGAGACTCCAGAATCTTTCTTGGAAGGTTTTTTATGAAACAGAAATACATTTAAAATATGCGAAGAAATATTCTCATAATAAGGCATCGAATGTATCAGTAACGGGCTATCCAGGTCTTGATCATTTTTTTAAAGGGGTTGCAGTAAATGATCCATGGAAGATTCAAGATCATAAAATTAAAAGAATTATATGGGCACCACATCATACAATACCAGGGCAAGATGCAGGCTTGAAATTTTCTAACTTTGAGAAATATGCTTATTTTTTCTTGGAGTTAGCCGAGATTTATTTTTCTAAAATACAAATTGCCTTTAAACCGCATCCATTGTTGAAACCCAAACTGTTCAGAGACCCTAATTGGGGCGAAAAAAAAACAAATATGTATTATGATATGTGGGATACGCTTGAGAACGGTTTGCTAGTGGAAGGTGAGTATAAAGACTTATTTTTAACTTCGGATGCAATCATTCATGACAGTGGTTCTTTTACTGTTGAGTATTTAACTACATTAAAGCCGGCGATGTATGTATTAAGCGATATAAATCAGACAAAGAATTTGAATGACTTTGGAAAAAAAGCAGTGAATTTACATTATAAAGCTTTTAACAAAAATGATATTGAAAAATTTATAGTTAAGACCGTAATCCAAGGTAATGATCCAATGGCAATAGAACGAATTCATTTTGTTAATAAATATCTAGTACCGCCTAATCATAAAACTGCATCTGAAAATGTTTTTGACAATATTTTGAAATTACTTCAACTCGAAAAGGGATAGACTGAAATGAAAAAAGTATATGTCGGGATGAGTGCGGACTTAGTACATACTGGTCATTTGAACATCATCAAAAAAGCGTCTGGGCTTGGTGAAGTTATAGTAGGATTGCTTACCGATGCGGCCATCGCCAGCTACAAACGTGTTCCGTATCTGACGTTTGAACAGCGAAAAGAAGTGATTGAAAGTATCAAAGGAGTAAGCCAAGTCGTTCCGCAGACTACTTTGGACTACATACCTAATTTGGAGAAGATCAAGCCTAATTATGTGGTGCATGGCGATGACTGGAAGGAAGGCGTACAGAAAAAAACCAGACAAGGAGTTATTGATGCTTTGGCCAAATGGGGGGGGGAATTAATTGAAATTCCTTACACCAAGGGTATTTCTTCAACCCAACTGAGGGGAGCGTTGAATGAAGTCGGAACAACTCCTCAGATTCGTCTCAAATCCTTGCGAAGGATGCTACAAGTAAGGCCTCTCGTAAGATTCATTGAAGTTCATGATGGCCTAACGGGTTTGATTGTTGAAAATACACATATTGAGACTGAGCAAGGCATCCGTGAGTTTGACGGTATGTGGGGCAGCAGCTTGACCGATTCCACTGCGAAAGGGAAGCCTGATATAGAGGCTGTGGATGTAAGTTCACGAGTTGAAACCTTGAACGAAGTCCTTGAGGTGACAACTAAACCCATAATCTATGATGCTGATACCGGGGGCAAGCCTGAGCATTTTGTGTTTACGGTCAAAACCCTTGAGCGTCTTGGAATTTCCGCAGCTATTATTGAGGACAAGGTGGGGCTCAAAAAAAATTCTCTGTTCGGCACTGACGTACCACAAACCCAAGATAGTATTGAAGGTTTTTGCCACAAAATTCAGATGGGGCGCAATGCACGGGCTACTGATGATTTTATGATCATAGCCCGAATAGAGAGTCTCATATTGAATAAAGGTATTGAGGACGCGCTAACAAGAGCCAAGGCGTATCTTGATTGTGGTGTGGACGGGATCATGATTCACAGCCGTCAGAAAACGCCTGATGAAATTTTTGCCTTTTGCCGAGAGTACAACAAGCTACCTAACCGAAAACCTTTGGTGGCAGTTCCTTCAAGTTATAATTCGGTTACTGAAAAGGAGTTGATGGATAATGGGATAAATATTGTGATCTACGGGAACCAACTCATTAGAAGTGCCTATCCTGCAATGGTTAATACAGCAAAATCGATTCTGGCGAATCAGCGTGCATTTGAAGCTAACGACTTGATGATGCCCATAAAGGAAATTCTTGAATTGATTCCTGGAGGTAAATGATGATTTCGCCTGAAGTATTCTATCGTGAAGTTAATCAACGAGGTATAGGGATTTTTGCAGGGGTACCTGATTCTCTTCTCAAGCATTTATGTGCTTTTCTTGATGAAAATTGCAGGGATGATGAATACATAATAACGGCGAATGAAGGTAATGCTGTGGCCTTGGTTGCCGGATACCATTTGGCAACAGGTAAAATTGGGGCTGTCTACATGCAGAATTCAGGATTAGGAAACTGTGTTAATCCCCTGACCTCTCTTGCTGATCGTGAAGTGTATAATATTCCTATGCTTTTACTGATTGGCTGGCGAGGTGAACCTGGAACAAAAGACGAACCTCAGCACGTCAAGCAGGGACGGATAACCAAGGGACAACTGGATCTTTTGGAGATACCCTACGAAGTGCTTCAGGCTGATTCAGACCTAGACGATATTTTAACCAAGGTATTCTCATCAATCAAAAGGTCCAACTCTCCTGCAGCGTTGCTTATCCGCAAGGGTACCTTTGCCTCATGCAAGGTTCAGGCTAAGCCGAAGCCGATAATTTCATTCAAGCGAGAGCAAGCATTGGCAACAATCCTTGATTTGGCCGACCCTGACGATCTTTTTGTATCCACCACGGGCAAAACTTCACGCGAACTCTTTGAATTAAGGGCTAGTCGTGGTGAATCTCAACGTGATTTCCTCACTGTAGGTTCCATGGGGCATACTTCTTCCATCGCCTTGGGCGTTGCTCTAGGCAACTCCAAACGCCGAGTAATTTGCCTGGACGGCGATGGGTCTGTCATCATGCATCTGGGAGCGCTTCCGATTATAGCCAGTCTCAATCCATCCAACTTGGTGCATATTCTACTGAACAATTGCGCTCATGAATCCGTTGGAGGACAGCCTACTGTTGCTGGAAAAATGGATTTTTCTGCCATTGCTAGTGCTTGCGGCTATCAAGGCTACCATTTGGCTACTGATCCAGACAGTCTGAAAGATGCTTGGCAAAATGTTATTCATTCCCGAGGTCCACAAATGCTTGAGATTCAGCTAGTCATTGGCTCTCGAGAAAACCTGGGACGTCCGACCAATACTCCTGAGCAGAACAAGAGAGCGTTTATGGAGGCTGCTCGTGATTGAGTCTGTAGAGCAGTGGTCATTCTATAATCCTGTGCATGTTACTGCTGGTGTGGGAGCACTTTCTCGTCTTCCTGAATTAATCCCAAGCCAGGGAAAAATATTATTATTGACAACTGCAGGGTTCACGAAACGGAGAATGACTGAACGTGTTCTGCAGGTGTGTAATCGTTCACGCTTTGTGGTTTTTGATCAGGTAGCCCCTAATCCTGAGTTAGACGCACTCGATCAGATAACAGACTATTTTCGGAAAAAAGATATTTCTGTTATTGTGGCCATAGGCGGTGGTAGCGTGCTGGATTCAGGCAAGGTTCTTGGCGTTACTTTACCTTCTAAACTTGAGACGCCTTTACAGAAAAAAATTCGTAAGGGGATTGATCATCCATGGGAAAGCAGTTTGCCTGTCATTACCATTCCAACAACCGCTGGTACAGGAGCAGAGGTAACCCCATTTGCCACTGTCTGGGATAAACTTACCCAAAAAAAATATTCTGTTTCAGGAGAAATGGTGTTCCCGGCGCACGCATTGCTTGATCCTGAATTGACAATCACCCTGCCATCCAAAGAAACATTTTATACTGGACTGGACGCAATTTCACACGCTCTGGAATCCATCTGGAATAAAAATAGAACGCCGGTGAGCCTGTCTTTTGCTTTGGACGCCTTAAATTTGGCAAATGAAGCTTTACCCATTGTCCTGAAGCAACCTGATAATATTTTGATGCGAGAGAAAATGCAGAACGCCAGCTTTTTCGCAGGTCTTGCCATAAGCCAAACAAAAACAGCATTAGCCCATTCCATTTCATATCCATTGACCATTCATCATGGAATTCCTCACGGATTGGCTTGTAGTTTTACCTTGCCAGCACTGATTGAAAAATATTTAGCTATTGTCAATAATAGAACTATAAAACAGGCTCTGCAAAAGACGCTGGTTACGCTTAAACGTTTTGATTTAGGGGCTGAGGTGGCAAAATACTCAAATATAGCAGGCCTTTTTAAATATATTGATGAAATGTATAACCCTGAAAGGGCTGGAAATTATGTTCTGAAAATTGAAAATGATGATATTGGCAAATTATTGTCATTTTAATTGAAATGATTGGAGCATTAACTCTTGGACCATTTCGGTGCCTTTTAGGCATGTGTTTCTGGATGGTCGAGTATCGACTCTTGACTGGTGATCGAGCATGGACGGCCACGCAGCGTACCTTTCCCTACAGTAATTAACAGCACCGGAATGCTTATTTTCTGGCTGCCTTCCTGTGAGCTGATATCTCTATATATGACTAGTCCAAATAATTCATTAAAATCCAAAGCACTCCAAGGGGTTGCCTGGAGTGCTATCGAAAGATTGTCGTCGCAAGCAGGACAATTTGTCATTGGCATTGTTTTGGCCCGCATCCTTATGCCTGAAGATTTTGGGTTGATCGGGATGCTTTCCATTTTCATCGCCATTTCGCAAAGTCTTATTGATAGTGGAATGGGCTCGGGGTTGGTGCAGAAAAAGAATCGAACTGACATTGATTTTTCCACAGTTTTTGTATTTAATTTTTTTGTAAGTATCTTGGTTTATGCCATTCTGTTTTTTTGTGCCCCCTTTATTGCAGATTTTTACGAAATGCCCCAACTTGTTCTGCTGACAAGAGTTTTGACCCTTAATATTATCATCAACTCTCTTGCAATTGTTCAGCGGACACGACTCACTATAAATATTGATTTTAAGACAATTGCAAAAGTTAATGTTGTCTCTGTTCTTCTGGGGGGTGGAATAGGTATTTCATTTGCGTATGCGGGATTTGGTGTTTGGGCGCTTGTTTTTTTGAACCTTTTTAGAACAATAATCTCAGTCATAATGCTGTGGTTTTTGAGCCGGTGGACTCCCTCTCTTCTGTTTTCCAGACAATCTTTTAAAGAACTTTTTGGCTTTGGTTCCAAGTTGCTTGCAGCAGGTATTTATGCCCAGACATTGAACAATATTTACAATATCGTCATTGGAAAGGCATATTCGGCTTCTGATCTCGGTTTTTATACCAAGACAAAACAGTTCGCAGATATAACCGCCGGAACGGTTACCAGTATCATGCAACAGGTCACGTATCCTATACTGGCTTCGTTACAGGATGATAGATCTAGGATGATATCCGTTTTCAGCAGATTGATCCGGATGTCGGCATTTTTTATCTTTCCGGCGATGACAATGCTTTCTTTGCTTGCAGAGCCTTTTATTCGCCTGATTTTGACTGAAAAATGGCTTCCGATGGTTCCTTTGCTCCAATGGATGTGCTTTGCCCGGATTTTTTACCCGTTGAGTGTTATCAACATGAATATTCTCAATGCCATTGGCCGGTCTGATCTTTTTTTAAAGCTGGATTTATCAAAATGCCCTTTGACTGTACTGGCGTTGATTATAACAATTCCCCTTGGCGTAAAAGCCATGATTATAGGACACGTTGTAACATCTTTTCTGGCATTTTTCATGAACGCATATTTGCCTGGGCGGTTGTTCGGCTATGGTCCATTGCGTCAATGTGAAGATATTTCAAAGATCATTTTTGCAACACTAGGAATGGCGGTTGTCGTATTTTTTTCCTGCAGAGGAATCAATTCAGATATTGTAAAACTCGTTTGTGGGGCGGTGACGGGAACAGCCTCGTATTTTTTATTTGTATACCTGTTGCGGATTCCTGAATTTGACGAGGTTAAGCAGGTAGCTGGTAAACTTTGTAGTAAAGTAGTATCCAAAAAAGCTCCGATGAGCTGATATATATAATAATTTTGAGTACAGATTCTTCGTGTGGAGAGCCTCTCCCTACAAGTGCGTACATTTTTTTGGTTCATGGGAAAGAAGAAGCAAAAATGCGCCCGGGAAGGTGTTGGGTATTTGAGAGTGAGGACGCGGACATCCCGGCAGATCTCCTGCGGTGGTTTGTATTCGGATGTCTTGGACGAGTGATGTCATGGCCCATGGGATTTATTTTGCTCGCCAAAGGCGAGAGCCGCATGTTTTTGCTAACGGAAACCGTATTCGGTTTGATCCACGCGGCTTTTATCTGGCTTGGCCTGAAATTTTTCGGATTAACCGGCGTAGCCATTGCGTTTATGTCGATGTATTTTTTGTACATACTGGGAATGCTTGCCGTATCAAGGTATCTTACAAAATTTTCGTGGTCCCGGGGCGTCACAACCCTTCTTTTCATACTGCTTCCAGCTTCTTTGGTAGTATTTTTTTCTTCACTTTTTCTCCCGGTCATCCCGGCGACCGCTCTTGGCAGCGTGGTTTGCCTGCTGGTTGGCGTGTACTGTTTACGGCAACTGATGCTGCGGTTGGGGGCTGAACATAAGATTTTTCGGATACTGAGGAAAGTGCCGGGGATGAAAAGAGTTTTGATGGGTTGAATTTATTCTAAATGTAAATTTTAAAGAGTGATAATCTTTTGATCGTCAGCTCTAAAATAGAAAACGAGACACTATGTCCAAAAATATAGCACCATCTACCGATGATTCGCGCCTTCTGGTCACCTTTGCCTTATTCGCCTATAACCAAGAACAATTCATTCGTGAAGCGGTTGAAGGTGCCTTTGCCCAGACCTATAGCCCTTTGGAAATTATTTTATCTGATGATTGTTCTTCGGATAGGACATTCGAGATTATGCAGGAAATGGCGGCGGAATATGTTGGACCGCATAAAGTAATCTTAAACCAAAATAAAAGAAATTTGGGAATTGGCGGACATATTAATAGGGTAATGGAATTAGAAAATGGAGATCTTATTGTCGTTGCAGCAGGAGATGATATTTCATGCAGTCATAGAGTCGAAACTCTAGTTAATTGTTGGATTTCAAATGATTGTTCAGCTGATTCATTGCATTCTCAAGTTATGCGGATGACAAAAGAAGGAAAAGATACGGACATTTTTAAGACAAGACTATGTAAACATACATGCCCTGAAGATTTTATAAAAAAATGTATAATTGTTGGTGCTTCACATGCTTGGACCAAAAGGTTGTTTGAACGTTTTGGAAATTTAAATACAGACATTATCCGTGAGGATAGGGTGATAGGCTTCAGGGCTAGTATCTCAGGCGGAGTACTCTTTATCGATAAACCTCTTGTTCGATATAGAGACGGTGGTATTTCTCAAACAGACTACAAGCAACTTGATACAGATCCATCTAAAAAAATTCTGCAAGCCCACATCGCGATTTTGGAGTGTATTCAAAATTATAAAGATTGTATGAGAATTGATAAAAATAACATCAAAATTTTGAACTCGATACGATATTCAATTGGAAAAAATATCGCATCCATGATTGTTGCTACTAATTCCGGCAAAAGCTCTACATTATTATTTAGGAATTTGTTTTCTTTTAATGTCGAATTTTTAAAAGGCATTATTTTAAAACATGCGTATTTTTTATACAATTTTTATAAAAAAATTAGCTTTCACCAATAAAGACGTGAAAAAATCTGCTTTTTTTATTCTCCTGAACATAGGCGACCTCTTGAGTGATGCAGGTAAACCCTAATTTATGGTCGTATATGCGGTCTCGATTTTGTTGTGTTGCTTCGTATTTTATCTTTTCTCTCAGAGAGATTAAAGCCATTGTTCTTGAATGGATTAAAATTGTACTATTTGAAAAAAATAAGATAAAAAAACAAAAATCAATATTAATGGGAATCTTTGATTTTGTAAGAAATAAATATGGAAAATTTGATGACTAAAAAAGTATACATCATCCTCCTAAACTACAACGGTTGGAAAGATACTATAGAGTGCTTAGAGAGCGTGCTAAAAAATGACTATGACATTTACCAAGTCATAGTGGTAGATAATGACTCGCCAAACAACTCTATGGAGTACATCATCAACTGGGCAGAAGGAAAGCAAGATGTGATCTATTGTGCAAGCTCGCAGTTAAAACATTTAAGTCAACCTTGTGAGCCAAAGCCTTTAGAGTATGTATATTATACAAAAAAACAAGCCATACATGGTGGGGATAAAGGAAAAGAAGAAAAGCATAAAAATCCAATAATTTTCATCCAAGCAGGAGAAAATGGTGGCTTTGCAGCTGGAAACAACATCGGGATAAAATACGCCCTTGCAAAAGATGACTTCGAGTATATTTGGCTTTTAAATAATGATACGGCTATAGAGAAAAATACTCTTAGCTCATTAGTTGCTCATGCTACAAACAATGACTTAGGAATAAGTGGTTCTATCCTTATGTACTACGACAATCCAAAGCAAGTGCAATCGTATGGCGGGACTGTAAATAAGTTTTTTGGTACAGCTAAACATATCTTATATGTAAATAATATAGCAAAAAAACTTAATTATGTTGAAGGTGCTTCGTTTTTAATACATAAGAAAGTAATAGAGAAGATAAAACTCCTTCCTGAAGAGTACTTTTTGTATTACGAAGAGACGGACTACTGTTTTAATGCAAAAAAGCATGGCTTTCGACTTGGTATAGATATAAACAGCGTTGTTTATCATAAGGAAGGTAGTAGTACAGGAGCGAGTAAAAATCCTAAAGAGAGAAGTGAATTTAGTGATATTTTGACTTTAAAAAATCGCATAAAATTTCATAGAAAGTATCTTGGTGGAGGTGTTGGACTTTGGAGTGGTATGATAATAGCTTTTATCAATAGAATAAAACGAGGGCAAAGTTCTAGAGTGTATAGATTTTTTGGTATATCTAAGAATGTTTAAATTCTTTATTGCTATTTTACTATTTCTTACTGTTATCGACTTTCTATTTTTACATATTCAAGTATTTCTCCTTGGGTCAGTTGTCTTTCCAAATGTGATTTTTAAAGCATTGTTATTAGCAAGCTTGTTTACATATTTATTTTTTCATCGAAAAATTTTCATCAAAAAATCTAGTCTGTTTGCCATATATATAGTATATATAATGTATTTACTATTAGATTATATTTTTATATTTTTGTACTTTAATTATTCAGCAACTTACCTGATGGTATCATTTTCTTTATCTGACTATTTTTTGATCATTGTTTTTCTTTTTTTTATACTTTTTACAGCAGATAAATATGATAATAAATTTACTATTATCATATTTATTTTTGGCATTATCGCTGTACTTGGAGGTATTGAACAATATTTGATAGGTACACAAAATTTCGTTGTTACAACAGCTAATAAGTCTGTAAATGCATATAATTTTTATGGTCAAAACAGATTATTTTCTTATTTTGGAAGTGGGTTGGACTTTGGTATTTTTTTATCTTTTTTATTAGTCAGTGTGCTCACATATACGAAACCTTTTTTTTCAATAAAAAATTTTCTACTTATTCCTTTTATACTGCTTATTACATTTTTAATATATAATACTTTAACACGAAATGTTTATGCTATGGTTGCTATTTCATTGTTTTCGCTTTTTCTTTTTTCTATTGGCTCTAAGAAAATTTTAAAATATTTACCATATATATATGGTGCAGCGATTGTCATATTTTTAAGTTATACCGCTAACAATTTATCTGCAAATGTTTCAGGTAGTCATATAGGGTCTGCAGAATCAACATTTATTCGTTTTCTCAATTGGGGGAATGCCCTAAATCTATATATACAAGGTGATACAATGTCACATTTATTTGGATTTGGTTTAATACAAAATGCTAACTTAAATCCAAACTTGTGTATCGATAATTTATTTTTAGGAACATTGTTACAACATGGATTGATAGGGTTAATATTGTTTTTGTTTTTATTGCATCATATATGGATATATCTTTTAGATAAATATTTTGCTTCTAGGCAGCGTCTATCTTTGATAGTTGCTGTTATGTTTTCGTCATTTTTTGCAATTAACATGTTAAATAATATCTATATGGATTATTTTACTATATTGGGGATCTATTTTTTATTCTCTGAAGATAAAAAGTTTAATACTAAGGTTTCTCGCTGTTTCAAGTGGGTAGAGAGGGTGAGATCCGGCAGTCGAACGAGTGTAAAAGGCCCTATGAGAGATGCAGACTCTTTTCAGTTGGCCCTTGGCTTGCCCCCGGGTGCATCCATTCGTGGCGGGATACCTCTTGACAAGCAATAATCTTACGATTTTTTGCCCCAGATTTTCATCAAAAGACACCTCGAATCAAAACATATGAGGATGAATTTGCGAAATAATCGTAAATTGACGGCCAAAGCAAATTTTAGGCCGAAATTTTCCCAATATAAACGGTTGCACCCAAGCCAACATTACCAAGAGTTTTTCGGCTCCTCGCTGTTTGGAGTGGGTAGACGGATATAGCCCGTTAAGCACCGTGGACAGCTTTCTGACCCGGAGCGAAAGTCGCGCTTCCTTCGCCGTCGCTAAGGTCCACACGGGTGCATCCGCTAACAGCGGGATGATCCTAGAGGTTGTTTTTTACTATAAGCGGTTAAAATTCTTGATTAAATATTGATTTTTATGTAGTATTTCTTTACTAAGGGAGATACTACAATGCTTGAATGCCGTAAAATTATAATATCAGAATCTGACTACGTTATTGGTAAATATTCCATGAGTCTTAAAGGCCTTGTAGATACGCTTTGCTCGATTATAAAAATTCCAGAAATGTCATTGTTTCAAATAATTGAAAAAATGAAAGAGGAACATATATATTCATGTGATCCAGTATTAATTTCAACAATTTTAGAATTTAAGCTTCAAAATCTTTTTAAAGAAATTAAATGCCCAAATTGTGCCTCAAAAATGCATCATAATAAATTTATCTCAAGGAATTTAAAAACATCTTTTGGAACAATAAGTCTAAAATCGCCTTATTGTTATTGTAATAATTGTAAATCATTTTTTGAGCCTTTTGCTAAAGTATTGAACTTGAGACCAGGATCGTATCAGTATGATCTTCAAAAAAATATTTCCAAAATAGCGTCTTCTGTTCCATTTGCTGAAGCTTCTGAAATATTCCATGATACATATGGATACAAAATCACCCCAGATACTATACATCAAATGACAAATGAGCTTGGCACTCATGCATATCTTGAGGAAATTGCTCCTGATCCGTCCATTATCGGCTCGGTCATTGATGAAATTGCCCAAGGAAAGAAACGAAGACCTGTTCTTGTTTTCACGGCTGATGGTGCAATGGCTCCTATCCGTACAGAAAAAGGGAAGCCTCAGTGTTGGAAGGAGAACAAAGGAGTTCGTGCATATCTGGTTGATGATGACCGTATTGTTCACATTATGAGTTGGCACCAAATATGTGATAAAAATGATTTTATCACATATTTACAGAGTATTAAAGAGCTCAAGCTTTTCCCGGAAGATAAGGTCCGGGTTTGTTGTCTAGGCGACGGTGCTGCCTGGATATGGGACGCTTTTACCATGACTATTCCAGACGCACGTCAAATTCTGGACTATTATCATTGTGCTGACCATCTGCATGAATTCGTCTCAGTTAAATTTGGCGATTCAGCCGCAGGAAAAATTTGGCTTGAAAAAACAAAAAAAAGACTATTTTCGAATAATATCAAGAATGTACTTGCTGGCCTTAAAAGGATGAAGGTTACTGGCGATATCGAAAAGGCTCGAGATAGTCTTTATGGATATTTAAACAATAACAGAGACCGTCTCCTTTACGGAAAGGCCCGTCGTGGGGATTATCCCATCGGTAGCGGAGCCATAGAAAGTGCAAACAAATTTATTGGCCATGTCCGTCTCAAACGCTCAGGAGCATGGTGGAAAATCATTAATGCCAATAATATATTAAAACTGCGATGCGCTCGATACAACAAACAATTCAACCAGTTTTTTGAAAATTTTGAGCAGGCCCATAGAGAACCGTGGGAGTTCAGCAAACCAATTTTTACTATTGTCAAGTAGCGTCCCGACACAATCGGATGCACCCGGTCCACACTGCATGCGAACCTAGACCGGTCAAGGCTGCGAAACGAAGTGGAGCACCCGAAGGGCTTGGCCTTGAGGGGCCTGGGGGCACGGGCTAGCTTTGCCCGCAAAGGCGAAAATTCTGAGCCGGTCTTAATCAATTACCCACTCAAAATAGCGAAGAACCAGTTTTTCCTTTGTGTCGTTCAGCACCGGTAATTGTCATCATATCCCTTTGCACGGGTGCATCCGTTCGTGTCGGGATGATTTTAGAAGCTATTTTTTACCATAACCACCTAAAATTCTCGATTAAATATTAATTTTAATGTAGTATCTCTTTACTAAAGGAGGTACTACAATGCTTGAGTGCCGTAAAATTAAGATATCAGAATCTGACTACATTATTGGTAAATATTCCATGAGTCTAAAAAACCTTATAGATAATCTTTGCTCGATTATAAAAATCCCAAAAATGTCTTTGTCCAAATAATTGAAAAAATGAAAGAGGAACATATACACTCATGTGATCCAGTATTAATTTCAACGATTTTAGAGTTTAAACTTCAAAATCTTTTTAAAGAAGTTAAATGCCCAAATTGTGCATCAAAGATGCATCATAATAAATTTATATCAAGAGATCTAAAAACATCTCAGCAGTTCCCGGTTCCCGTGTAAACGCCCATATGCTGGGGTTTAAATAAAAGTGTTTCGTAAAGATTCAGGTCCACTAGGTCTATACATTTGACCAGAAGGTGGGTATTTTGAAGTATTAATACTACAAAAATACTCCCTCCAAAAATCCGAAAATATTTAAGTGCGGATGCACTTTTTGAAACCGTCCGTACAAGCTTCCGCAAGATCCCTGATCACCGCAAGGGTGTTAAAATCTCTCTTGAGGACGCATTGATGTCAGCCTTTGCCATGTTTTCTTTAAAAGATCCGTCATTGTTGGCTTTTGAAGAGAGAAGGTTGTCAGCTGATCCCAATCTTCACAGCATCTACAAAATCAACAAAGTTCCCTGTGACAGTCAAATGCGAGATATCCTGGATAAAATTAGTCCCAAAGCACTTGAGCATTCATTCAAAGATATTTTTCGACAAATTCAACGAGGAAAGGCGTTGGAACAATTTGAGTACATGGACGGTTATTACCTCTTGAGCTTGGACGGAACCGGTTATTTCTCTTCGAGTAAAATCAATTCTGACGCATGCATGGTCAAAAAGAACAAAAAAACCGGTGCGATCTCTTATTATCAGCAAATGCTTGGTGGATCAATTGTCCATCCAGATTTTAAAGAAGTAATCCCTCTTAATCCTGAAATGATTACCAAACAGGATGGGGAGACCAAAAATGATTGTGAACGCAATGCCGCAAAGCGTTTTTTGGAAAAATTGCGCAAAGATCACTCTCATCTTCCTCTCATTGTTATTGAAGACGGATTGAGCTCAAACGCCCCGCATATCAAAGACCTACGTTCTCATAATCTAAATTTTATTCTTGGAGCCAAACCAGGAGATCACGAATTTTTATACCGGAAAGTAGCCGCTGCTCATAGCGAACATCGGGTAACCGTACTTGAGTACAGGGACTCCTTAGACCCAAAGAAGACGCACCTTTTTCGATTTATAAACAATGTTCCGCTTAATGAGTCGAACCAGGATTGTTTAGTGAATTTCCTTGAATATCAAGAAACCACACCAAAAAAAACAATGGTATTCAGTTGGGTTACTGATCTTACGATTACCGAAAACAATGTGTCCAAAATCATGCGTGGTGGACGGGCCCGGTGGAAAATAATATTTAAGTGAAAATTTTGGACGAATCACAATGCTTGCATTTTTAGTCGACCAAGTTCAACAATTATCATGTGCATTATTCAATTCTGTTTGGATGAAATATAAATCAAAAAGATCTCTTTGGGAAAAGATACGAATTGCATTTCATACATTTTTATTTAACTCAATGGAAGATTTGTATAGAGCGTTACTTATCGGAATAAAGAAAAAACATCCTGAACTCGAATACTGACTTTTTTATTCTTCAGAAAAATATTTTTACGCTTGGAAAAAATGACAGGATAGTTGCGTCCATTTTGATTTTTACACGGTAAAAAACCGATATCGTCAGATATTTTTTTGCGTATTCCATAAATTTTAAGTCAGTTTAGAATCAAAATCGGTAAAAAAACCCCCATTACATTTCCAGATGAAACAAAATCAGTTTGGCCGGGAATTGCTGAGCATTCACTAGTAACAGCTCCACTTAAAACAACGAGGAAATTTTAATTGTCTAATATCGCAACGAATAGCCGGATACTTAGCTCCCACTTATAACTTCTTTAATCTTAACGCTTTTTTCTATAGCATTACTATTAATGTCTCGTCTAATACTGATGCCCATGATATTTGGATTATTACTAATTTATCTTCGATACAAGGTAATGGATATCGGCATGAGGCCTGGAACGCTATTAATGCGATCAATATTTTTTCTATTTGGAATTATTGCATTATTTGGATTAATATCATCATTCCGTACTGTAGGAGATAATCATGCTTTAACTCAAAGTTACATAGGCTATGGACCGACATCCATTAATCACTTAGCCGCCATTCTTGACGGACAATTTTCTACCGAAAATTTGCACGAATATTTGGTCCAGGAAAATTTTGGATTTATATACAAATTCCCCTTTGCGAGTAGGTTGCTAAACCTAACAGAAACTCGCCAAATTGCTAGACAATCTAGCTTTTCAGCAACATGGCGGGCGGGCCTTAATGGATCTTTTAATTGGTTTACCTCTTTTGGTGAAATATTTGTTGGGCTCGGGATAATTGCAATACCGTATTTGCTTGTATATGGAATGATACTCGGTGTATCTTGGAAAGCGTTTCGTGCTGGCCGCATGTGGGGGATGGTTATTTATCCGTGGACTGCATTTGGCGTCATGTTTTGTTTTGGATCTAATTATTTTGCAGGACAACCATTATCTATTTTGGTACTACTCACGATAATTCTTTATGCGTACAGATGTGTTGTTTTTGTTTGTAATCGGAATTTTTTTTTAAAATATAAAACAACAAAATTATAAAATAAGTTATTCTATATATTTTAAAAATCAAAAAAAATATTGCTATGAAAATATATATAAATTCTCGTTTTTTAACTCAGAGAACAACAGGAGTTCAGAGATTTGCTATAGAAATTGCAAAATCCATTGCCTCTATTGATAAAAAAATTATATTTATCGCTCCAAAAAATATACTGCATGACGATATTGCAAAAACAATTAATATTCAATGCTTCGGGAATTTAAAAGGACATTTATGGGAACAACTCGAACTGCCTTTTTATTCGCGCGATGGTCTTTTACTCAATCTTTGTAATACTGGACCTGTTTTTCATCGCAATTCTATAACTGTTATGCACGATGCTGCAGTCTTTTCAAAACCTGGAGGTTTTTCACCTCAATTTAAACTTGTTTACAGATTTTTACTGCCTTGGCTTGCTAAACGATCAAAAAAAATTATTACTGTTTCAAATTTTTCAAAAAATGAATTGGGATATTTTTGTAAAATAAATCCATCTCGAATTGAGGTTATTTCTGAAAGTGGTGCCCACATAAAAAAATATACTCCAGATATAGAAATTCTTAAAAAAAATAACCTCAGAAGCAAAAAATATATTTTAGCAGTAAGTAGTTTGAACCCAAATAAGAATTTTCAAAGCGTGGCCAGTGCACTTAAACTTATCGATGAAAATCTCATCAAAGATATCGATTTCGCAATAGTTGGTGGTCAAAATACCGCGTGTTTTTCCGGAAATAAAACCAATTCTCCCGTAAAAGCATCAAAATATCTTGGATATGTTACTGACGAAGAACTCAAAGCACTCTATGAGAATGCTTTTTGTTTCATTTATCCATCGCTATATGAAGGATTTGGCCTTCCACCTCTTGAAGCTATGGAGTGTGGGTGCCCCGTGTTGTGCTCCAACGCGGCATCTCTCCCCGAAGTATGTGGTGACGCCGTGCTTTATTTTGATCCCTATCAGCCAGAAAATATTGCTGATAAACTTGAATTATTCATCAACCATCCTGAATTACGCAATGAATTGATCGAAAAAGGAAAAACGAGGGCGCACCAATTTACGTGGGAAAAAAGTGCTGCTCAGGTTATAAACATCATCAACTCACTTAAGAATTAAAACATGCCTAAAATAGCTGTT
>Ga0265294_10004200_pt1 | contig 18068 bp, 17 predicted proteins | sample MunlanPumphouse3_FD_192504 | JGI IMG/M metagenome (GOLD analysis project Ga0265294, IMG submission 192504) | Groundwater microbial communities from a municipal landfill in Southern Ontario, Canada - Pumphouse #3 | ecosystem: Environmental > Aquatic > Deep subsurface > Groundwater | place...
ACTATGAAAAGGTAATTAAGAGGATCGAAAATATTGCCAAAGATCCATCAGTTAGTGAAGTTGCCATTTCCCTCCTTAACGAATTGATTATCATTATTTACCCCGATGATATTTTTAATGAAAAAGAGAACCTTTTGCTAGGGTCATTACTTATCATTGCTTATGAGCATTTACAAATCGGACACGAGGCATTGCGTATAGCCGAGAATTTGAATCTTTCGCTAAATGACTTAATGAATGTTGTCAGCAAATATAAGAAATATTTGGAAAACAACCCGCCCATCAAGGCATAAAGGAGAAAAAAGTTCGTTTATTCGCACTTTTTTCAGCGTTTCGTTTGAATAAAATACTAATGTATTCTATACTTTATTGCGATTGAATTTTTATTAAAGGAGAATTACATAGATTATGGAAAAGAAAATCAACAAACTCGAACAATCAAAAGTCGAAATCATCGTTTCGGTCGAAAAGGAAAAATGGTCCAAAGCTCAAAAAGACGCTTTTGACAAATTGGCATCTAACGTCGAAATCAAAGGCTTTCGCAAAGGAAAGGCCCCAGCAGAAATGGTTAAAGCCAAAGTCGATCAAGGTCAAGTTTTCGATCGAGCGATTAATGCGCTTTTGCAAGATACATATCGGCAGGTCATCGCCGAAGAGAACCTTCGCCCCTTCGCTCGCCCTGTCGTTGATGTCACTAAATTAAGCGACCTCGAACTAGAATTGAAGTTTACGCTCGTCCTCGCTCCTGAAGTTACGTTAGGCGAATATAAAGGTTTACATGCTGAGAAAAAAGAAGCGGTCGTAACCGATCACGAAATTGAACACGCTCTCGAACATCTCGTTAAAGACAACGCTTCATTAGTTGTTAAAGAAGATGTCGCAAAGTTAGGCGATACCGTCGTTATGGATTTTGAAGGCTTTGTCGATGGTAAAGCATTTGAAGGTGGCAAAGCTGAAAACTATGCTCTCGAACTAGGTTCTGGTCAATTCATTCCTGGTTTTGAAGATCAGCTCGTTGGCGCTAAAGCTGGCGAAGATAAGGAAGTTAATGTTACCTTCCCAACTGAATACACTCCTGAACTTGCGGGTAAAGCCGCGACATTCAAGGTCAAGGTTCACGAAGTGAAAGAGAAGAAAGTTCCCGAACTTAACGAAGATTTGATTAAAGATCTCAATTTACCAAACGTTAAAACACTTGATGATTTAAAAGCTCACGAAAAAGCCAAACTTCAAAATCAAAAAGAAAATGATGTGAAGCGCGAGTATTATGAAGCACTTGTCAAACAAATTCGCGATGGCGCCAAAATCGATCTCGCTAAAGAAATCATCGATGGTGAAGTTGAAGCTATGGAAGAAAACATGCGCAAGCAAATCGAACAACAAGGTTTGACACTTGATAAGTATTTACATATCACTGGACAAACGATGGAGCAAGTTCATGAAACGATGCGCAAAGAAGCGGAAGACAATGTCCGTTCAGTCCTCGTTTTAGAAAAAATTGCCGAAGTTGAAAAAATCAGTGTTGAAGACGATGAAATTGAGTTTGAACTCGCCAAGATTGCCGATCAATACAAAATGCCGATTGATGAAGTTAAAAAAGTTTTGAAAGACAGCATGGATCGCTTTAGAGCTGATGTCCGTTCTCGCCGCATTCAAGAATTTATTGTTAACAATAACGATTAACTAACAAATAATATAGATAGGAGGTCTCTTTATGCAAGAAACCACACCCCTCACCTTGCCGCTACTCGTGACGAGGAGCTTAGTTGTTTTTCCTAATACAAATCAGCCGATTGAGGCGGCGCGCCCTTTTTCGATGAAAGCCATCGAGGAAAGTCGCGATAATGCCAGTTCGCTTCTTTTTATCGTCAGTCAAAAAGACCCTAATGTCGATGATCCAATGCCAGAAGATTTGTATTCGATTGGAACACTATGTCGCATTATATCTTTTGGTGACCAAAAGCAATTTTATCGCATTCGTGTCACAGCCACTAAACGAGCAGCATTGCAAAATATTAAAATCGAGAATAATCACTATGTTGCCGATGCCATAATCGTTGAAGACATTCAGGAAAACCAAAACGAAACAGCTGTGATCGTTCGCAATATCCTTGAACAAATTGAACAGTTGCCAAGTCTTTCGCGTAGCTTTCCTCGCCAAGTTGTGAGCCAACTTTCAAAAGGACTCGCTCCAAGCGAATTAGCTGACACGCTTGCTACGTATTTAAATATGCCCAATGAACAGAAACAAGCTTTGCTTGAAGAACTTGATATTAATAAGCGTTTGATGCTTCTTCTAGATGTAATTAATCAAGCCAAGGCCGTCATTGAAATCGACAAGAAAATTCAAAATAGCATTCAAAAATCGACCGAAAAGAATCAAAGAGAATACATTCTTCGCGAGAAAATGAAAGCCATTAAAGAGGAACTTGGGGAAATTTCTCCAGGCGAAGAATCAGAAGAGGACATTGCCAAAAAACTCGATACCAATCCTTATCCTGAATATGTTAAATCCAAAGTTAAAGCCGAGCTAAAGCGCTACGAAATGATGCCACAAGCTTCATTAGAGGCCTCGCTTATTAAAAGCTATATCGATCTTTTGATGAGCCTTCCTTGGTATCAAAAAACAGAAGATAACGACAATTTGGAAGATGCGGAAAGAATCCTTAATGAAGACCATTACGGTCTAGATAAAGTTAAGAAGAGAATTATCGAATACTTGGCCGTTAAGAAAATGACTGGTAATCTCAAAGCGCCAATCTTGTGTTTCTTTGGCCCGCCTGGTGTTGGCAAAACTTCACTTGGTAAATCGATTGCAAGGGCACTAGGCCGCAAGTTCTTTAAAGCCTCTTTAGGTGGCATTTCTGATGAAGCCGAAATTCGTGGCCATCGCCGGACTTATGTTGGCAGTATGCCAGGGCGAATTATTAGTGGTATGAAGAAGTCTGGTGTTATCAATCCCGTTTTCCTCCTTGATGAAGTAGATAAGTTATCAACTTCTTATAAAGGTGATCCGGCCAGCGCTTTATTAGAAGTCTTAGATCCCGAACAAAACTTCGCTTTTAACGATAATTATGTCGAGGAACCTTACGATTTGAGCAATGTCTTATTTATCGCGACGGCTAACTATCTAGAGAATATACCGGCTCCTCTCCGTGATCGCTTGGAATTAATCGAAGTCAATTCCTATACTGAACTTGAAAAAATTCAAATTGCCAAGCACTTCCTACTAAAAAAGCAGATGAAGGCCAATGGGATTGAAAAGATGAACATCAAGTTTAGTGATGATGCATTTAAATATATCATTCAAAACTATACACGCGAAGCTGGTGTTCGCGAACTCGAAAGAAAAATCGCGGCCGTGATTCGCAAAATCGTTGTTGAGATTGTCAAAAATCCGAAGTTAAAAGAGTTAGAAGTAACGCCGGAAATCGTTAGAAAACACCTTGGTGTTGAATTATTTGAAAACACCAAAAAGGAAAAGGAAAACCAAGTCGGTGTCGTCACCGGTTTAGCCTACACTGAATATGGTGGTGATATCTTACCAATTGAAGTTAATTACTTCCCGGGCAAAGGTAATCTCGTCTTGACGGGAAAACTTGGCGACGTGATGAAAGAAAGTGCCAGCATCGCTCTTGATTATGTGCGCAGCAATGCTACTAAATATGGCATTGATAGCGAAATCTTTTCCAAAAATGATATTCACGTTCACGTTCCTGAAGGCGCCGTTCCAAAGGATGGCCCAAGCGCAGGAATAGCGATTACGACCGCGATTGTCTCATGTTTAACAAAACGAGCCGTTGACGCCAATGTCGCCATGACCGGCGAAGTCACTCTTCGCGGCTATGCCCTTCCGATCGGCGGTCTTCGTGAGAAATCGCTCGCCGCTTTAAGAAGTGGCATCAAAACGATTATTGTTCCGAAAGATAATAAGAAAGCGGTGGATGAACTTCCTAAGGAAGTGAAAGAAGCACTCACTATCGTCTATATGAAGACGGTCGATGATGCTTTGGATGTCGCCTGTGTCAAGTAATGATTAATTTTCGCAACGTCACATTTATCAAAAGTGCGCCGTCGGCCTCACAAAGACCCGACGGCCTTTTCGATGTGATGTTCGTCGGAAGAAGTAATGTCGGTAAGTCTTCGCTGATCAACGCTCTTTGCAATCGCAAAGATTTGGCTTATACCTCCTCAAAACCCGGTCATACGCGTCTTTTAAATTACTACAATATTGACAATAAGTTTTATTTGGTAGACGCGCCTGGCTATGGCTATGTCGCCAAAGGTCCAAAAGATCCTTTTGCCGAGATGATGGAAAATTACTATGCCGTGAGTAAACCGCGGCTCGTCGTCATGCTTTTCGATAGTCGTCGCACTCCACAGGAAGATGATATTTCCTTTTTGAAATTCCTTCAGGCCAACGGCATCCCCGTTTTGCTTGTTTTAACAAAAGTTGATAAGTTAAATCAAAGGGAAAAAGCTGCGATTAAGAAAAACATCGCTCCGTTATTAACTTATTATCAAGGGCAGGAATATCTAATGACTAGCATTCGTCAAAACGAAACATTGAGTGCGGTTAGAACGGCGATTTCTTCAATCCTTACAATATAATTGTAGATTATCTTATTAATTGTTAAGGCGCGATTCTCGCGCTTTTTTCTTTTTAAACTTTAGCAAATCACTAAAGGCTTGAGGTTGAGAAAGGACGCTGATTAAAATAATAACCATCAAGACAACATCGGGACTCACGTTCTGCTGTGTCCTGAGCGTTGATCCGATTGTTTGAAAGATGTATAGTCCAAAACTGATTGCTCCCAAGAAGTTAAATAGGGGAAAAGAGAAGTTAATTTGAAACAAAAAGTAAATGCTCAAAGCGAACAAAACGAGAAGTATTGGTTCTTTATATGGGAAAAATGTCATAAACGAAACACCAAGGACGAGTGCGAAACTAATTATTGCCAAAGTCGTTGTTAACTTTGGATTTTCGATCTTGGGTATAAATGTTAAAAGATAGCCAATAAAGACGCCGCCCAAACCACGAAGTGGATAACCAAGAATTGGCCAAAGATTGTCAAAGTAAATGGCATAACCGCCTTGTGGATAAAAATCATACTCAGGTGGCATCAAATAGAAATAAACATAGCCTAGAATAGCAAAGCAGAAGAGGACACTAATCAAGACTTTTTTGCTTTTTAATAACTTTATTAAGGAATAAATAATAAGTTGTCCAATTATCTCGACAGGAATAAACCACAAATAGCCAAAAAGCCAGCCGATATGGTTCATCGAAATCGTGTTATAAAGAGCAAAAATCAAAGCGATTAAAAACGGAAGTCCTAAGCGTTTAATCCTTCTTCCTAAAAGAGTTAAAAACCCTTTTTTAAAGCCAAAGGATTCGATTTTCTGATATGTCGAGGCAAAAAGAAAACCACCCAACAATAAGAAGAAGTCGACCGAAACGCAAGATATTCCCATATCAAGAAACTTAGCGGTGAAAGGCATAAAACCATGAAAGATAAGGACACTCCAAGCCATGATAAAACGCAAGAATTCTATTAAACTATTCTTGCTTAGTGATGGCGCTTTTTCGATGATGGATAGCTCGTTCATTGTAAGTAATTATATCAAATCGTACCGAAAATGATTTTGCATGTATATTTGTGATGTTACAAATTTAGGATAATGATTCTTTTAATATATTAATTATTGTTTTTTGACCATTTCGATATATTATTTATTTGTTGATATTGAAAGGAAATAATTAAACATGAAGAAATCTATATCACGTCTTTTACCGCTAACTCTTACTGTCTTATTTCTTGTTGGATGCAAAGGCTCGCCAATTACCAAAGAAGAAGCCACTAGTCGTGCTCAAACTATCGAAGAATATTATTCATCTGATGAATTCGAAGTTCCTACAAAATTCAGTGTCACTCAAGACACAAAAATAGAGGTTAGTTCGATTAAAATCGAAACGAAAATCGTGCAAACGCTTGATTTGAGTGCGAAGTATTATTATTCAGAAGTTTCGGCCAGCGCCGGTGAGGAGAGTGAATTTTTGAAGTCGTGGATTTACTATCAAACCAGCGATAACAAAACATATTTTGTGGTAGAAGACAATACAACTAAATTCCACACTTATTTTGAAGGTGATGTATTTGTTGAAAATGCTAATTTGGATGAAACCATAGTCGCTGATGTGTATGGTGATTTTGCTGCCTCTAATTTATTCCTTCAAGTTAATGATGAAGATTCACGCAATGTATATCGTTCGAGTGGAGAAGGAAGTCTTTATTTAAAGGTGTTTATTGAATTGCAGGGCGAAAATGCTTATTCCGAATTACAAATTGATAATTATATGGTTATTCTTGCTAAGAATTATATCGACGATAATAATCATCTAACGATGAAATTCAAATATTCCGGCATATCGACATCAAAACCTAATCTTAGAAATTATCCATACGCGGAATAATTGCACATGCTTAATTGTATTAACTACGGTAACACCGTAGTTTATATTTGCTTTTTCTCAATTGATATTGTCTTTTGTTGTGAAGTAAAGAAAAAGCCACTATAATTTGATTATTCCGATGAGAAGGAGTTCTTAGCACTTTTTAAATAGAGATTCATCACTTGGTGGAAAGATGAAAAAGAGTTCTAATGTTGTCGCCTTTGAGGAAGAATAGGAATATTCCGTTTCCCACGTTACGGGACTTGAGGTGCATATCATTTGATATGAATTAAGGTGGTACCGCGCATTTAGCGTCCTTATGTGGACGCTTTTTATTTTATAAGGAGTATGTGTATGGCACTAGAAAAACGCTATGACCCTCATCAGGTCGAAAGAGGAAAATATGAGATATGGAAAAGTCGCGGATATTTTAAATCTGGTCAACTTGATAAGCCGGCCTTTTCTTTAGTTATACCTCCGCCTAACGTTACGGGGAAACTACATCTTGGTCATGCGTGGGATAATTCTATTCAAGATGTTATTGCTCGCTACAAAAGAGCTTCCGGATACGATGTGCTCTGGCTTCCAGGAATGGACCATGCTGGTATCGCAACACAAGCGAAAGTTGAAGAATTAATACGTTCCGAAGGCAAGGATAGATACAAACTCGGTCGCGAAAAATTTCTAGAAGAGATGTGGAAGTGGAAAGATAAATACACCTTATCGATTCATGAACAATGGGCTAAACTCGGCCTTGCTCTTGATTACGATCACGAAAGTTTTACTCTCGATCAAAATCTTGATCTTGCCGTTCGCACTGTTTTTAAACGCCTATATGACAAAGGTCTTATTTATCGAGGAGAAAGAATAATTAATATTGATCCTGAACTAAGAACAGCCCTTTCAAATATTGAAGTCATCCATAAGGATGTAAAAGGCAGTTTCTACTATTTCCGTTATCCTGTTGTCAATAGTGATGAATCAGTTGTCATCGCGACGACTAGACCAGAAACGATGTTTGGCGATGTCGCCGTCTTCGTTAACCCTAATGACCAAAGATACACTCATTTGATTGGCCAAAAAGTAATTAACCCCGCTGATGGTAGACATCTTCCAATCATGGCTGATGAATATGTTGATAAGGAATTTGGAACTGGCGTGATGAAATGTACACCAGCCCATGATCCTAATGATTTCGCCTTATCAGAAAAATATGATTTGCCAAGACCCATTTGCATGAACATTGATGCGACAATGAACAAACAAGCAGGTAAGTACAATGGTCTTGATCGCTTTGAATGTCGTAGCAAGTTACTACAAGACATCAAAAATAATGATCTTTTTGTCAAGGTGGAAAAAATAACTCACTCTGTTGGTCACAGCGAAAGAACCGATGTAGTGGTTGAACCATATCTCAGCAAACAATGGTTTGTTAAAATGCGCCCACTGGCTGATCGTGCTTTGCAAGATAGCAGTGTTCAATTCATACCTAAACGCTTTCAGAAAATTTTTACCAATTGGATGGAAAGTGCGGAGGACTGGTGCATTTCCCGACAACTATGGTGGGGACATCGCATCCCCGTCTACTATCACAAAGTGACAGGTGAAACTTTAGTTTCAATTGAAACACCGAAGAATATTGATGACTATCAACAGGATGAAGATGTCCTCGACACATGGTTTTCTTCTGCTCTCTGGCCGTTTGCAACGCTCGGTTGGCCCAAAAAGACGGCGACCTTTGAACGCTATTATCCCAACTCAGTGATGGTCACCGCCTATGATATTATTTTCTTTTGGGTCAGTCGCATGATTTTCCAAGGTCTTGAATTTACTGACAAATCACCCTTTGAAAAATGCGTCATTCACGGTTTAATCCGTGATGCTAAAGGACGGAAAATGTCCAAATCATTAGGTAATGGTATTGATCCGCTTGACGTTATCGATAAGCATGGCGTCGATGCCTTGCGTTATTTCCTGATGAGTAATACTGCTCCGGGACAAGACACTCGTTATATCGAAGAAAAAGTTATTGCATCAAGCAATTATCTTAATAAGATATGGAATTCGGCACGCTACGTCCTTTCGATTTTAGGTGATGATTTTAAACCAACAAAAATTGATGTTAAAACATTGACGTCCCTTGAACTTCATTTACTTCATAAACACGATAAAACAATTGCTTCTGTGACACGGAATATGGATAAGTATCAATTTTCTATGGCTCTTAAAAATCTTTATGGTTTTGTCTACGATGATTTTTGCGGACACTTTTTAGAAATGTCCAAGGTAAGCATGAACTTAGAAAGTCCGACTCGAAAAGAGAATACGAAGCAAGTTTTATTTCGCGTCCTTAAAGATATCATCATTATGATGTCGCCATATACACCATTTATTGCCGAGGAGCTTTATCTCTCGCTTCCAGTTCATCAAGATACAGTCATGCTTGAAAAATTCCCAGAAGTTTATAAAACAAAAGTCTCACGTCAGGATGAAGTAGCGGTGGAAGAACTTTATCAAGCTATTCAAGATATTCGCAATTACAAAGTCGAAAGAGATTTAGCCCCAAACCATCCGTTAAATATTAAAATTCGTGCGAATAAGGAACCATTTGCTGATTTTTCAAAGTATCTTGCCCGTTTTGCTTTTGCAAAGCGAATTGTTATCGATGATGAAATCGAAGTTCAAGGAAGTGACATTTCCTTTATTTATTCTTGTTTTGACATTGTTGTTGAAGAGAGCATCAATCGCGAAGAAGCGCTTAAAAAGCTAAATGGTGAAAAAGAAAAACTGCTTTTTGAAATCAATCGTTCAAAGGGAATGCTCGCGAATGAAAAGTTCATCGCTAAAGCTCCTAAAGACAAAATTAATTTAGAAAAAGAAAAATTTCAAAAAAACAACGATTTATTAGCTATCGTTATTAAAAAAATCGATAAGTTAAAATAAGATTATCAATAGTGATACTTACTCCAATCAGGCCTCCTATATATCGTTAGGAGGTCTTTTATGAAATTACATGTTATGACATTTGAAGAAATGGAGCATCATATTGTCGGAGAAGCAATTACCCTCTCGGCGGTAATGGCGATTGCGGCCATCGCTATTGTTGCGGTTGTTGTCTATCGCCTGTTTATGTCCGATAAAGGTTCAACAACTTTACCAGGAGGATTTAAGTTTGAGTGGAAATAAGCCGAATGCGCATTAAAGATTTGCCAGCTAGCGAACGACCACGCGAGAAAGCCTTTCGTTATGGTTTCGAAACTTTATCAAATGTTGAGTTATTAGCGATTATTATTGGCAGCGGAGTAAAAAATTATGGCGCTCTTGATATTGCTGCTCGCTTAATTGCAAAAGTAAATGGACTGTATAACTTGCGTTCCGCTTCCCTTGAAAAAATTAAAGAAGTAGAGGGCATTAACCATATTTCCGCACTACGACTTGGTGCTGTTTTCCATCTGTTAAATCGAATGGAAAAATCAAGAATTGATGATAATAAAGGTCCGATAAGCTCACAAGATATATTCTATAAATATAAAGAATACTTTCGCATCGAAACTCAGGAGCAATTCATTTTGCTGATGATGAGTAAAAATGGTGAGATAATAAGTGAGAAAAAGATGTATAAAGGTACTTCGGAATATTTTCCGGTATCAATCAGAGAAATTATATCTGAATTGCTCTCTGCAAAATGCTTTCGTTTCATCGTCGTTCATAACCACCCAAGCGGAGAAATAGTGCCGAGTGATAATGACTTAATTGCCACCAAAGTCCTTTGCGATGAAGCGTCGAGACTTCGAATAGAACTATGCGATCACATCATCATTGGCAAAGAAAAATACTACTCATTTGTTGAACACAATCTCATTAAAATGAGGGAAAAGTGATAGGTACTTATAATACCATTGCTTAACATTAGTTAAAAAAGGTTGTCACACTATATGAATGTGTTTATAATATTGTCGTTGTCGCCTCACAAGCTACAACCGCTTAGACAAGGTTCCTAACAAATCTTAACGATTGGCCTCCATAGCGAGTCATTAGTGAATTTAACAAAGAGGAGGTAACCAATGTACGCAATTATTGAAACCGGCGGTAAGCAAGTCAAGGTTGAAGTTGGACAAAAAGTCTATGTTGAAAAACTAGACGGGGAAGTCGACGGAACCTACACATTTGACAAAGTCTTGCTCATCGGCGATAAAAAAGCCAAAGTCGGTAACCCTTACGTCAAAGACGCAAGTGTTGTCGCCAAAATTGTCAAACAAGGTCTCAGCAAAAAACTCAGAGTGTTCAAGTATCGTAACAAGCACAATGAGCGCAAGACAATCGGCCATCGTCAGCCCTATACTTGTCTAGTCATCGAAGCAATTAACGGTTAATTATGATTAAAGTCACTTGTGAAATAGCAAAAAATAAAATCATTAGTCTTGAAATTAAAGGTCACGCCCTAAGCGATGAACCGGGAAAAGACTTAGTGTGCAGTGCTGTTTCAGCCGTGACACTAGGAGGCTTAAATGCTCTCCATAACTCAAAAAAGACTCTTTCTATCAAAATCAAAGATGGATATGTCTTAATCGCTAAAAGCGGCGATATCGAAAATGAAGACGAGGTTGTTCTCAAAACAATTCTTGTCCAACTCGAGACCATTGCTCGTGACTATGACAAATATGTCAAAATTATAAGAAAGGAAAACAAAGCAAATGATTTATAAATTAAACCTGCAGTTCTTTGCTTCGAAAAAAGGCGTCGGTTCAACTAAAAACGGTCGTGACTCCCATTCCAAGCGTCTAGGTGCTAAAAAATCCGATGGCGAATTTGCAACCGCCGGCTCGATTCTATATCGTCAAAGAGGCACGAAAGTGTATCCAGGCATCAATGCTATGCGCGGTGGAGATGACACACTATTTTCCACCGTTGATGGTATCGTCAAGTTCGAGCGTGTTGGCAAAACACGCAAACGCGTGAGTGTCTACGAAGTAAAATAACTAATAAGACCACAAAATTGTGGTCTTTTTTAATTCTTTTGTGATTAAATATATGTATGGAAATTAGAAAACTATCAATCATTGTCCCTTGTTATAACGAGGGTAGAAAAATTCGACAAAACCTCGAGCAAAAAGTTTTGCCCTTTTTAAAAGAGAGAAAAATCAATTTTGAAATCATTCTTGTCAATGACGGATCAAAAGACAACACCAAAGAATTATTTAGCGTTTTGGTCTTAGAAAATGTTTTGCCCCTTGGCTATGATGATAACCGAGGTAAAGGTGGAGCTGTCAAATTCGGAATTGAACAGGCGAGCGGTGATTATGTATTGTATATGGATGCCGATTTATCAACGGATTTAAAAGCTTTAGATTTAATCTACAGTGATAAAGATAATGCCGATATGTACGTTGGTTCTCGTCATTTAAAAGAAAGCGTCTTAGCTAAGAAACAAGGCCTTGTTCGCCGCTTTATTGGTAAAAGCTGCCGCATAATTGTTAACTCAACTTTCAAATTCAGATTTAAGGACACACAATGCGGTTTTAAAGCAATCCGCACTACATATGCTAAAGAAATGGCTCAAAGACAAATCATCAATGGTTTCGCTTTTGATGTTGAATATCTTTATATGGCTAAATTAAACAATTTGAAAATTAAAGAAATACCAGTCATTTGGGAGAATGATGAAGATAGTAAAGTCAGCACCTTTAAAAGCAGTATTCGCTTTTTTAAAGACGTTCGCATTATCAAGAAAAACAAAGACAATTATTTGTTTAGCAAAGAGTGATAAGTATGTTTATTGATCGCGTAAAACTGACAGTAAAATCGGGTAAAGGTGGCGACGGTATGATCGCTTTTTTGCACGAAAAGTATATGCCTAAAGGTGGACCAAGCGGTGGAAACGGTGGGCGTGGTGCGAGTATCATTCTTAAAGCCTCGAGCTCGGTTAACACTCTTTTTGGTTTGTATCGTAAAAAAATCATTCGTGGCAATGATGGAGAAAAAGGCAACATTAAAAATCAATATGGCCGTGGAGCAAAAGACGTAATCGTTGAAGTTCCGGTCGGCACAATTGTTTATGAAGCTCAAAGCCATGACTTTCTTTTTGACCTTAATGAAGAAGGCACTCAATATGTCGTCGCTAAAGGTGGGCGTGGTGGTCGCGGAAACGCTGCTTTTAAAAGCTCACGAAATCGCGTCCCTCGTATTGCTGAAAATGGTGTGCCGGGCGAAGAAAAAGAAATTTTACTTGAACTTAAATTATTAGCCGATGTCGGTTTGGTTGGCTTTCCAAATGTTGGCAAATCAACACTTTTAAGTGTTGTTACAAATGCTACTCCTGAAATAGCTGATTACCCTTTTACGACAATCACGCCAAATCTCGGCGTTGTTAGTGTCGATAATACTTCATCTTTTGTCATGGCTGATTTACCTGGACTTATTGAAGGAGCACACGATGGTAAAGGGTTAGGTCTTACTTTTTTACGACATGTCGAAAGATGCCGCGTCATTATTCATATGATTGATCTATCTGGACAACGGGATCCATACGAGGACTATCTATTAATTAATCAAGAACTCGAGAAATACGGATATAATTTAACGAATCGACCGACAATTATATGCGGAACAAAAATGGATGAAGATGGTGCGGATGAACGTCGTTTGGCTCTTGAAGAAAAATTGAAAGCAAAAGTAATTGGCATTAGCGCACTGACTCATGAAGGACTGGGAGAACTGGTTTTTGCTTGCAATGATTTGCTTAATACAACGCCCAAATTCCCGATTGTCTCGAAAGAAGGTTCGGTTGAAACAATCCGCATATATGATGCCCATAAAGATAACGCTGCCGACTTTGATGTAATCTCAGAAAAGGAAGGTCAGTATCGAATTGTTGGCGAAAAAGTTGAAAGAACGTATCATTTAATCAATCTAAGTACTGACGAAGGTATTTTAAAACTGATGACCTACCTTCGCAAAATCGGAGTCGAACAACGATTACAAACAGTTGGTGCCAAAGATGGCGACACGGTTATTCTTTGCGACTTTGAATTTGAATATATCGAGTAAGGAGGCACGTGATGAAACTTGAACAATACCTTCAGGAAATTGAAAAATTTCTTCAACAATATCTAATAGATGCGCACGCGAAAGGCTATGTTCTTGGTATTTCCGGAGGCATTGATTCAGCACTCGTAGCCGCTTTAACAGTTAAGGCAGTTGGCAAAGATAAACTATTTGCCCTTCTCATGCCAATTGACTCAAACGAAAGCGATTTAAAAGATGGGTTGGAATTATGTCACCAGTTTGATATCGATTATAAAGTAATTGATTTGACTAGCACCTTTAATCTTATTAAAAAGCAATTCGCTTTCGGCGATAACGACAATGATAAATTAGCCTTAAATAATACAAAAGTACGACTGAGAATGGTCACTTTATATGCCTACGCTCAAAGCCGAAATAGCTTAGTTCTCGGCACGGATAACGCTGATGAGATACACGTTGGCTATTTTACGAAATATGGTGATGGTGCTGCCGATTTAACACCTATTGCTGAGCTGACGAAAGGCGAAGTTTTTCGCGCTGCCGAATTACTTGGTGTGACCAAAACAATTTTATCTAGAACTCCGACTGCTGGTTTATTCAACGGACAAACCGATGAAGGCGAACTCGGAGTCACTTATGAAGAATTAGATCGATACTTGCTTGGGCAAAAAGTTAGTGAAAACGCCGAGTCAAGAATTAAATATTTGCATCGAATTAGCGAGCATAAGAGATCACCAATTGCTCGACCAGTAAAATTTGATCGCGATTAATGATGTTTTTTAGCATTGTTTACTTTAGTTTATAAAATAAACACTTGATATAAGCACTCACTAGTGTATAATTTTAATAAATCTTTTTTATTTCCAAAAAAAGGGGGAATTTAATACATGAAAAAGAAATTTCTATTCTTACCGTTGCTCATGTTAGTTCTCGCTTCGTGCGGTCCGAGAGGCGATTCGACCTCAGACCCATCAGGCAGTGAACCAAGCGGTGATTCAACAAGCGACACAAGTTCGTCGACGGACAGCACGAGTTCTTCTGACACTTCAGGCACTCTTGTCGAGGTAAATAGTGTCACGATCAGCGCGCCTGGAGGCGTCGATTTGATGAGAGCGACGGAAACATTGCAATTATCGGTCGCCGTGCTTCCGAATAATGCCGCCGACAAATCAGTTACTTGGTCGTCAAGCAGCAACGCGATAGCCACCGTAAGCACGTCGGGATTAGTCACCGCCCATTCCATCGGCGATGTCGTGATCACGGCAAGATCGAATAGCAAGAATTCAGTTTCCGACACATATGAGATTTATGTTTTTGTCGATCATAGCGCGACTTGGCCCGCTCAGCAAATCGCCACGTTCTTAGGCGAAGAAATCACGACCGTGATTCCGAGTGCCGTCTCTTCTTCCGGTTATTACTATTATGATTTCAACGATCCCGACGGATGGTACGCCGATATGTTCTATATCGAAATCGACAGCAACTCCGCCAGTTCCGAAGATGCCTACGTCACCGTCCTTGAAAATGCCGGTTACAGCATCAGCGACCTCAATTATGACTCATGGGGTTATGAAGCAATCGATTCTTATTTCACCGTTGAAGTCGACGTTTTATACGACACTGTCGAAAAAGTGCTGACAATCACGATTTATCGTTACGAAGACTTATATGGCGAAGCTCCGGGCATTTCCGAAACTTGGCCGACAGACGCCATCGCCGAATATTTAGGCAGCGAAGCGCTTGGGAATTTGGTTCCCGCTTTCGAATCCGACAGTCATTTCGTTTACTATGTGACCGGCGAAGAAGACTATTTATACCTGGTCATCTACACAGCCTATGATTCAATCGACGGCGAAGACGAATACGTCGCCGCCTTAGAGTCGGCCGGATGGGTTGTCGACGATACTTACTATGATGAAATCGGTTATATCGCGAATGATCCGGATGAACAAATCGTCGTCACCTTCTATTGGTGGGAAGGCGAGATGCTTTGGGTCATCACTCCTTTCGAAGAGGAAGTCGATCCGGAACCCGCCGACGGAACTGCTTATTTTGATTTTTCAACCAGAGACCAAAGACAGTCATTTTCTGCGCAAGAACAGGTTTGGATTAGCGATGACGGCGTCATCACGATGAAGGACAACAAAAACACCGGTACCGTCGATGTCGCCGATTATGTTAAACCACTGCGCATCTATGCAAGCCATCGCGTTACTTTCACGATCCAAAGCGGATACGTTTTCAATTCAATCGTCATCACCGCCAATAGCGCCGCTTATGCCAATGTTACCGGCAGCGCGGCGATTACCGGCGGAACAGCAAGCGTGGCGGGCAGCGTCGTCACCATCACGGCTAACGCTAACGCCACTTCCATTTCGATTGTCCCCACGGCCCAAACGCGTTGGGATGAAATAGTCGTCTATTATTCAGAAGTCTAGTATTTTCATTGCTTTTTAGGGTCCTTTTGGACCCTTTTTCATTTTTATGACTTTAATATTATGATACCTGACTTTCGCAGTTGAAATATCAGAACCACAAAAATTTAAGAGGGTCCACTTGGACCCTTTTTCGTTAGATGACAATCTCAATGCAACATAATGCCTTTATTTCGATTGAATCGCAAATTTAGTATTTTTTGTTGCGTTGAAGTTGACCACATTTGCGCTATGGACCCTTTTTCATTTTTCTTACTTTTATATTATAGAAGGGTAATGTAAAATTATCATATTGGGAAGAGTATGGATGATAATAAGGGTAATTTAACAATTGTTGCAGCTTTATTGGGGGCCTTTGCAATCCTTGTATTACTAGTGGTATTCATCTTGCTCTACAGGTAAAAAATGTATTATTCATTTCAAGGTAACATCACCTTAGTACGTAAAGACTTTGTTGTAATTGAAGTCGGTGGTATTGGCTTTCAAGTTTTTGTTCCTCATATCGAGGATTATCAAAAAGGCGATAATGTTTTTATCTATGTTTATCAAGTTGTTCGCGAAGATGAGCAATATCTTGTTGGCTTCAAAAGCGAATATGAAAAAGAAGCCTTCTTATCTTTAATCTCTGTAAAGGGAATTGGACCCAGGACGGCTCTAGGGGCAATGAGTGCGACGAGCGCCAAAGATTTATTTAGTGCGATTGCTGCAAATAACATCACCTTTTTAAAAAAACTACCCGGCATCGGGGCAAAAGCCGCCAGTCAAATAATTCTTGATTTGAAGGGACAATTAACTGGTACTCCTGCTGGAAACCCTAACCAATATGACGAAGTTCGCGATGCTTTGAAAGGCCTCGGCTATAAAGTGAAAGAAATTGAAAGCGTTCTTGCGACCATCAATGAAAAAGATGCGACTAACGAAGATATTCTTCGTTTAGCGCTTAAGAAACTTAAAAAATAATGACAGATAGAATCCTCGATGTCAAAAAGAATCTAAAAGAAGAAGAGGTTGAGATTTCTCTTCGTCCAAAATATTTAAAAGAATATGTTGGGCAAGAAGAATTAAAGCAGAATCTTCGTGTTTTTATGGGCGCCGCTAAACATCGCGATGAAACACTCGATCATGTTTTGCTCTATGGTCCGCCTGGACTAGGAAAGACGACTCTCGCCTACGTTATCGCCAATGAGATGGAGGGCAACATCCGTGTCATCAATGGTCCATCAATTGAACGCTCAGGCGACTTGGCTTCAATCTTGGCTGACATCAAAGCCGGCGATATTCTCTTTATCGATGAAATACATCGATTACCACGGGTTGTTGAGGAAGTTTTATATGGAGCGATGGAAGATTTTAAACTCTCGATTCTCATTCCTCGAGAACAAGGTTCAAATACACTGAATTTAACTTTAGAACCTTTTACTTTGATTGGTGCGACAACTAGAGCTGGTGACTTGAGTTCACCGCTTAGAAGTCGTTTCGGCATCGTTGAAAAAATCAATTTTTATAGTGAAAAAGAAATTGCGGGAATCGTTAGAAGAACTTCAACCGTTTTAAAGACGAGTATTGATGAAGATGCTGTAAAATTAATTGCTAAAAGAAGTAGAGGCACTCCGCGAATTGCTAATCGTTTGTTTAGGCGAGTTCGCGATTTTGCAAATTATGAAGGTAAAAATGCAATTGCCGTCAGCGATGCTCGTAAGGCTCTTGATGCGTTGAAGGTTGATTGCCTTGGGCTAGATGATGTTGATATCCGCTACCTTAACGCAATCATCGATCGTTTTCATGGTGGCCCAGTCGGTTTGGAGGCCGTTGCTTCTGCCATCGGCGAAGAAATTATGAATCTTGAAGATGTTTACGAACCCTACCTTTTACAAATCGGAATGATTAATCGAACACCTCGAGGCAGAGTGGCCACTGAAAAGGCTTATGAACACCTCCGCAAGAACCATCAAAAGTCTCTCTTTTAATCTAGATTATCGTCATTACTTTTTCAGATATTTAACGCGTTATAACGCGTTTTTTATTGAAATAACTCGTAAAATTCCTCGTTGCATTACTTTTATAAAAGTAGTATGTTATATAAGCAAGCGTAAATTAACCTTTAATTTAAATTTCTCGCTTCGGAAAAGTGATATCTCTCACATTATCGGAGG
>Ga0265294_10004202_pt1 | contig 18065 bp, 18 predicted proteins | sample MunlanPumphouse3_FD_192504 | JGI IMG/M metagenome (GOLD analysis project Ga0265294, IMG submission 192504) | Groundwater microbial communities from a municipal landfill in Southern Ontario, Canada - Pumphouse #3 | ecosystem: Environmental > Aquatic > Deep subsurface > Groundwater | place...
ACCTAATTCGACATGATCTTTGATTTTAAAGGTAAACTTTTTTGGTTTGCCAACAGTCCTATTAACTTTGTTATCCTTGTCTGACTGGCCATCAACAACATCAGGCAGCGGAGGATTGGGAACTTGGAGCATAATCTCTGTGTATTCTTTTTGCGCCGCGTCAGCCTCTGGTTTAAGCTCCTTAACTTTTGTTGACCAGCCTGAAGCATCATTTATTGCATCAATTTTTTGTTGTCCATGAAGTTTAGCGATATCTTTTGAGGCTTTATTTAGCTCGCTTTGAGCCCGCTCTAATTCCGATAAAATTCTTCTGCGATTTCGATCAATCAAAATTACTTCATCAATAATCGCCGGATCAGCACCTTTTCTGGCGATGGCTTTTTTGATCTCCTCCGGTTTTGTTCTAATAGTTTCAATATCTAACATATTACTCCTTATTGAAATTTTTCAGTATTTCCTCAACTTTTCCATAAATATGGACCCATCGCGATGATTTAAACCCAAGTTTTTTATACCATTTTATTGGAAATTCTTTCTCTGAATCAGCAATTCCTTGTATATATTTTACATCGTATTTAGAGACTGCTTTATTTATTATTTCCTTAAACAATTTTCGTCCGATTCCCAAATTTTGATGTTTGGGCGAGACAAAAAGTTCAGTGTCACACAAATCATTGCTACCAAAAAAAGGCTTAATCACTCCCAAAAACCCTCCGACAATTTTCCCATTAATTTCGGCAACCAAAAATATGTTCGGTTTGTGATTATGCAAACAAGTTAACAACTCAAGAGCATGCTTTGGATTCCAGCTTTCGCCAACATCAGCATTATTAAATGCCTCAGCATAAATTTGACCAAGATCTGGTAAATCCGTCTCTCTGGCATCCCTTATTTTTATCTCTTCTTTGATCATTATTTATCCTCTGGTTTCATAAATGGAAATAATAAAATTTCACGCATCGTTTTTGAACCTGTCAACGCCATTACTATTCGATCAACACCCATACCCCAGCCAGCAGTTGGAGGCATGCCGTATTCTAATGCTTTAATGAAATCCTGGTCATAGGGATGTTGTTCTTCGTCTTCTTTTCGCTTAACTTGATCTTCAAATCTTTCTTTTTGATCAATTGGGTCATTTAGCTCCGAAAAAGCATTAGCAATTTCTAGCCCACCGAGTATCAAATGAAAACGCTCAACAGTTTTTTCGTCTTTTTTCTTGGCCAGTGGCGAAATTTCTATCGGGTGGTTTATGACAAATGTTGGGTCAGAAGTGGCTTTAACACCAATTTTAAAAGCGTCATCAGTATTTTTTCCAGCAGTGAATTTATCAAATGTCACACGAGGAAATTTCTTGTTAAAATCAACCTTTTTCCCATAGATTTCAATTTCCATTTTACCAAAAACCTGTTTAACCAAATCTCTCATTAAATCCTCAGTAAAGCTCATCAGCTTTTCGTAGTCCGCATATGCCCAATAAAATTCCAGATTCGTAAATTCCGGATTATGAGTAGCATCAACTCCTTCATTGCGAAAGCAGCGGGCAAATTCAAATATTTTTTCAAATCCTCCGACAATTAGGCGCTTAAGATAAAGCTCTGGTGCAATTCGTAAATAAACATCACGATCGTAAGCATTGTAGTGAGTGATAAACGGTTTGGCAACAGCGCCACCGGCAATCGGCTGAAGCGTTGGGGTCTCTACCTCTAAAAAACCGTTATTGATCAGAAAATTTCTCAAAGTCTGGATTATTTTTGATCTTTTGTAAAAAAGTTCTTTGACTTCAGGATTAACAATCAGATCGACATAACGTTGGCGATAGCGGGTTTCGATATCGGAAAGACCATGCCATTTCTCCGGTAAGGGCCGCATTGATTTAGTTAACAATTTAAATTCAGAGACTTCCAATGTAATCTCGCCGGCTTTAGTAATAAAAAGTTTTCCTGTCGCGCCAACAAAATCACCGATATCTAAAAGCTCAATTATTTTAAAATCGTCACCTAAATTATCTTTTTTGAAAAAAAGTTGAATTTTACCTGATTCGTCAACCAGGTCAGCAAAGATAATTGCCCCATGTCCACGAAGGGAGATGATGCGGCCAGCAAGTTTTAGGTTTTCGTTACCAGCAATGAATTCTTTCTGGGAATCGAGAACTTTTTTGACCGTGTAATTTCTGTCAGATTTCGCCGGATAAATTTCAAGACCCGCCGCCTCAAGCTTCTCTCTCTTGTCCTCTCTGGCTTTGATCAGATCCCGTTCAGTTTTTCCTAATTGATTCATATTTTCTCCATTTGTTCCTTTTACCTGATACTAACAAAAAAACTGATAAAATTAAAGCTAAAAATTTCTAATGTCATATCTCGGTTTACCAAATGGAATTCGATCGGGGGCAGAATCACGTGCAGAAAAAACCGACGCCGGGTGAATAAAACCAACGCCAAACTCATCATCAATTTTATCCATCGCCTCTGAAATACGCCTAGATTTTTCAATCTCGGAGAAAATTGCCCCAAAGGGGGCCTGAGTTTGTCGAAGGCACAGCTGAATATTTTTTGAACTTTTTAAATTAAACGCAGAAACAGCGACATAACTTGGATTTTTATACCAGTGGCAATCTTTGAGTAATCCAAAAACATTTGAGATAAAACTTCCGGTATCGGAAAAAGGGGAGACACTCGCCCCTTTTTTGAAACTCGGACCGTCGTAAAAAGAGATTGCGACAAAAACGCCACCAGCCATAAGTTCGCTTTGGCGCAAACGATAAGCAGATTTATAAATCAATTTTCTAATAACCGCTTTTGCTCCCTCAAAATTTCTCGCATCTGGTGCTAAGACATGGGAATGTCCAATGGTTTTTGTTTGCGAAATCTGATTGTCCACTTCATATCCTCGCAAGCGATACCACCAAAGTCGACCAGCATGTCCTAAAATTGAGCGGAGTTTTGGCATATCAGCAGTAAAAAAGTCTAGGGGAGTCAGAAGATTAAAATTTTTTAATCTAAATTCAAGTTTGTGATTTATCCCAGTAATATCGAGTAATTTTATTTTAGAATAAAAACTTTCTAACTCTGATAATTTTATCACTGTTAATCCATCGGGCTTCTTCATCTCCCCTGCCATTTTGGCCAAAAAACGACTCGGCCCAATCCCAACTGAACAGGTCAAAAAATCACCGACATCACAGCGAATTTTATCCTTTATCGCCTGCCCTAGTTTTTTAGCAGTATGTAAATTTTGTTCACCCGGAGTTAAAAAAATTATAAATTCATCAATTGAAAGGGGCTGGAAATAGGGCGAAAAACTCTCAATGACTTTTTTAATTTCTTTGTGATAGATGGTGTAAAGCGCCGGTCGCGCTTCGATAATTTTAATTTTAGGATAAATTTTTCTCGCCTCTTTCACCAGGCAGCCAGTTTTGATACCAATCTCCTTGGCTTCACGTGAAGCAGCAATAATACAACCAGTACCGCCAACATAGGGGGCAACACCGACAGGAATACCACGAAGTTCTGGCCGAATCTGCTGCTCAACCGAAGCAAAAAAAGAGTTCATATCGAGAAATAAAACCTGGAAATCTTTTGGGGTTGATGTGATACTCATATAATTATTATAGAACAAAAACCGAACACATACCAACTAGGTCTGAATATTTAAGCCCTTAATAATAAACAAGAAAAAAACCACCCGTATCTCAGAGTGGATTTTTTACTTCTAGGACTTTCAGCTTTACAGACTTTATAGACTTTCGACTATGATATCTTTTTAATTTCGAATTCCATTTCCCCTGCCGGAGTTTCAACTTCAACCTTATCACCAACCTTATGACCAGAGATAGCTTTGGCAATTGGCGAAGAAACTGAAATTTTACCGGTCAAAGGATCTGCCTCAGTTGCACCAACAATTTCATAGTTTTCTTCTCCGTCGGCAGACTCTAGAACTACCTTTGAGCCAATACCAACAACACCGCTACCAGATTTTTCCGCCATTCTTGCGTGAGACAGTTTGTACTCAATTTCAGCAATTTTTCCAGCAATAAAAGCCTGCATATCCCGTGCCTGATGATAATCGGCATTTTCTGATAGATCGCCAAGCTCCCGGGCAGATTTAATCTGCTCGGCTGCTTTCTTCAAATCTTCGTTTTTAAGTTTAACTAGCTGTGCTTCCAGCCTCGCTCGGCCTTCAGGGGTCAGGATTATCTCTTCTCTCATATTTACCTCTACCTACCAAAAAATCCCTTTGGGGGAAGTTGTTTGGGCAATGTGATTAATTAATAAACTATAGGATAATTTTATTCAAATCACCCTTCTTTGTCAATAGCCCAGAATACAATTTGTCAGCGGCTAAAATGCCATTGTAAAATTTCATGGGCAATTGGCGACGCAACTTCATAACCACCACCACCACCTTCAACTAAAACGACTAAGGCAATCTCTGGATTTTCATAAGGAGCATAACACTCAAACCAAGCATGGGTTTTCTGATTGTTAAAAAACTGTGCAGTTCCAGTTTTTGCCGCTGATGAAACTGGAAGATCAGCCAGAATTCGGCCAGAACCATAAAGAACTGCTTCTCTCATCCCCTGTTGAACTATCGAAATATTTTCGGCCGAAATAAAATTGTCTCGCTCAACCTCAGTCGAATAATTTCTAACCACGTTCCCGTCGACATCGGTTATCTCTTTTAGAATCTGAGGCCTGAGTAACCGCCCTCCGTTAGCAACCGCTGATAATGCCTTTACCATTTGGATCGGAGTGACCAAAAGATCGCCTTGACCGATAGCAACATGATAGGTGTCACCCAAATACCAATTCTCGCCCTTGTAATTTTTCTTCCATTCGGGACCCGGAACTAAACCCGAAGCCTCAGAGGATAAATCCACTCCACTTTTTGCACCAAAACCAAACGTCGAAAGATAATTTCGCAAAACATCAGGACCAAGACCTTTAATTTTGTCCCAGCCACCGCCAACAGCATAAAAGAAAATATTATTCGATTCTGCTATTGCTCTCGTAACATTTGACATACCGGCATGATATTTCCAATCGGGAAATTTCCACTCTCCGATAACAATTTCTTGTGGAGTCTCAATTGAGGTATTTTTAGTGATTATTCCCTCTTGGAGACCGGCTGCCGCTGTAACAATCTTTATTATCGAACCAGGAGGATAAGTCCCCATTGTTGCTCGATTTAAAAGTGGCAAAGATGGATCTTCAAGCAACCTTTTGTATTCACTTTTGTTTATCTCGCCTTGAAAAATATTATTGTCATAAAACGGCACAGAAACCATACCCAAAACAGCACCCGTTTGAGGATTCATCGCAACCGCTACTCCGGAATTTACCTCCGGACCAGCGCTTTGTATGCCGGAAACAAGTTTCTCCGTCATTTTTTGTTGCAGATCATAGTCGATATTTAATACCAAGTTGTTGCCACCAATCGGCTGCAAATTATTAAAATCTTTAAGCACCTGAATAATTCTTCCGCGCGAATCAACTTCAACCTGTTCAATCCCAGGATCACCACGAAGTTCAGTTTGATAATACTTTTCGATTCCTGCCTTGCCAAACTCCTCGCTCATCAGATAATTAGGATTTTTTGCCAATTCGTCGCTTGATATAATGCCGGTGTAGCCCATTATATGGGCCAGGCCTGAATCGCTTTTGTACTCCCTAATCGCTCTTTTACTGATGACAACTCCCGGTAGGCCAGCTACTTCTTCCTCTAAAATTAGAGCTTCTTCTCGTGGTAAATTTGCCTTTAAAATTGTCAAATCAATTGAAAACTCGCCGTTAGCCTCGATCTTTTGTTTGATCTCGTCTTTTGAGATTTTAGCCAAGGCTGATATTTTATTGAGTAGATCTTCCCTCTCCGTTTTTTTCCTTGGTAAATCCGAGGGATAAACTCCGAGAGCAAAACTCGGTTTATTCCGCGCCAGCCAAACCCCTTTTGAGTCAGTAATCACCCCGCGGCTTGAGAGAATACTCCTAGGACGTATCCTGTTGCCCTCAGCCAAATTAAAACTTTTTGAGGCGTTTATTACCTGCAAATAAAACAACTTAGAACCAATAGCGATAAATATGATTAATATTATTAATTTGAGATATATTGATAGTCTGCTTGTTTGAGTCTCCTCAATCCGAGATTGACCCTCCAGTGTGACATCCTGATATTGAAAATCGCTCTCTTCACTCAGAGAGACTTTTCTTTTTCTCTTTTCTCCAATTAAAGCGGAAAAATTTCCAAAGATATCCATAATCAAATATTAATTTTTATCTGTTCCCTGCCTGCTTGTGGGTTTAAGAGATAATTTATTTTATTGATTATAAAATATAGTGCCACTGTGATGATCGTTGAATAAATTGCTCCCTCAAGTGTTAGGAGTAAATTTGTCAGAGAGAACTCACCCATAATTAACAATCTGAACAATCCGAAAAACAGAAAAGCAATGGCAAAAATTGGAACCGATAACATCGTTGACGGTCGATCAACCAACCTCTTATTGATGGCAAAAGTTATTGTGATAAATAGAAAAAAATTCGGTAGGAGAATATAGACAACGGGGATTTGACTAAATATTACTAAAAATATCGTCGAAAATATAAGTAGCATACTTGCATTCTGAAAAGATTTTTTTACTAGGAAAACTAAAATTACAGAAGTAGTGAAACTAAAAATTCCACCATAAATTGATAAGGATGGGGCAACAGTTGCATCGAAAAGAGCAACGAATAATGAAATCAGAAGAATAAATAACCACATATCAAATCCCAATAATAATAAACAAGTTCTCCAGTTTCGAGAAGTTTATCGGAGATTTTACCTCAATTGTTTTAAAAATATCTGATTTTGCTGATACTTCACTTCCAGTGCTTCCAACAAATATACCTTTTGGCAATTTGCCACCAAGACCAGATGTAATAATACTCTCTGACTCAGCGATCGGCGTATCTAGGGGGATATTTTCTAAAGTCATACCTGAAATTCCACCTTTTAAAATCCCAGTAGTTCTTGAGCTCTCAAGCATCACCTGAACAATTGAATCCCTACTGGTTATAAGCACGACTCGCGAAGTGTCAGGAGTCACCTGATCAATTTTCCCGACCAATACACCAAGATAAACCACCGCCATGCCATCAGATACTCCATCATTTGAACCCTTATTTAAGACCAAGGAATCATAAAAATTTGTCGGGTCAAGACCGATTATCTCCGCAAGAAGTAGCTTCATCTCCGGATGGGCTTCTTTATACCCAAGAGCTTCTTTCAAACTAGTATTTTCTTGTTCAAGCTCCTCAAGTTTTGTGCTATCAACTTTCGCCTTAATTATGTCCTCGACTAAACGACGGTTTTCCTTGCGCAGGTTGCTGATTTCTCCAAATATTGACAGTGTGCCAGCGATACTTTTTCCAGCTTTAACCATTCCAGAAGTCAAAGGTTGACTCACTTTTAAAATAAAATTGTTGGTCGCTTGACTTATCTTCGATGGTACCAGCAATATCAAAATCAGCACTACGATGAAAAAAAATAAAAATAAATTCCTCCTAGTCATTAACTACGCCCTCAATTTAAATCGATTAGGAACAAGGACATCCGACAATAGATCAATATCTTCAAGAACTATGCCTGTCCCACGAACAACACAGGTCAATGGGTCATCGGCAATATGTACTATCGTTTTAGTTTCTACAGCAATCAACTTATCAAGACCCCGGAGCAAGGCCCCACCACCAGCAAGAACGATGCCTCGATCCATTATATCGGCTAGAAGCTCAGGGGGTGATTCTTCCATCGTAACTTTAATGCTATCGATAATGGCATTGACCGATTTCTGTATCGCTTGACGAATCTGTTCATTATTAACAATAATTTCTTTTGGCAAACCGGTCACCAAATCTCTTCCTCGCATCGGTGTTTCCAATTTCTCTTTTATCGGTATCGCTGCTCCAACTTTAATTTTAATTTCTTCTGCTGTTCTCTCACCTAACAAAAGATTAAAATTATCTCTCGCATACTGAATTATATCAGTATTCATTTCGTCACCAGCAATTCTTAGCGACCGGGAGGAAACAATGCCACCAAGAGAGATAATTGCCACCTCAGTCGTCCCCCCACCAATATCAACGATCATATTCCCGGATGCGTCTTGAATTGGAAGTCGGGCGCCGATCGCCGCAGCGATCGGCTCTTCAATTAGATAGATTTCGCGGGCGCCAGCGTTAATTGCCCCTTCCTCTGCCGCCCGTTTTTCTACCTCAGTAACCCCGTAGGGTATACCGATCACCACCCTTGGGTGTGGAAATAAGGAAAATTTCTCTCGATGGACTTTGTCAAAAAAATATTTTAGCATCTGTTCTGTTACTTCAAAATCAGAGATTACGCCATCAACCAAAGGCCTAACTGCAACTATGTGGGCGGGAGTGCGGCCAACCATTCGCTTGGCCTCTTCTCCGATCGCTAAAATTTCTTTGGTTTTTTTGTTTATCGCCACCACTGACGGCTCGGTGATAACAATTCCTTTACCTTTTACATATACCAAAGAGTTAGCGGTACCGAGATCGATACCAATATCATGAGACAGGCGATTAAAAATAAAATTAAACGGTGACTTCATATTGCTGATTATAAATTAATGCGACAAAAAAGCCAGAGTTTACCTCCCCTGGTTACAAACTAACACTAGATTAAAGAATATAAAAAATCAATCCCAGAAGAGATTGATTTTTTATTTATTAGTTAGCTTTAAAAGTTGCAATAATGTTTTGCGAATCATTCATTACAGCAACGCCATCGTCTGGTCGATCTTGTGCTGATCCAGTATAAAAAGCATAAGAAGAATTGGCACCAAGATATTTTGGAATCATGGGGTCGTTCGCTTGCTCAAAAGCACTTTTGCCAGATAGCGATACGACGGTGATGGAAAAAGGACAGAACATTCCAGATTTCTGATCTGACCAGCTGGAAGAAATCGTTGGGACACAGGTATACAAGTAAGCAGTGGCTGTCGAATCATCAGGACTTTTCTCAACTATCTCGTAATTTTTCCACAAATCATTGAACGTCAGCGAGAAATCATACTTCGTATTTGAATAATTTTTCCAGTCAGAAGTTGTTGCAGTTGTTGGCGAGTTTGTTACAGGGGAAGAAGATTCAGTGGAAACTGCTGTTGTAGTTTCAGCCTGTAAATCCTCGATCTGACTGTTCAGCTCATCAATCTGAGACTGCAATTCATCTTTTTCACTAGTGGCTTTTTGATTCATATAGTAGTAGGTGCCACCACCGACTACGACTAAAGTTACTACTATTGCAATAACAATCTTCCAAACTGTGGTCATTGTCCTCCTTTTAAATTATGTCGAAATATCTCGTCGATTAAATGCAATAAATCCGGCGATTGAGAAAACGACTGCAACAGAGATAAAGACAATTACCGAATATTTATCAATCTGATTTCGTATTAAAAGATCATTCGGTACATAATAATGGAAGAAGGAAAAATAGCGTAAATCATGCAGACTCTCCTTCAAGCGAGCAAGAATATTAAGCGCATACATAACAAACAAGAGGGCAGCAGAGATGAAATAGACTTTGCCGCGATCGGAAAAAACCGCCGACAAAAACATTGCGATAGAGTAAATCGCCCAAGCAAACAGGAAGGCAACCAGCGATAACGCCGGATAATGATTCAGCTTAAGATCAATACCAAAAGCGGCTGCCATTGCAATTAAAAGCCCCATGGTTATTATTATAAAACCGAAAATCATTATGACCCCCGAAATGTAACGCGAAATATAGAGCTTTGATCGAGAAATCGGCTGAGAGAGCAAAACTTCAATAGTTCCTTTTTCAATTTCACTAGCAATCGCTCCGCCAGCAAAAGAAATTGACATAATCAAAAGCATCAACGGCCAGATAAGTGAGAACTCTTCGCCAGCAATGTAATTTTCAAATTTTGACATGTCGTAGTCCTCTAGGCCAAAAGCTTCAATAAATCCTTGGGGCATTGATTGCATCAGTTGCGCAATATCAATTTGCTGATCTTTAAATGAGGGGAAAACACTGACATGCATCAAGAAAAAAGCGCTGGCGGCAATGATATAGATCAGGAAAACAATTTTTCTGTCTTTAATTGTGCGTTTAATTATTGGCCACATATTATTTTTGATAAAATTCTAGAAATATTTCTTCAAGAGTCGCATGAGAGATCTCAATCTCCTTGACCCTATATTTCGCTAACTCTTTAATTAATGGATCAATTTCCCCCTTACAGGTAATCAGAAGGCTCGAATCAATCTCCTCAATCTTTTTGGCACAAGTAGATTTTATCGCCTCTTTAGCAACTTTTTCAGCAAATCTTACCGCAACCATGTGGGTCCGCTTTTCCTTTAGGCTTTTAATGCTCTCTTCACTAACAATTTTGCCACTCTTGATTATCGCTACTCGGCTACAGGTTTGATCAACTTCCGAAAGATTATGAGAAGACATAAAAACTGTCATCCCTTCTTTTTGAAACTCCCGCAGAGTTCTATGAACCTGGTTCTGTAGCAGCGGATCAAGAGCATTTGTCGGCTCATCTAATATCAATAGCTCCGGTTTTTTCATTAGTGCTAAAACCAAAGAAAGTTTTTGCTTATTACCGGAAGAGAGATTTTTAAATTTTCTCTTGGTATCAAGGTCTAAATCACTAGCAATTTTTTTCGCAAGCTCCGTACTACCACCAAAACTAGCGATGAATGAAATATGCTCTTCTCCAGTCCAATTATCATAAAGTCTAGCTCTCCCGGGTAGGAAGCTAATCTTTGAGTGAAGCTTCTCAGCATTATTTTGGGGATTTTGACCAAGAATTTTCACCTCGCCCGAAGTTGGCCGGATAAAATCCAGCATCAAGCGAATTGTTGTCGTTTTACCAGCACCATTGGGACCCAAGAACCCAAATATCTCACCTTTTTCTACGGATAAATCAATCCCGTCAACTGCCCGGACTTTACCAAAGTGCTTCTTTAGGCCCTTGATTTCGATGACTTTAGACATTTATAAATACTCCGCCTTTTTGCGATTGTGTTCTGCCTCGTTTTTTGAGAAATAAATATTGCCATCAGAGCCATGAAGGAAATAATAGTAATCATGTTGAGCGGGATTTACTGCTGCTTCAATACTGGCTAAACCTGGATTGCAAATCGGGCTCGGTGGCAAACCAGAATGCAGATAGGTATTATACGGCCCCTGGACTCCTCGCAGGTCACCAATAGCTAGTTTTTGCCAAAAATCGTAAGAAATCAAACCAATCTGAGGATAATTATTAGAATCTTTTTGATATTGGACTGTCGGATCGGCTTCTAGTTTCATACCAATTTTTAATCTATTGGCAAAAACTCCAGCAATATCGGCTCTTTCAGAATCACTAGCTGCCTCACGTTCAACTATTGAGGCTAACACAAGCTGATCATCTGTCGGCAACAATTCTGAAATCCTGAAAAGATAATTGTCGTCCATCTTTTTAATTACTTCCTTGGCGGTAGGTTGATCCATTAATTCGTAAGTATCAGGGAAAAGTTTACCTTCTTTCCCTTGGGCTTCCTGTAAAAAGTCTAGAGCTAAAATACCGGTATTTGCTTCCAAATATGTAGCCATCTGCTCCATTCTCCAGCCCTCAGGAATCGTAATTCTGCGGACCTGTCTCTCGCCTTTCTCCAAAACATTTGCTATCTCAACCAGAGTCAAATTATCAGGGATCAGATATTTACCGGCAACAATTTTTTTATCCTTTATTCGCTCATACAAATAAAAAATTACCGAGGAATTTACTAAACCCTTAGATTCTAACTTTTTAGAAATACTTGAAACACTTTCGCCTTTTTCAATTTCGACTTGAACAATTTTACCACTTCCAGTAGCTTTGCCTATCTCATTTTTGAAATAGAACAAAAACCCACCAATAGAAAAAATAAACAACAGGAGAAGTATTAGCAGCGCTGTTTTTATAGTGCCTCTTGCGATATGTCCTCCTCAATATTTGCAATATACTGCTCCAAAATTAACCTCGCTGCGGTCTGATCAACTTTCTTTTCAATATCATCCGGCCTCATGCCCTCTTCTTTGAGAAGCTCCAATGCAGTTTGCGTGGTCAAATTTTCTGGCTCAAAATATATCGGCAAATTTGTTTTCTCTTTTAGCTGACGGCCGAAATATTCAACTTTATTAGCGAGGTTCCCTTTGTCGCCACTTTCCAATACCGGCATGCCAATAACGATTCTTTCAATTTTCTCCTGCACACAAAGCTGGGCAATCTTTTCAATTGCTCCTTTGTCATTTCTAATCGTCGCCAATTCGTAGGGTATCTCACTGCCAACGGCTAGGCCAATCATCTTACTACCCCAATCAACGCCTAGGTACATCACTCTTTACCATAGTTATATTCGATCGTAATATTTCGCGTAATATAGGGAATCGAATGGATAAAACGAGGGAAGGTATTTATGTCAACAGACAATACCTTGTCATAGGAAGTTATTTTTTTCCTCGCTGCCGTTATTGATTTTCCTCTTGTATCACTCTTTATAATGTCATTATCATACTTATTAGCAATATATCCCTCAAACTTGCCTTTTAATTCGATTTTTCCACTAGCGATATCACTACTGACAACCTCATAATTTATATCCTCGACTTCATCAGAAACAATCTCTTGATCCTCGGGTAATTGTTCCTCTGCATTTTTAACTAACATATTTCTAAAGTCTTCTTCTGAAAATGCTAACGCTCTAACTTTGAATTTTAACTCATAATTAAAGGTGTCTGCTTGATCACCCTCTTTCCTGTCAGAATTCTCAGAGAGCACTTCGAATGTCAGGGCAGATTCTAACAGTTTATAGCTATCTCCCAGATCCTCATTGATTTTGTTCGTTGCTGTTTCTTTAAGTTCGTTCTCGGTGGCAGTTTTAGCGTCAGATATGTCACTTTTAGCAACAACCTTTACTATCTGGTTAGTGCCACCTGACATTGAATTTGCGCTTTTACCATAAATCTTTGATTGTTGAATTTTGGGAATTGAGGTAATAGTAAAATCTGACGGCCCAATATTACCTTGTTCGCCAACTTCCACTGCTTCTACATTGACATCGGCAGTACCGGAAGCGGTGATTACAAACTGACCCCCCTGCAAACCAACCTGAGCCCCCGGCACAGTAACAGCTGATGTTGAGACAAAATTTATTCCGCTGGAAGAAGCAAATGTCGTACCGGCGGCTAGACTGATCGGTTGCTGGTCCCAATTATTGTAAACAGTAATTTTCCCTTTAGATTTCGCTCCAACATTTTTCTCACCAGTGGCAGAAAAAGTCTTTGAAAGCTCCTCCTCTTTTTCAATAAAATTACCCGGGATGGTAGAATTTTCGAAATCAATTTCACTAATATCTTTGCTCACATTTATGTTGGCCTCGGAAGAAAAAGGCTCAGAGACCACGGCGATTACGATCTTTGCGGTGGGTATTAGAATATATAGAGCAAAAGCTAATACCACAAAGGCAATTGCCACCGTAATAATAATTTTCTTTTTTCTTCGAGTTTTTTTGTCTCTAATTTCTCCAAAGAGTGAGCCACCGGGACGGCCAACATCACCAGCAATTCCGATTCTTTCTGTCTTTTTCTTTTCTAGCTTGAAATCATTTGGTTTAATTGTTTCTGTGCTCATCTCTTTTCTTTCTACTTTTGGCTCTTCTGGCTCATCTTTTTCTAAATCCTGAACTGCTTCTATCACTTCAGGTTCAACACCAGAATCATGGTCAGTTGTCACGGTATCTTCTATTATTGGTTCTTCAACCTCTGGCGCGCTATCTTCTAATTTATCTTCAGCATCCTTATCATATTTGTGGACTTTAATTCCATCAATTTCTTCAATATTATCGGTTTCTGAGCTTTGAGGTTCCAGCACTTTTTCCAGTTTCTTTTCTTCCGGCACTTTGGCTACTACTCCAGATTTTGCCTCGTTTACCGAAGCGAAAACCGGAAACCCAATTTGGGAAGCCAAGTTTCGGGCAATCTTATCATTGGTGACCAAAAAAACTTCTTTACTCAACTTCTTACTACGTTTGCCCAGTAGTTTCAGGTTTACAATACTGTTAGCTAAAGTTGAACCTCTTGGAATGACCAAAGAGACAGCATCATCGTCCGCTTTACTTATTTTATCGATAACATCAGTTATCTCTTCATCGGGTTCAAGATAAATCAACTTCGACATATTTCTATTCCTTTAAAGAATCAACTATTTTATCCATTGCGCCGGTAATAACAGATGGAGTACCAGCAAGATCGATAGCCATATTAGCAAGGGCCATCGGAGTGATATCTTGAGCATCATCAAGACTTTGTGTTTCGTCAATAACATTTGCAACATCTCTGGGGTGGATAAAACTGACCTTCGGCTTCTTGGCAAATGGCAGATCTTCTACCCAATCAGAATCTTCAAGTAATTTTTTTATATCCGGTAACATTGAGCCACCACCGCAAAGAAGAATTCTTGATGGTAAAAGATCAATCCCTGAAAACTCCTCCAGTGCTAATTGTACCCCGGAGAGCCAAACCTGACAATCTCCATCCAAAGATTTAACTATTTTTTCTTGTTGTTTTTTATCAATTTCTTCATTTGAATACATCAACTTCATCTTCTCCGCTTCTTGGAATGATAAGCCAAAATCATTGGCAATCCGCTTGGTAAAGACTCGGCCACCAAGAGCAAACATCTTTGTACCTTCAACGCCACCGTTACTAACAACAGCGATATCAGTCGTTCCACCACCAATGTCGATAAATACTGCTGAAAACTCCACTGACTCCTCCATACCCATGCTTCGGGCGACCGCATACGGCTCAGCAACTACTCCTAATAGATCAAGACCAAGACCTTCGGTAATGGTTTGAAGCGCTCCTAAATGGACAACTGGTGCAAAGGCATTGAATATCCCGACAGAAACATCGCGACCTTGAAAACCAACTGGATTTGTAACCTTATATCCATCGATTTTGACATCAACTACTGCGCTATTAACAAGCCGAACATCAATCTCGGAATATCCTGTCTCCCAGGCTAGATTAGCTCTAGTTTTTTCAAAAGCTTTCTTTTGAACTTCAGTAATTATTGTTTTCAATTCCGCTACAGTAACTTTTGATTTTGGCGCCGGGCGCTGATAGTGAACCGTTGTCGTCGTTCCTTTTACCAGCTCACCGGCGATACCAACGACACACTGCGTCGGTGCAACACCGGCTTCTTCCGCTGCCTGATCTAGCGCTTTTTCACAATTTGAAATCACACCAGTGATATCAGTTACCCGCCCACCCTGCATATCGGATAACCGCTGGCGCTGGCGGCCGACACCGATAACCGAAGCTTGGTCGTCATCAATGCGAAATATCAGAGCCTTCACAAACTCAGTCCCAACATCGAGCGCAAGCGCGTAATTATTTTTTTTGCGAAAATTCCAGAGCCCCATATCCCTCCACTACAAAAACAGACATTTATTAAATTATAGCAAATTTTAGAACTATTCCAATATCGCTTTGATTCTGCGAACACCAGCGGAAGAAGACTCTTCCTTGATAATTTTGAAATGACCAAGTTCACCAGTTCTCTCGACATGAGGACCACCGCAAATTTCACAGGAGAATTTATCTATACTGTATACTTTTACTTTCTCGCCATATCGATCATCAAAAACGCCGGTCGCGCCAGATTGTTTCGCCGCTTCTAGGCTCATCTCTTCCATTTTAACCGGCAAATCATCACTAATTTTTTCATTGACAATCTTTTCAACTTCAGAAATTTGTTCAGTCGATAATTTTTCCGGCCAATTAAAATCAAAACGCAATCGCTCTTCAGTAATATTTGAACCTTTTTGCGAAACCTCCGGTGATAAAACTTGACGCAACGCTGCTAAAAGTAGATGTGCCGCAGTATGTAGTCGCATTGTTTCAACTTTATTATCAGCCAATCCACCCTTAAACATCCCGGCTGACGCCGTACGGGATTTTTCTTGGTGTTCTGACAATTTCCTCTCGAACTCCTTTTTTTCAATTGTTAACCCCCTATCTTGTGCAATTTCTTCCGTAAGTTCAATTGGAAAACCATATGTCTGATAAAGGTCAAAGACAACAGACCCTGGAATGATTTTTTTATTGGGTTTGGATTGCCAAGAAAACCACTTTTCAAACTCTTTCAGACCGACTGCCAGTGTCTCTCTAAACTTCGACTCTTCCCTCTCAAGTTCTTTAGAAACGGAATTTTCGTATGAAAATGTTGAAACAAAGTTTTTCTTAATTCCAATTTCCTCTCCTTTAATAATTGCCCTGCGAATCAGGCGTCGCAGAACATACCCGCGATCTTTATTTGACGGCAACACTCCATCAGAAATCAAGGCAGTTGCAGCTCGCACATGGTCGGTAATGACTCGGAATGCTTTTTTATTTTTATTGTATTTTTTACCTGATATTTCTTCGATTTTCTTAATTATCGGCTCATAAATATCAGTTTCATAAACATCTCTTTTGTCTTGAATTACCGCAGCTAGTCTCTCCAGACCCATTCCGGTGTCAACCCCCTTTTGATCGGACTCAAGGTATTCACCATTTTTAAAAACGAAATGATTGAACACTAAATTCCAGACCTCGATTCCATCGACATAAAATTCAACCGTAGGCCCTCCTGGTGAGCCCTCGGTGCCAAGTGACCAAAAATTATCCTTAAACCCTTGTGGCTTAATTTTTTTAAGACCATCAATAGTTTGCAAAATCTCTTTTGAAATAATATCTTCTGGAACATTTTTATCACCAGAAAAATAAGTAGCATAAATACGAGATTTATCGATCTTCAGAATTTCGGTTAAAAACTCCCAGGCATAAGATATCGCTTCTTCTTTAAAATAGGATTCTCCTTTATCAGGATAGCCAAAAGAGAAATTGCCCAACATCTCGAAAAATGTTAAATGTGATTCATCGCCAACTTCATCAATATCACCAGTTCGTAAACATTTCTGACAGGTGGTAATTCGCGCAGAGATCGCTTCATCCGGAAATAAATAATATCTTTTAAATTGTTGCATTCCGGCGGTTGTAAAAAGAACCGAAGGATCGTTTTCCGGCACTAAAGAAGCAGAAGGGATCACCTTGTGACCCCGCTCCTCAAAGAATTTCAGAAATTTTTCTCTTAATTCACCCGATTTCATCTCTATTCAACGTTATAAAAGACGTTTACCAATTCTTTCAACATTCGCCCCCAAACAACAGCAGTCGATGGTTCTTCCTGTTTTTTAACAATTGGCACCGGTTCGCCCACTGGTTCATCAGTCAACTCCAAGCGATCCTGATAAAGTTTGTGATAAACTTGCATATATTCCTGAACATTAGCAACATATTTTCGAGTTTCGCCGTAAGGAAGATCATTCAAAATTCCCATTCTAATCCACTTGTCAGCATTACCAGTTCCGGCATTATAAGCAGCTAGTGCAGCCGGCACGCTACCACCATATTTTTCTTTCAAAACATGGATATGCCAAGTCCCCATTTGTATCGCAATTTCCGGATTATAAAGCATATCAGTTGAAAAATTTGTTATCCCGACACCCTTGGCGATACTCATTCCAGTAGTCGGCATTATTTGCATAATTCCCATTGCACCAGCATAAGACTTGGCTTGTGGGTTAAACCCAGATTCCTGCATAATTATACCAGCGACCAAAAACGGGTCTTCGTTGTATTCCTTGCACCATTTTTTAATCGTATCCTCATATTCAAGCGGAAAGACAGAATCACCTAAAACCCCCGGTAAATAAAAATAGCCGGCGACAACTACCACAACTAAAACAAAAGAAACAATTAGAGTTTTTATCGCAGATCTAATTTTTATCATTGAGATAATTGTAACATAATAAAAAACAAAAAAACAGAATTTCTTCTGTTTTTTTTGGTGCCCGAGATCGGAGTCGAACCGATACGGTTTTTTAGGCCAAAGGATTTTAAGTCCTTCGTGTCTACCAATTCCACCACTCGGGCATAATTGTTATTGTTTAAACTACTTCCCAACC
>Ga0265294_10004207_pt1 | contig 18053 bp, 16 predicted proteins | sample MunlanPumphouse3_FD_192504 | JGI IMG/M metagenome (GOLD analysis project Ga0265294, IMG submission 192504) | Groundwater microbial communities from a municipal landfill in Southern Ontario, Canada - Pumphouse #3 | ecosystem: Environmental > Aquatic > Deep subsurface > Groundwater | place...
AGCGCGCCGTACAGATTGCCCAGATGGATAAAGCCCGTGGGGCTCGGACCCAGCCGGGTCACCTTGGCGCCGGCAGGCAGATCCCGGGCCGGATAGAGAGCCTCGTATTCCTCCGGTGTCTTCTTAATATTGGGGAAAAGCAAATTTGCTAATTTCGTGTGATCCATGGTATCGACCTTTCTGTTTATGATGTCCCGTACATTTTACCAAAAAAAACCCGCCTTGTAACGGAAAATAGTCATGGACAAGGACATTATTTGTTTGTATAATGTAAAATGTTCAAAAACATATGCGTCTCCTTGGTCAAGTGGTCAAGACGTCGCCCTCTCACGGCGGAATCAGGGGTTCGACTCCCCTAGGAGATACCAGCAACGAAAGCGCTGAAAACCCTTGATTTCAAGGCATTCAGCGCTTTTTTATTTTTCAGGAAATGGAAGTATCTGTAACCGCGTTGACCTGATTTGACCTATTTCCACACCTCAAATGTGGCAAATGGTGTGGCAAATCCAGGCAAACACATGACATTTTCTATCTTGATTCTTCATAGTAATCATTACTCATATTCTAAAAAACTCATCCACGCACTCACGCTACATTCAGAATATTTGCTAAGCACAATGTCGTTAACGATGCAGAATATCATTCAATACTTATTTGAAATTATTTTGTATTGTCTTCAGGAGTTTATAATATCGTTTTTGCAGTTGTCCGTACCTGATAATTATTATCCGACAATCCTTTTTTTACCATGAATTCAACCAACTCATGGTGTTTATTATCATAGGCCTTAATATTTTTTAATATTCTCACCTTTATAACTTCAACTTCTCTATCCATTATCTTAGACAATAGAGAAATTGCTAAACCATCAAATTCAGTATTATATAAAGTGAATAAAACATCTACAGCCCTTGAACGTACTTCTTGATCCTTATGCGTTGTGTTGTCTGCAGCAAACTGCATTAGTGCGCTGATGACTTTCTTATCAAAAAGAAAAAGATCGTTGCGTTTTAACAAAAGGGCAAAACTATTAAGTATGGCAATAAGATCTGCAGGTTCTTCTTTGTTAATAGATAGTATGGCTTCTAATACTTCGTTTGGCGAAATATCATTAATGCATAGCTTTAGGAACATAAGTAATAATAGCATTGGCTCATTTGTGCCGTTTTCAATAAAGGAAATTTGCGCTGCTTGTTTAACTCTCTCATCCGCAAGAAGGTCCTTAATATCATCTTTGAAGGCAGAAATATCTGAGCACTTGCATAGAATTTCGATAATAAGTTGTACAGCACTATACTTTGCATTCACGGTTTGCTTTTCAGACAACAAAGTTTCTCGAGCGGCTTGATAAATCTTATTGGCAATATCTACCTCAATCGTAGTATCGTCATATAGCGTTCTGATAATCATATAATACGGGTTAATCGAATATCCTTTATATTCGCCATTAAGCCCTTGCTCAGTATTTTGGTTATGTATATCACCAATATATCGCTCGATGTGCTCATATTTCTTTTCATCAAAAACAGTTAAAGAATATTCTTGTTCGTAGAAAACAGGGAAAGCCTTTTTAACCGATGCATCAATTTGATCATGCAAATAAGGGCTATCGAGTCTCATTGTTAGCAGTGCATATTGCAGCTTGTGGCAATGTGCACTTATATCCGGATTATTTGCTTGTTCTGTTAGAATACCAATAATCCCTTTTATACAAGCCTCATCGAGATTTGAGAGATCAATATTTTGAACAACCTGATGCATTTCATCAATAAATCTATATATCCCCTTATTTAATGCCTTCGATATTAATGAAGCAATTTGAATGTTATCAAATCTTTTTGTGATTTTTAATAAAGCATAGAAAATATAAGAGCCTGCATTTACAACCCTATTTTCATCAGATATCCAAACATGAATTTTTCCAAGCATCTCATTGGAAATCTCAACAAATTGTTCATCCGAGAAATAATTGCAAAGTTTTTCCCAAGCAATAAGTTCAGAAATAAACCGCTTATGGTTAATAGAAATGCTTTTCGCGGCTGCCCAAATCATATTTGCATCATCATGGTTAATTTCGTCTGAGCGCCTATTGCTCGCTCTTTCGATTTTTTCATAATTCTTTCTGTCTTGATTCAGAATAAAACTAGATAATAATTCGACATATAATTCATGATCATCGTAGAGCAGACACATAGACGCTAAGGCATCAACCATTCGATTCCTTGTTTGAAGCAAATGTGTAAGGGAACCGTGAATTGCAGCAACAATGAACATCTCGGAAATCCTAATAAATATATTTTTTACTCCAGAGCCAAAAACCATTGTGAACGGAGATTTTGTAGAATGATTTTGCACCTCGGTTAGAATATTGTTTGTGAAATCAGTTCCTAAACGGTCAATAATTGGATAAAAAACTGGCGATTTCTGTCCATCTAATAAAGCCTGGAATTCCCCTGCTGCAATAGTATTTATACTTTCATTTTTCGTAAACTGGATATTTCTTAAATCGATTAAAATATCAGAAATTAGCCATTCAGGTATTGCTAGATCTTCCTTGGCTAAATCATAAGCTTCCCCTAACAATTTGAAGCACCCATCAATATCGCCCCAAAAATAATCTCTGATGGCCTGCCATCTTTTTTTTATTACTTCAAGCATTCTGCCGCTATGATAGCTTGGTAGTAATTTAATTATTTCTTCAAATTCAATAACTTCAGCATTTTGCTTTCCAACTATAACAGATAAGAATTTCGCGAGATGCGGATCTAATGCACATGAGTTCTCGCTTTTTTTATCCTCATGTAAAACCAATACATCAACAAGTACAGCTTTGGTTTCCTTGAAGTTATGCAAAACACTTCTATCCCAAGAAGCGTTGGATATAATATTGATTTGTTGCTCGTCTTTAGAAACTTCTTCAACTAATTGGGCAGATACATTGCGGCAATTGCTGCGGTATGTAAAAATGATATCATTAATTACAGAATTGTAGGCTTTCCTCGGGAAATCTGCAAACTCATGCACATTATTCAAATACCGGACTTCTCCTGATTCTCTCAACTCAAGTTGCAAATGTGTAGCTTCTTTTTCACGTTGGTCACAAAATAAATAAAGTGATTTCTTTTTCAATGTTCGAGCTCTGGAATGCTCTTTAAGAACAGCTGGTCGTATTTCATCAGAGTTGTCAATTAAGAAAATGCAGAGATCAGAATCATCAAGCGAACCAATATAGCTTGATTCGTTGTCTGCACTGTGGGCAGTGTCCTCTTCGTATAAATAAACCTGGGCTAAACCGGTTTCTTCAAGAAGAGTCGCTAATCCCTTTCTTGCTATGGTATATTTTCCATCATAATCATCACAAGTTGAACTGATGAAAATTTTTACTTTATTTTTTACTGTTGAATCTTTCATATACTCTTCCCCTTAAATCAAAATAGAAGCTGATTAGTCGATTTTGCTGCCATCTTATCAGATATACCCCGAAAATCAATACTGACCACTCAACCTCAGCAAATACGAAAAACATCTATATCGACCACTCAGCAAGCCTCAAAAACCCAAAACATCTATCCTGACCACTCGCCAAGTGCCGACATCTAAATCGCTCTGTACGGGTCGAAATCAGCCTTTTGGACATATTCCCACAAAGCAATAATTTTCCATTTTCACACAATAGAATTATAACACAAATAGGCAAAAAGCCCAGTATTACTAGGCTTTTAACACAACAATTATTTTACTCTCGACATCAATACTACCGTCTCAACATGGCCGGAGTTTGGCCAACTGATGTCAGTTGGCATATTTCAAATCTTACGTATGCGGGAACATGTCGATGACCTTTTTGCGTTTTCGAGGTATAAGGGAACATAACATTGGGGTTGTATGTTCGTGAGAACATATCAACACGCTTCGCGCGCATGGCTGCCATCCTTCATTAGAATAATAAGCACAAATGCCGCTGTTAATGACAAACAAGCACCAAATACAAACGGGATCTCTGCTCCAAAAGAAGTCCATAAAACACCTGCAATAGCACTTGCAGGTAGCAACGCAATCCCGACAATTGTAGAATGCAAACCGAGCATAGTGCCCTTTAATTCTTGGGGAGAAATTTCCGCTATAAATGCTCTTTCAACACCTGTAATCATAGCAGTATAAACGCCATAGAGAACAAAGAGTGCAATCATGAATATTTTATTATAAGCAAAAGCAAATCCAATATAAACCAACGCAAATACTATATATCCCGAAACTAACAACCGTTTTCTTCCTACTTGATCTGATTTTTTTCCTAATGGAAATGAAAGCAGTGATGCAGTTATATTGTATATAAAGTAAAGCATAATAACTGAAGTATCATTAAAGCCTACGCTTTTAGCTCGTAGAAGCAAGAATGCATTAGATGAATTTCCCAATGTAAACAAAAATGCCACTAATAAATATAGCTTTAATTGACCATCAAGTTTTTTCATATTTTTCCAAAAAGGTTCGCGTTCTTTTATGATCCGTTGCTCTTTCTTTTCCTTAATTAATGGGAACATTGCAAGGCTCAATAACGCCGGAATTATTGAAATGAGGAAAAGTTTCTTATAGTCAAAAGCTCCATTAGCACTTGAAAGCAATAGATAGGCTATTAATATTCCAATTGCAGATCCCGCCATATCCAACGCTTTATGAATACCAAATGCTGTTCCCATACGGTTACTGTCTGCACTTTCACATACCATTACATCTCGCGGAGCTGTTCTAATTCCTTTTCCAATTCTATCAATGACTCTTGCGCCAAGTATACCACCCCATGAACTTGCAGTAATTAATGCTACTTTATAAATAAGGGCGGTTGCATACCCCAAGAATGCAATTGGCTTTTTTTTATTATATTTATCAGTAATATACCCGCTAAATACTTTTAACAGACTTGCAAGACTTTCTGCAATTCCTTCAATAATGCCTATCAATGCTGGAGTCGCTCCAAAAGCAGATGTTAAGTACAGAGGAATGATTGGATATACCATTTCTGCACTAATATCCGCAAAAAAACTGACTAACCCTAAGAAAAATACATTCCACATTTATAATCCCCTTTGCAATTTACGTTTCATGCTTCACAATATTCGTCAAAATAGATTTGATATTGCATTTTTTCACCGGATAAATTTAATAGGTTTCTGGCGATAGATCGATATCGATACAATTGTCTCCTGGTAAATGGTGGTCATTGAATTGGTTTATAGAAATCGTGGACTTTTCAAGATTTCGTGAATGTTGCAACGAAGTTTAATATAAGATTTCAAGATGCCATTGTGGGTAAGTCCGGGGAATTCTGGTGCTTACCCTTTAGTCAAACAACCTGATATTTAACATTTATTAAAGCAAATAATTTGATTGCTTTTCATACTGTTTATAAAGAGAATGAAACGTTCCAGTATATTTTTTATTCCAAGGTTTCTTCTTCCCGCAAAAATGCAATATTACTGTATTGTTGATGATTTGATCCATATCAAAGGAGCCATTACTCGCCATCTTATAATACGTATAGTAACGTGCGTCATAATTATAATATAATTCATTAAGTGACTTAATCCTCTTTGCATATAATGCGTTTAAAATATCTTGGTCCGGCATGATCAACTTAGCACGGTTTTCATCAACAAATCGATAGATCTCTTTTTCATCCGCCTCTCTTCTTAATTGCTCCAGGTTCATCAATAATACCCCCGAATTATAATAAGCGTTAATTTCATATGGATATAGTCTTATTTTGTTGATTTCTTTAATTGATAATTTATCATGATATGCTGCAGCATAAAGATACTCTTTAATATCCGTTTCATATAATTCGCTGATCGCATTCAAAACAAGTATATCCGGATCCAGATACAGAATTTTGTCTATATCATTAGGCAGTAATTGATATGATAAAAGGCGAAAATACATTTCCTTCGTATAGTGAAGTAGTACCGGAGCACCACTAAAACAGTTTTCATCAACATCAATAACATTCAATTTACTGCCATGTGACTCGACGAAAAATGTTAAATCTTCGAGTTCTTTCTTTTTAAGGCTTGTATGTAATAAATATATATTAAACTTCTCGCCCGGATTGTTTAGAAATAGAGATTTCAGCATTATTCTTAATGGTTTTATATAATTTGAATCTAAGGTTACCAAAATATTCATTATTTATCCCCTGTTCTATCGCAGTCTACGTTTTATTTAATCATTCTTGATTATTTTTTTTACCTCAATTGCAATAATAAGTTGACATAGTCCCTCGTACCTTGAAAATCTGTTGTGAAATAGCTATAGAGCGTAAATCGCGTCCAGCTCGGCCTCGAATAACTCTTCCGGTGTCTTGTAACCAAGAATTCTCCGGGGAAGCCCGTTGATCCATTCTTCCAGCCTTAGGATCGCGTCAAGGCAGTAATCAGAGATCTTCTTGCCCTTGTGGACAAATCTTCGCAGCAAGCCATTGTGCCTTTCATTGGTACCGCGTTCAAATGCCGAATAGGGATGGGTAAAGTACACCTTCGTACCCAGATCTTTGAGGGCTGCCAGCGAAGCGAATTCAGAGCCGTTGTCCGACGTGATCGTCCGAAACACACTGCAGAACATAGTCCCGAATTCTTCCCGTATTCGCTGCATTTCAGCCATTACAGCTTCTGCTGTTTTTCCGGGGATCTTTCGCACGAAGGTGTTTCTGGTCTTCCGTTCCACGATGGTCAGCAGGACTTCATCCTCTTTACTCTTGGATCCGATCACAGTGTCGATCTCCCAGTGGCCAAACTCCTCACGTTCATCGATATACGCCGGACGATCTGTGATGCTTTCCCCAAGAACGCGCTTGTTGGAACGGATTCTGGCTCCCTTCGTCCTTCGTCGCAGTTTGAGCGGCAAGTCGATGTTCTTGACTTTCATCAGGCCAAGATCGATGTAATTGTAGATGGTTTTGGTACAGACAGTCTTGGAAAAGGTTCCGGATGCTAAAGTCCTGCCGACGGCCGAGTCCACGGACCAATCGTTTTTCAACATCTGGACTTCCACATGTTTGATGAAGGCATCGCACTCCAGAACTTGGTACTTGCGTCCGCATTCCTTTCGGTTTCGGTCATAAGCGGCTTGACCCGTATCGGCGAAGTAGCGCCGGATCCGTTTCCCGGTCTTCATCTGCTCTACTGTGCCTCTTTGAATTTCATTGCGGATCGTGCTTGTTGGCCGCTGGAGAGCTTTTCCGATTGCATAAGGTGTTTTTCCATCCTGGAGCAGTAGTTCGATTTTTACTCGTTCGCTCAATGTCAGGTGTTTATTCTTCCTCGGATTTGGTGTAAACTGTGCTTGATCCATAGTGAGACGCCTTTCTGTAGGAAAATGTTTTGTGGTAAATTCATTCTACAACAGATTTGGTCACTATGGATTTTCATTTATGTCAACTTGATTTTACAATTAGCCGTTTTTTTTGTTTTCGTTACATCGTGTTTGCCTTCGAGTCCCGTTTGAAGAGAGTCGGTCAAAAATTTACTATTTTTCGTAAATCCCTAAGTTGAACTTCCTTTCAGTGGGTTTTGTTGTTCATCGTGTCGAGTGTATATCAGCTACTCTACAGTTTTTGTATCTCTGTTTATGCCACATATTTTTCGCGCGATGCTGGTAAATACTTTTACGCCAACAGTCAGTGCATCCTCGTGAACGTTCAGACTTGGCGTATGTAACAAACCCCTGTCTTCACCTGTCACACCCACACCCAGCATAAACATCACTCCGGGAATCACCTCCTGGTAATATGAGAAATCCTCTGAACCTAAATGAGGGATTTTGATTTCCGTTACATTGTCATGCGAGAGAGCCTCTTTCGCAGCGATTTCAACGATCTCATTCAATGAAGGATCATTGTAAACCGCAGGAAATCCTTCAATGAAATCGATTTCCACAGATCCCCCAAAGGCAAGGGCAGTGTTCTTGCAGATTTGTTCAATTTTTTCTCGGAATTTTAATTTGGTTGCTTTCTCAATACAGCGGATCATCCCCGACATTTCTACGGTATCGGCGATGATGTTGATTGCTTCGCCGCCACGTATTTTACATATAGAAAAAGTGGCAATATCATGGGGACTGATGCAGGCGGTCTGTATTGACTGCATAGCAGTGATGGCATGGGCAGCCATAGTAATGGCATTAGTTCCTGTTTCCGGTTCAGATGAATGGGCTGCAGTGCCGTGGAATTTAATGATGATCTCATCGTCTGTCGCAGACATATATCCCGATTTCATCGCAATTTGTCCGACGGGGATGAACGGCATTACATGAAGTGCAAATATTTTCTCAACCGTTGGATTTTGAAGGGCTCCAGCATCAATTATGCACCGTGCGCCGCCGTTGGCCTCTTCTCCTGGCTGAAAGATAAATCTCACAGAACCTATAAAATCATCTTTTGCCTTCGATAACACGAGAGCTGTTCCAAGAAGTACGGTCATATGTACATCGTGCCCGCAGGCATGCATGATTCCGATCTTTTTTGACTCGTAGGGAAGATCGGTGCTTTCCATAATAGGCAATGCATCCATGTCTGCGCGGAAGGCAATGACTGGGCCTGGCCGTTGGGTTTCCAGCGTTGCGATGACCCCTGTTCCGCCTACGCCTCTTTCCACTTTGTAGCCCATATCGGTAAGTCTGTCGCTAATGAACTCAGCCGTTTCAAATTCTTCGAAACTCAGCTCCGGATTAGCATGCAGGTGTCTGCGCCATCGAATAAGAAGCTCTTCATTCTCCATGAGAAAACTGGTCAGCTGGTTGTCGTCCATTTCATATCTCCATTAGTATTATTACAGGGCGTTCAGTCGTTCGAGTAATTGTGCGGTTGTTTCAGAATGAGCATAAATTCGCTGGATACCTTGCATCGCTTTGTCGTGGCGCTCTTTGCTTAACGCACCGATGGCATCTTCTATCACTTCGGTTGCATAGCCTAAATCTGAGAGATCTCGGACCGATGTGCTGACGCATTGATCGGTGTAAAAGCCCACAACAAGTACATTAACGACGCCCAGATTTCTCAGTATCCTATCAACCTGTGTGCCCACGTGTATACCGGAACATGTTTTAGTTAAAACGATCTCACCTTCGATGGGGGCTGTTTGAGGGATAAAAAGGGAGCCCTTTGCGCCGGGAGGTGTAAGCATTCCGGCGGATTTGTGCAACCTTCCGGTGTCTGCAGCGTCAGGAAGCAGGGATTCAATTTTTACATGAATAGGCCGAATTCCTTTCTCCCTGCAGGCATTTAGAATTTTTTCTATGTTAGTGATCACGTCACTAACATAGAGGTGCAATTCATCCAAAACATCTTTAATGGAGTGCACATCAATACCCATGTAAGGCAATGCGTATTCAAAGTATTCTCTTGTCAGACAGTCCTGGACGTCAATCAATACAAGTGCAGTTTCTTTTGGATCCAGTCGAATAGGATCCGCATACACTTTTGCGCCGAGGCCACCATAATATTGAGCGGCAAATTCGTTTAAAGTCATTTCGTCCTCCTTCCCGGGTTTTCCCGGATTCTCATCGTTTACTTGTCAATACGCAACTATTGTGCCAATCGAGTTTTTTCCGCAAATGCAAGCATTCTGGAGAATCGCATAAGATAGATGAGAAGAAATTTTGCATATTGTTGCTGCATATCATTGCAATTTGCAGGATTATGCAAATCTTCAGTATATTTTGAGTTTGTTGCATTTATAGTAGAGTGTGCGTAGTGGGATTCCCAGCTCGTAGGCTGCGGTATTTTTGTCACCGTTATTCCGTTCAATTGCACTCAGAATACAATTTCGTTCAGCCACGTCCAAAGCGTCCTTCAATTTTACCTTTCCAGAAAAAACTATCTGTGTACCTATTGGGCAACAGGCGTTTCCCGAGGTATTTCCTTTGCTAAGGGCAAGGATCAAATCAGATTTTTGTAGAAGCGTTTCGCTTTCCGTCATTTGGATTAGAGCTCTGGAAATGATGTTTTCAAGTTCCCTTACATTCCCTTTCCATGGTTGATGTTTTAGGAATTCTACAGCCTTTTCATCGATTTGCTCAACATGACGGCTGTACAGTTCGTTATACTGATTGAGCATATATTGGACAATAGCCTCAATGTCGTCGACTCGTTCACGTAGAGGGGGAAGGTGCAGCGGAAAAACATTCAACCGATAATACAAATCTTCTCTGTAAAGGCCTTGGTCAATCATATTTTCCAACGATTTGTTTGTGGCGCAAATGATTCGCACATCCACTTTGATCGAATCGAATGAGCCGATGGGAGTAATTTCCTTTTCCTGTAGCACCCGCAACAATTTAGCCTGCATGCTCAACGGCAGATCGCCGATTTCATCGAGGAATAGAGTCCCGTGATGAGCTTCTTGAAATAGTCCTTTTTTACCGCCGCGAAGGGCGCCAGTAAAAGAACCTTCGGAATAGCCAAAAAGTTCGCTTTCGAGAAGCGCTTCAGGAATCGCAGAACAATTTACCTTGATAAAACGCTCATGCCGCCGGGGGCTTGCATTGTGTATTGCGGTTGCAAATATCTCTTTCCCTGTGCCGCTTTCCCCTCGCAACATAATTGTTGCATTGGTTATGGCGGCGCCTTTAGCGATACGAATGGTGTCTAAAAGCGTGGGATTGTTTCCGATAATATCTTTAAAAGTAAGTTTGGACTCGATTTTTCGCAGTTTTTGATTCAATTTGTCAAGCTCTTTGCGGAGCCGCGCCACTTCAGAGACATCATGGTACACTGTAATTGTTCCGATTTTCTTTTTCTCGCAAATAATTTCTGAAGAGTCTGCAACAATTTCCTTGCCAGAGCGGTGTAGCATTATCTGGTACATTTTATTGGAGTAAGTCACATTGCCAGCAATGTCTGTTATCTGGAATGCAAAGGATAAAGCGTCAAGCAAGGGCTTGACGCTACTGATGAAGCGCGTTAAAGGAGAGTCCGTCATAATCAACACCTCATAACTGCTGCCGTGGTTAATGCAGTTAGTTGCATTAATCACCATGATATGCAAGATATTGCAAAAAGTCAATAAAACGATCAGTATGCCGCCTTGAGATGTTGTTTAGTAATTGTTTTTCAATTCGATAATATGAATGAGATTCCCAAGGCACTTTATAAATCTATACTTAATTGGTTATAAAAACAGCAAACTGGAATATCTTCAATCGTTTTTCGCGCCACCTATGTCTCTATAGCAAAGTTGACCTGGAAATTTGACTTTTGTAAAATATTATCACTTCTAAAGGAGCACGCTTAACTTGCTATGTGGATCTCCAACTCAAGTACTTTGAACTAAACCGCCTTTTATGTCTAAAAAATATCCTTATGAATATCCTCCCTGCTTTTTAGTTCAGGATTATATTTGTATTCAAATAAAACAGGTGAACTCATACTATGAGTCCATCTGCAACGCGTAATACTATTATAGCCATTCGTTGAAAAAAACTCTCGCTAATACTTTCTTTCTGATCGATGCGAAAATCTCTTGTTAATTGCTTTTTTTAAATATCTGCAGAAATCTCTCGTTAATACAAACCCAATAGGCTTACAAACACTCTCTTGTGTCGAAATTGAAGGCTTGTTATACGATATCGCAACCTTGAAAAATGCAAGAAAGCAACTAAAATCGCCTTTTGTTGAAAAACGTTCTCGTTAATACTTTCTTTCTTATCGATGCGAAAATCTCTTGTTAATTGCTTTTTTTAATATCTGCAGAAATCTCTCGTTAATAGGCTTAATGTATAACTGCAATCGAACCCACGTGTCATTAGATTTCCTTAGTTCAAATCGCAGAATCAATTATAACCCTTGCATGGAAAAGTCCTTCCATAATTTGTGTTACGATTTGATTAAACTGTTGCTACAGAACTGTCACAATTAGCCAATTTCATAATATTTGAGTTATAATTACTGTAAAGAAAGGAGGGATTATATCGATTAAGTAACTGCACCCAACAAATAAATAAAGGAGGAATTACATGACCAAAGACGAGTTTTTAAAAGCAGCCGAATCTAAAGAAGGCGCCTGGATTCTGGGGAGAAATCTTGGGATCGAACGCTTTTTCGAAAATCAGCAAACAAAACCGAAGGTTATAACTCAACCAATCAAAATCTACTATGATAAAGAAGATCTTGTCATGATTAGCTTTGATGAATACGGTAGCCCAGCCATCTTTGCCTATTCGGCTAACTATGTCGAAATCTCAGATGAAAACGGAGAGATCATTCTAAATCTTCGGAGGAAACCAGAATATTACGATTACTATGTCCGTCCAGACTGCAGTCCAGAAGAGTATTTGACTCGATTCATGCGAACATGGAAGTTGAGCGAAGATGAATATCGCAAATACTCAGTGAGTCAAGAGTTGAAGGATCTTTCAACAGTTCTAATTGATCCTCTGGCAAAGTAATCAGCCGCCGGCCTTGAGCCGGCATACATATTTACTCCCATTTATAGTTTGGATTTATTGTTCTATCAAATAAGCTTAGATATATAAAGGTTCATTATCATTTACCAATTATGTTATTCATTCTCCTTTATTTTGTTAATGACAGAACTGAACTATTTTTTCCGTCCAGTTAAGTGTGTCCGAGCCACATTCTTAATCTGATTGAAAATGGCAATCTCAAACATCATTAAGAATTTCATCCACAACTTCTGAAAAAGAGTTGTGACGGTTGTAACGAGAGGAATGCTTCTTCATCTCTTCATATTCGGCAAGAGCTGTTTGTGTTTCTTGGTTCGGAGTTGGGAGTTTCACTTCAAAGGGTATTCCGTTATAAGTGCCTGCGTGCTTTAGAAACATAGTGATGGCAGAAGACATACTAAGCCCGAGGTCATCAAACAAGTTCTGTGCTTCCCTTTTAAGAGAGGCCTCGATGCGAACATTAATATTAGTGGTAGCCATGAGTTTCACCGCTTTCTTAATTTATAGAGACATCATCGCTTTACATACAAGAGATGTCAACACGATGTAAAGCATTGTGTTGACATCAAGAAAGTAGTGGCTTTTACCACAATCAAAAAATCCTATTCTCTCACCAAATTATTAGTCGAAGATTTCAGAACATGTTTCACAAAATCAGTGGTAAAGCAAATAGTGATATATCCCTCTCTTATACGAAAACTACCACAAAGCCGCTGTTTGATAAAATCCTTATCCTTTTTTTTCTCTTTTTCCTCCCACTCGATAGATGCTCCATATATCATATTCAGAACTACTTTAAGATTTTTGAGTGCAGTTTGTTTTGAGACTTCAGCCTCTTCACATGCGGATAAATAGTCATCCATTTCAATGCTGATGTCCGTGGCATAGACCTCTCCAACTCCTTTGTTATGCTCTACTATTTTTGATCGAAAAGCATCGATTAAAATTTCTGCACTTAACTGGAAACCGAAATCTATACTCGCCTTACTATAAAGGGGGACAATTAACAAGGACCCTTCTTCGTAAACGATATTATTTGTAATTTCAACGATAAATTTCGGCACGTTCATAAGTTCATGAGTTACAAGAACCATATATGATCTCCTTTCACATACGCAAAGCGGTATATAATCACAGAATATAGATAAATATTTCCATTCAGTTAAAATGGTAACTTGGCAGATAAAATAAAAAACACTAATCAACGTGGCTGTCGCCAACTTTGACTAATGCATTTATAAAATTCCTCAATTAGTTGTAGCACTTAGCGATACTCGGAGCCACAATCCATTCTTTGCTTCTATCGCAACCTCAATATACTAAAAATATTTTTTCATGTCAATGGTTTGGACCATTTTCCAGACAAGCCCCGCAATCAAACCAAGATTGCGCCTGTACTTCATGGAAATCATTCCGTCGAGCGACCGTACATTCCGGTGCAGCAGAGTCGTATTGTAATAGGTTCGATGTTCTTTTTTCATTCATGCTTTTTATTCTTCAATATGATGTTGCTAGTAGGACTGAACTGGTTTTTCTGCCCAACCAAGTGTACCCAATCGAGATTTATTCTAAAAAATATCTTCCGTACAGAAGTCTCACGTTAATACTCCTTCATTTGATCTGAAATTGCAGAAATATCTGGTTAATAGAAGTCGCCGTCGAACAACTCTCAAGAGCGAACATTTCACTCGTAAAAAAACCATCGAATTGCAGAGCTTTTTAAACTTCTAAAATACTCTCCGCTCCAACAACTTGCATATTTGTCTTGGTAATAGCTGCATATTGGTATGGCAACACTTTTTCGGACAAAAAATTATAGGTTCTGTGCTATAAATTCCTTCGGACTAAGATAGCCAAGGGAACTGTAAATCCGAAAATTATTGTACCAGTTCACATAATCGGTTAACTCTAGTTTCAACCGGTCTAGGCTTTCAAATTCGCGTCCTTGCTTGTATTTACTGGTGCTGTATACCGAATGTAGATCGTTCTCTCTCATGATCCGGCTGATTCTTCGGAGAGATTAGGAAATTATATATATTACTGCGTTCGTCCTTATTATTCTGCCATATTTGATAAGGTATTCTTCCAATTTCTCTCGCAATTGTAATTCTTCATCTCCTGTTGCTAATTCACTAAGACTATCAAGCATTGGTCCTAAAAGGCTGCTGTCAAAATTTCCTCTTGAGTTTGTATCGGGATCATTTTTTAATGCTTCATATTTTTTCGATGTCATATCCCTAAACCCAATGAATTTTTTGGGGCCCCAAATATCGTGTTCTCTGACATAATACCAATCTCTATACTTGCTTAAGGTAGCAATCAAATAATCACTTATAGGTAAATCTTCATTAAATCGCTTTATGTTAGTTATTGCTTCCTCTCGATTTTTTATTACTTGTTCAGGCCCATTAAAACCTTTTATATTATACAAGTAATCCCCTCCTTTTTTAGTTTTGCTATTTAGACGCCAACGCCGGACGAAAAATGATGGAAAAATGGGGGTGCATCAATTATATTCCGGTGATGACAATACTGTGTGCTATGCTACCGGAAACATGGTATCCACAGATATTTTTGAGTGAATTTTCATCAATTTTACGTATAGAAATTATTGATTCCCAGATTATTTTTTTGGTTTTGTATCCCAAAGAACAATCAATCCTATATTGTAAATGTGGCGTCTGCCATAATGGCATTTTGAATCTACATTCCCTAAAAGGCATTCCCAAACTTGGTTTATTTCATACTAAACCCTCTTTCGCCAAGAACTCCAAGATCCCAATGGCTTGCGTGATACGTTCAAAAATGATTTTTTCCAACAAATCCACGGTGTCCTCGAAAGAACTCTCCAAATGCTCCCCGCAGATTTTCTCATAAGGGTCCGGAAAGCCCAGCTGCTGCGCAGCCCGCTGGAACTCGTTTATAAGGTGTGCGCTCAGCTTGGGGGAAAATCCTTCCACCACATATGTCGTCGGCGAAGGAAGCGAATCATTTCGCATCGCATCTATGTATTCAATGTAAAACTTCAATGCGCCTAGCTGTTCCAAAACCGGTAGAACCCTGTCGGATTTATACTCTGCTATGAACTGTACAAATCCGCCATCCTTTTGAACATACTTCCTGAAGGTCACAAAGGAATCATCCATTTTTTGTAAGCGTTCTTCTACACGGGATGAGAACGCCAGTGCAATGCTTTCCAGATATTGGTGCGCATCCTTTCTGGACAATTCGAGAATATAGTAGTTCTTCAGGTAAAGTCGTCCGCTACTAGAAATATCCATCATCATCCCTCCATCAACAACTCAACCAGCAACTGATTGCTACTCAAATACTGGTCAAACCTCAATTTATCAGCAAAGTTCGTACTTGTGACTGCTTGTTCCGCCGATTCGATCAAATCTTGGATCCTCTTCTCCTCTTGTTTGTAAGGCCCTAAACATAGATCGAGGAGAAATCTCTTAAGATTCTCTCGTGCAATACCGGACAGTCCCCCGGCAGACAGCGTATGCATTCCGATCGTTATAAGATCTTTATGAGACAGGGGGATCCAATGGGGTGATTTTGCAGATTTCTTTCCGGTCGGCGTCAAAAAAATACGAATCATCGTTTTATCCGTAAATATGGGGTTTTGAGAAATCGCGCGATCATAACGTATCAACTGAGTGACACCGCTGGTAGCGTTTTTACTCTCACCGCTGGTGATTTTTTGTTCGATCACTATACTGTGGGTTTTTGTCGTTATGACGATGTCGGGGTAACTGCCCTTTTCGTTTTCGATCTGACCGATCCACTTTTCTGTTTCCACGATTGATTTGTAAGTATCGACATCCGAAAATCCGAGAAAAGACAGCATGCTATCCAAATAGCGTGTATTCAGCCCGTGGGGCTTGGCATAATCCAGAAAATATGCCAGGTAGGTACTATATCGTATTTCTTGAGTACCCTGCCCACACATCGAAAGAACCGGCAAGGGAATGCCTGCCCAGGTCCTTGCCAAGAACTCCTTGGCAAACTTGAGTTTCGTTTTGTCCCAATCAGAATAATACGCTGCCACAATGTCCCGGATGACTTCTCCTACACCTGTTGCCGTTGAACGACTCATTGAATCTGCCATAACAGACTCTCCTTTCCAATCATCAGCAGTATATTTCTTCTTCACTTCTGTTGATGAATCTCATAGAATAAACCAATCTTTCAGTCATTGTTGCCTTATAAACTGATTATGGGCTTGTGGTCATAGCATCGCGCAGTCCCGTTTTGTTAATATATATCAAATAGAACAGGTATTTTACTATTATGATAAACTACCTATAGGATTTGAGCAAGTCGAACAGGTGGTCGTGGCAGAATGGATCACCACCCATCCCCTTCCTCGTCGGTATTGTCCAGTTCATGGTCGTCCTCTTCGTAGCGGCTCTCGCTGATAAAAGCCAGCGCCATAAGGAATTTTAAGAATCCCATCTGAATCCTCCTTCCATTGCCTTTGATCACACATGTATATCTTTGCGTATCATAAAGCCGGAACTTCTCTCGTTCCGACTTTATAATACAGGGTAGGGAGTACGATTGTACGGACAGTGCGCTCATCCGCCCTTCCCTCAAAGCATTAATTTAAATGTAAGGTACCTAAAACACCTACTCTAATGAGGAGAGCTTATTCATTTCACGGCGGACTGAAGATCATCAACGGAACGCTACAGGGCTTATATATCGACGTTGTACTCGACGTTGGGGAGATCTGGATACTCTTCACGGATCACGACCCTCTCGTATTCCTCCTCGTTCATCTCAGTGTTACCGAAGAACCATTCGAGGTATTCCTTTTCAGTCATTTCGCAATCCGATTCGTAGGACTTCTTTCCTGCCGCTTTCCCCAGTGTGGTAAGCCTGATCGCATCGCCTACGACTTCGAAGTAGACCAGCGCCGGATGATCGTAGATGTAAAGGGCCGGGAGGTTATCATCTCTGATTACATACACCTGCGCCTCGTTTTCCTTGATAATAACTTTGATCTTTTGGTGGGGATCTTTCTGAGGCATCAAGGGCAAGGCTTTGAGCAGCGCGGCGTAGTTGAGGTTTAGGGCATTGATCCACAGACCCTCTTTGCTTTTCCCTCGGCGTTCCAACTCTTTTTTAGTATTCTGAAGTGCGGTTCTCCTTTCTTTCTCCGTCAATAGCGTTTCGATGAGTTCCGGTCTGGATAGGTCGTTTTCTTCTCGCATTCCTTCTATTCTGTCGTATGTGGCTGGTTTCAGTTTTAGGTTAATACTTCTGTAAGCTTTTTTGTTATACCGTTCTTTTGTCTGCCAGGAGGTAGTGGTTTTCTGCATAGGCTGGTTCTCCTTCCCAAGAAGTACAATGTATGAAATGAATACAACATAGGCAGGATAACATACTTATATAAGGCTGTCAAGATTCTATTTTTCAACGTTGTGGTTATCAAGTGATAATGTCACCATAATAACTATCAAGCGAAAATGTCACCCCCCTTGTAGTACACTGGGGACATGAAACAGGATGTGATTACATTGAATCAGAAACAGCTCGTGAGACTGAATATGATCAACCAAGCAAACAGCGGCTTCATCACGGTAAAG
>Ga0265294_10004210_pt1 | contig 18045 bp, 14 predicted proteins | sample MunlanPumphouse3_FD_192504 | JGI IMG/M metagenome (GOLD analysis project Ga0265294, IMG submission 192504) | Groundwater microbial communities from a municipal landfill in Southern Ontario, Canada - Pumphouse #3 | ecosystem: Environmental > Aquatic > Deep subsurface > Groundwater | place...
CTTAAGGTTTGGTTCAAAACCGGTTTTTTTTTCTATTATTTCTATCGACAAAAAACTTTGTTTTTGGTATAATATATAAAAGTAAATGACAATAAACAGTTATTTGCTTTTATCCTATTTAATAAAATATATTTAGTATTGTTTTTTCCGCTTAATTCTTAAGGCAAAAAAAGTAATTAGGAGGAAAAAGAAAGGTCGATTCCTATGAAGCAGAAAAAGACAGGATATAAATTCCTGGGTATATTGATCAAACGCTATTGGTTTATGATTGTGATTATCATTGCCATGTCGTCTTTTGATTCATTTACCTACACGTACGTACCGCTCTTTATAAAATTTATTTTCTCCGTTCTTACCAATGACGGCAGTTTTGTCAATTTACCGGAATGGTTGAAAAGTTTATTTAATTTAGGCGGAAACACCCTAACAATTGTATTATTAACCGGACTTGGAATGGCTATTTATCAATTGTTTCGGGCGTTATTTAAAATCATTATGGGTGTGTACCGAAACTTTGTTAGTGAACGGGTTTCAGTAAATTTACGGAAAGACTTGTATAATCACATTCAAAATTTATCATATGCTTATCATAACAATGTTGACCGAGGTGATTTGATTCAACGTTGTACATCGGATATCGATGTCGTACGGAATTTCTTGAGCCGTCAAATGGCGGAAATGCTTGCGGTGTTTGCCATTTTAGGCGCATCGGTTTATCAAATGTATCGCATCAATCCGATGTTGACTTGGGTTTCCTTGATCATTGTTCCGGTTGCTTTTACCAGTTCTTTGTGGTATTTCCTTTATGTCCAAAAAAAGTATTCCGAAATTGAAGAATCGGAAGCTAAGCTGATGACGATTATTCAAGAGAATTTGGCTGCTGTTAGAGTAGTTAAAGCTTTTGCCAATGAAAAGCACGAAATAGATAAGTTTCTTGAACAAAGCGTTGACTATTCCAAACGCAATTTAGCATTAAACCGCACCGCCTCGTTTTTCTGGGGCTTCGGTGATTTCTCTACGGTTATGCAATATTTGTTAACCATTACTGTTGCCATTTTCATTATGAAGAATAACCCGGGTACAGTCCATCCTTCGGATATCATTGCGATTTTGATGCTTGTTGGTTCTTTCATTTGGCCGGTCAGAGGTTTAGGAAGAATCATTGGGGATGTCGGTAAAACCAGCGTAGCCGCTTATCGCCTTCAAGAAATCTTCGATATTCAAGACGAATTTGTCAATGACGGCAAGCTCTTCCCAGAGATTAAAGGAACCATTGAATTCAAAAACGTATCGTTTAAATTTGAGGATGCAGAAGAGTTTCTTTTGCGGAATTTCAATGTAAAGATTAATGCCGGGGAAACAGTGGCCATCATCGGTAAGACAGGAAGCGGAAAAAGTACCCTTGCCAAAATCTTGACGCGTTTACATGATTATCAAGAAGGCTCAGTCCTCATCGATGGCGTTGAGTTGAAAGAAATTAACAAAAAGCATGTTCGAGGCAATATCGGTTTGATTTTGCAAGATCCGTTCCTTTTCTCCAAGACGATTTATGAAAATATTGCCATAACCAATAAAAACGCTGAACGGGGACGCGTGGAACAAGTTGCGCAAATTGCCTCAATGGACCAGGATATCAAAGGTTTTGAAAAAGGATATGAAACTCTTGTGGGTGAACGCGGGGCAACTCTTTCGGGTGGGCAAAAGCAACGCATCGCGATTGCCAGAATGTTGCTTGACGAAAAACCGATTCTAATTTTCGACGATTCACTAAGTGCTTTGGACAGCGAAACCGATTTAATGATTCGCTCGGCTTTAAAACGCAACAAAACCGCTACTATGTTAATCATTACCCACAAAATTACTTCCGCAAAACAAGCCGATAAAATCATTGTCATCGAAAACGGCGCTGTTTCGCAAATCGGAACCCATGAAGAATTAGCTCAAGTTGATGGTCTATATAAGAAACTTTGGGATATTCAAGGTGAACTGGAAGCCGAATTCCTCAAAGTTGTTCATGGAGGAGGTGATGCGTCATGATGGATGATCAAGAAAAATATATGGCGGAACATTTTGACCTGCAAACCTGGAAACGCATTTTAAAAATCATTGTACGCGACAAGAAGAGTTTGTTTTTCATGTTGCTTGCGGTGGTTGTCATGACCTGCATTGATATCGGTTATCCGCTCCTGAATAAATTTGCTTTAGAAACCTTCTTTAGCGATAAACCGGATTTTGATTATGTTCCTTACTTTATCGCCCTCTATTTTGCCATTGCTTTAGGCATGGGGATATCGGTTTGGGCTTTCATTCGCGGGGCAGCTAAAGTCGAAGAAAGAACCACCTTTGAAATCAGGATGCAAGCCTTCAGGAATTTGCAACAATTATCGTTCTCTTATTTTGATACCACCCCAACCGGATGGGTTATGGCACGCATGACTTCCGATGCAAGAAGACTCGCCAGTATTATTTCCTGGGGATTGGTAGATTTTTTGTGGGGCTTCCTTTTGATGATTGGAATCTTGCTAATCAGTTTCTTTATCAATTGGCGCCTTGCTTTGATTATGACTGCGTTGCTTCCCATTTTTATCGTTATTGCGATTTTTTATCGCAAGAAGATCTTAAAAGAACATCGGGAAGTGCGCAAGATTAATTCACATATCACCGCTTCTTATAACGAAAGTTTCATGGCAGCCAATACCACAAAAACCTTGATTTTGGAAGACGATAATGCCACGGAGTTCAATGATTTAGCGGAAAGATACAAAAGACGCGCGATTCGTGCTGCCTTTTTCTCCTCGCTTTTTTGGCCAACGATTCTCTTTTTGGGATATGTCGGGGTAGCCATCGTCGCTTACGCCGGGGGGAAAATGGTCCTAAACGGTCCGATTGGTTTTATCTTTACTACCGGGACTTTATACTTATTTATCGATTATGCGATTAAATTCTTTGATCCGGTAATGGTTGTTGCCCGGGTTTTGACCGATTTGCAACAAGCTCAAGCTTCCGCGGAAAGAGTCATTTCGTTAATCGAAACACCGTCCGACATTATCGATAAGCCGGAAGTGGTGGAAAAGTACGGTACTATCTTCGAACACAAAAAAGAAAATTGGGAACCAATCGAAGGTTCAATCACCTTTGAAAATGTATCATTCAAATACAAGAATACCGACACCAATGTTCTTACCAATTTTAATTTAGAAATCAAAGCAGGAGAAATGGTGGCTTTTGTCGGTGAAACCGGCAGCGGAAAAAGCACGATTGTCAATTTGATATCGCGCTTCTACGAACCGACGGAAGGTCGAATTCTAATCGACGGTAAAGACTATCGCGACCGTTCCATCAGTTGGCTGCACGCAAATTTAGGATATGTATTGCAGACCCCGCAACTTTTCAGCACCACTATTAAAGAAAACATCCGTTACGGAAAACTCAATGCCACCGATGAAGAAGTTATCGCCTCCGCAAAACTCGCCAATGCCCATAACTTTATCATGGAACAAGAAAAAGGCTACGATACTTACATCGGAGAAGGGGGAAATAAACTTTCTACCGGTCAAAAACAATTGATCTCGTTTGCAAGAGCCGTAATTGCCAATCCGCGGATTTTAGTGCTCGATGAAGCAACTTCCTCGATTGACACGGAAAACGAAAAAACCATTCTGGAAGCTATGCAAACGGTGTTAAAAGGCCGAACCAGTTTAGTGGTTGCGCATCGATTGTCGACGATTGTGAATGCGGATAAGATTGTGGTTTTACGCAATGGCGTAGTGGTTGAAGAAGGAACGCACCGTGAACTTCTAAATGCCAAAGGTTACTATTTTGAATTGTATCGCAATCAATTTATGCAAGAATTGGAACAAAAATTGATTCAAGATATTTAAACCGCACTTTAGGGGCAAAAGCCTTTTTGCCCCTTTCACTATAAGAGACTCATTTCATTGACAGTAAATGGTTATTTTGTTATAATATTTTTATAAAAATGTTTCCAGCACGTTAAGAAGGAAAGAGGTTATTATGGATAAAAAAGAAGCTTTAAAAGTATGGTTTCATGAATACGGAAACAATGAATATGCATATGATGTAACCGGCCGTAAAATTAAGCGTGAGGATTATCAAGTAAAAAACCAAGTTGGTTGGGTTGTTTCCTATATGCGTCCGCTTGAACTTGGAGGACCAAATGACGATGGAAACACCATCATACTCCATCATTTTACAGCTTCCGAAAAAGGAATGAATTATCCTGTTTTTTATGTCGATGATATCAAATACACCGTCATCCATGACGAAAAACATAATTACTATTATATCGAAAAAGCCGAAATCGAAGACGATGACGACTTAAACTAAAAAGGGTTGATTATGCGCATAATTGCCGGAAAATATCGCAGCCGGAAGTTATCGACGCTTCCGGGTCTAAAAACCAGACCAACTCTTGACCATGTAAAAGAAGCCATTTTCAGCAGTCTAGGCAACTACTTGACCGATTTGGTTACTTTGGATGTTTTTGGCGGAAGCGGTGCTTTATCCTTGGAATCGCTTAGCCGTGGTGCCAAACAAGCCTACATTATTGAACAAGCCTATGATGCTTTAAAAGTTATTAAACAAAACGCTGAATCTTTAGGGGTCAAGGAAGAACTTGTGCTTTTGCCTGGAGATTACCGTCAAGTTTTACCGCGTATAAAAGAACAGAAATTTGATGTCGTTTTCTTGGATCCGCCTTTTCGAATGAAAGTCATCGATGCCATCATTTCCTTTTTAATCGAAAACGATATGGTTAGCGAAGACGGTTTTATCGTTGCCGAATACCCCAAGGAAGACATCGTAAATAAAACTTATCCGGGGTGGAAAGTAAAACTCTGTCGCCACTATGCCAGTAGCGAAGTGCTTATTTTGCAAAAAGGAGAGTAAAAAAATGCGTATAGGTGTTTATCCCGGGACTTTTGATCCCATTACCAACGGCCATTTAGACATCATTCTTCGAAGCAAACCTTTGTTTGAAAAGCTTTATGTCGTCGTACCGAAAAACCTAAACAAAAAAACCCTCTTTACTTTGGAAGAAAGAGTGGCTTTGTTAAAAGAAGTTTTAAAAGATTTGGATTTCGTAGAAGTTGTCAGTACTGACCAGTTAACAGTGGAATTTGCCCGGAGCGTCGGAGCGAGGTTTATGTTGCGGGGGTTAAGAATGTTAAGCGATTTCGAATACGAAATGCAGCTATCGACCCTTAACCATGTTTTGAATCCCGATGTCGACACTATCTTTATAATGAGTTCGTATGAATACTCCTTTTTGTCGTCTAGCAGCATTAAAGAAATTGCGGTTTTCAAAGGGGATTATGAACGCTTTGTGCCGAAGGCAGTGGCGGAAGCGTTAAAAAAGAAATATGAAAACCAAACAAACAGCTCCGGAAATTAACCCGTGAATAATTCTAAAATACACGTAAGAAGCCAGTTTTAAACTGGTTTTTTTCATTGCGTAAATCGTTTGAAAAATTATGCATAACCCGCTTAAAGAGATGGTAAAGCTGACTAAAGCAGTCAAAAGCGTAAGAGTTAAAGGGTATTTTATTAGAGAAGCTAACCCCGTGGTTATTTCAAAGAGATCAAGCAAGTATTTACCCACCAAATAATCATTTATTCTTGTGAAGAATACAAAAAAAGGGAAGCGAAGCAAAGAAACTATTATCATAATCATTAAGATCTTTAAAAGCAAAAGCGGGCATTCTTCGATTAAGTAGGAAAATGAGATATCGGTTTCCAAAGGTCTACTAGTTAGTTTTATTTTAGAACCCCGACTGAAAACAGCCAACAGACAAGAAGCAAAAATTTGCGATGCTACTAATAAGTAACCTGTTCTTTCCGGAAAAGGTCCGCTGGAAGCAATGGCAATAATAAATAGGGGGGATAAATGGCTTGTAAAGCGCATTAGACGATTGGCTTCATTGTTTGAGATGGCTTGTTCGGTTAAAGCTTGTTTGATAAGAAGAGTAATTGTCGGTTGACCTATTATGAAACTAAGCAAGAAAAGCGAACAACTTTTTTCGCTTTCAAAGTTAAAGATGTTCTTAAAAAGGGGATAAATAAAAAAACTAAGGAACGGATAAGCAGCTAAGATATTTCCAACGATATAAAGGGGAACAAGCGAAGGAATGATATATTTTACCCAGAGAAATAAAGTGTTATGGAAGGTTTTTTGATAATCGAGTTGGTGAGTCAGAGTGCTTATAATAATTAAAGAAAAGAAAAGCGCAACAATGAAGTTACGCAATTTTTGCTTTTTGGCCATTATCGTCTTATCATCAGTTCCGCACCCGGATAAATGGTGTCCGAGGTCAAACGGTTGTCTTCTTTGATTCGGTCAATCGGAACTTGATAAAGTTTGCCAATCGAGAAAAGCGAGTCACCGGGTTGCACGATGTGAATAATGGTCGGAGATGGTGTAACCGGAACTTCAAAGTAAGCAGCTACCGCCCTCACAACCGCCTCCGCCAGCCTTGGCCATTCATACAATAAGCGTTTGACATCCTCGTCGTTATCCGCAAACCCATATTCAATAATCATCGCATTGTTAGGTGCGGTTTGTCGGAGAATGAAGTAGAAGTCTCTGCCTTGACTACCGATTCTTGTATAAACATTGCGAATCGGTAAGCCTTCTTTTTTCAATTCATCCGCAATCATTTGCGGTAGTTGCCTAGTGCCCCGAATCGAATAAATGATTTCTCCGCCCCCTGAACCGCCGAAATTGATATGATTGGATAACAATACATCGTTTGGTCCTGCTCCCAATGCTTGAATTCTTGCCAATCTTTCGTTCGGAGTCAATGTTTCGTCATCGATGCGCACTAATACCGCTTCCAAGCCCAACTCGTCAAAACGACGTTTTTGATAATCCGAGATTTTTTTTGTTAAATCCTTTTCTTTGAAATAGACGTTGCTGCCTCCACCCGGGTCCCAACCCCCGTGTCCTGCATCAATAATAATCATTATATCACCATAAAATTATATGATTTATGTAAGGAAAACATGCAACCGGATAGATTGTTTTGGTTTTGAGAAAAAAAACGATACTAAGGTCTTATATCCCGGGATTATTCCTTGAGATATAAGCTCTCAGTATCGTTATAAAAGAAAATTATTCGTTTTCTCCGTTTTGTAAAAGCTGTTGGATACGGGCCACTAAGACATCAATGGCCACTTCATTGAAACCGCCTTCGGGGATTATAATGTTGGCAAAAGCTTTTGAGGGTTCCACAAAGGTAATATGCATTGGACGTACGGTGGATAGGTATTGGTTGATGACGGATTGAACGCTTCGACCCCGGTTTTCGATGTCGCGTTCCAATCGGCGAATGAAACGGATATCATCCGGTGTTTCGACGTAAACCTTGATGTCCAAAAGTTCTCGGATAATCGGAATGGCCAAAACCATGATCCCTTCCACAATTATAATGTTGCTGGGAGTAATTATTTCCGAATTATCCAGTCGGCGTGCGGTGACAAAATCATAGGTCGGTTTGTAGATAGTTTTACCGCTATTAAGTTTAAGCAAATCATCCACCAAGCGTTGGGAATCGTAAGCATCGGGATGGTCAAAGTTGATGGTTCGGCCAAACTCTTGTTCCAGGACTATTAGGTCCTTATAGTAATCGTCGAGTTTGATATAAGCAACGCTACCAAAGGGTTTGGATGCTTCGTAAACTTTGTTGGCAATGGTGGTTTTGCCGGATGCTGTCCCCCCGGCGATACCAATTATCGTTGTCTTTTTCATTTTATTTATCCTTTTGATACATATGAGGTTTTAGGATGCCGATATAAGGCAGATTGCGGTATTTCTGTTGGTAATCTAGCCCAAAACCGACTACAAAGGCATTGGGTATTTCGGTGCCGATATACTTAGGATCGGCGCCAATGACGTTTCGGCCCGCTGGTTTGTTCAAAAGCGTAGCGATTTCGATGGATGCGGCGCCTTTATCTTCCAGCATCTTGCAAATGGTTTTTAAAGTTAATCCAGTGTCAATGATATCGTCGACGATAATCAAATGGCGCCCGACAATATCGGAAGTAAGGTCTCTCTTAATCGTAACCGCATGCGTCGATACCGTTCCACCAAAATAACTTTCGACTTCTAAAAAATCATATTCGCAATGTATCGTTAAATGTTTTATCAATTCGGCCAAAAAAGGCACGCAACCACGCAATAAGCCGATCAAAAGGGGCGTTTTCCCTTCGTAATCTTTTGAAATCCTTTTTCCTAATTTAGCACATATTGTCACGATATCCTCATGTGACAAAAAGATTTCCTGAATGTCGTTGTCAAGGGGATTGATTCTTTTTTTGGTCATTTTAACACCTCCATAAGCATTAAAAAACTTTCTCACATTATAACATATCTTTATTTAAAAAAGTAGAATTTTGAAAAAAATTATCAACAATTACCCCAAACCCTCCAAAGTTTGATACGATATTATTAAAGCGAGGAATAGCGGTTATGAAATATAAAGTAATCATTGACAATTTAACACTTGAAGAAAAAATCCGTCTTATTACGGGGAAAAATGTTTGGGAAACCTATTCGATTAATCGCCTAAATATCCCTTCTATTTTCATGGCTGATGGACCACATGGTTTGCGCCGTCAAGTTGATACCAGCGATAACCTAGGTATCAACCAATCACTCCCCGCAACCCTATATCCCTCCAGTGCTTTATCTGCTTGTTCGTTTGACGAAGATTTAATGTTTGAACTCGGGAGACATCTGGCGCTGGAAGCCAAAGAACAAGGGGTAAATTTAGTCTTGGGACCGGGAATTAACACTAAACGCCATCCCTTGGGGGGACGCAATTTTGAATATTTTTCCGAGGACCCACTGGTTTCCGGCCGTTTGGCCAAAGCTTGGATTAAGGGCCTTGAATCTGAAGGAATCGGTGCTTGCGTGAAACATTTTACCTGCAATAATCAAGAAACCAATCGCTTCTTGATGAATTCGCTTGTTGATGAACGCACCCTTAACGAAATCTATTTACGCCCTTTCAAAATCGCACTTGAAGCAAACCCCAGTTCTTTGATGACTTCTTATAATCGTCTTAACGGCCTTTACGTGCATTCCTCTTTGGAACTGATTAAAAAATTGCGTGATGAAAGGGGGTACCAAGGTTGTTTAATCAGCGATTGGGGAGCCGTGGATGATCGGGTGGCTTCTTTAGAAGCGGGGTTGAACCTCGAAATGCCTTCCAGCGGCGATTATTATCAGGAAAAAATCAAACAAGCACTAAAACAAAAAACGTTGTCCTTGCGTAGTTTGGATGAAGCTGTGAACCATGTGCTGGATTTAGTGTTTAAAGTAACGCCTAAAAAACCATATAAACCTAAAGAAAAAAGTAATGCCTTGTTTCATGATTTGGCTTATCGGATTGCTGCTGAATCGATGGTGCTTTTACAAAACAATCATGTTTTACCTTTGGCACCAGAAGAAAAGGTCTTGTTGATTGGCGATATGGTCAAAAATCCAAGATTGCAAGGAGGAGGAAGCAGTCATATTATTCCTCAAAAGGTTGATTTTCTCTTGGATTTAATCGCTAATTACTCCTCAAATATAACATATTTAGATAATGAAACGGATGTGTTAAAAGGTAAATACCAAACCGAATTGGATCAAGCCGAAAAAATAATCTTGGTTCTTGGTTTGAATGAAGAAGACGAAACGGAGGGAATGGACCGTTCCACCCTCGATTTGCCTTTAAAACAACAAAAATTGGTTGATTATCTTTCACCGTTTTTAAGAAAAACCGTCCTTGTGCTGATGTCGGGTTCGGTTGTCAAGATCCCTAAGCGAGAAAGCTTTGGGGCTGCGGTGTTCGCGGGGTTGATGGGTCAAGCAGGCGCAGGAGCGTTACTTGATATCTTGTATGGAAAAGTCAACCCAAGTGGAAAACTGACGGAAACATTTGCCCACCATTTGGAAGATTATCCTTCCACTCCATTCTTTTTGGGGCAAAAAGAAAATGTGCCGTATGCAGAAGGAATCTTTGTCGGTTACCGTTATTTTGTTACCAAAGGGATTGATGTCGCCTATCCATTCGGTTACGGTTTGTCTTATACGAATTTCAGTTATCAAGCGATTAAAGGAAATCGCAGCACCTTAACCGATAATTCTTATCTCAAAGTAAGTGTTCGCGTTGCCAATATCGGTCCTTGCGCTGGAAAAGAAACCGTTCAATTATACTTGCGAAAGGTTAACCCCCAAACGCTTAGACCAAGCAAGATTTTGATTGATTTTCAAAAAGTCTTGATTCCTCAAGGAAAAATAAGTGAAGTTCAATTCAATTTTCCTTCCAGTGCTTTTGCCATTTATGATGCATACAGCCATTCGTATAAAATCGAACCGGGGGAATATGAAATTATTGCGGGGGGGCATTGTTTAGACGATGCACTCGTGTTAAAAGTAACCTATGGAACTGAGCTTCCGGAGGGAAACTACACCGAAAGTTTGGACGAATACATGACCTTGGCGGGATTGACGAAAAGGATGGGGAGTTTGCCAACGGTTCCGAAAAGGAAACGTCCCTATACCTTAAATGATAGTTTCCGCATTTTACGCAAAAATTTGCTTGGCAGGTTGTTGTTTTTGGTTATAAAGAAACAAGCTATGAAATTGTATCGTCAAAGTAAAGAAGCGTGGATGAAGAAAGTCATCAAAGCAACACTTTTGGACACCCCGCTTAGGACTTTGGCGGTTATGAGTTCTGGTTCTCTTACTTTAAAGCAAGCCGAAGGCATCGTCGATTTAATCAACTCCAAAATCAGCAGCGGAATTAAGAAGCTAAAAAATTAAAACCTTCACCCCAAAAAGGTGAAGGTTGAAATTTTTAAAATGGCATCCCCAGAGGGATTCGAACCCCCGACACACGGCTTAGAAGGCCGTTGCTCTATCCAACTGAGCTATGGAGACATGTTTACCAATACGGCTATAATATTATACTAAATTTTTAATCATTTGTAAAGCAAAACTACATAAAAAAAATTGACGAAATATGGGTAAGAACATTTTAAGGCAAATTCTACCAGGCTTGGTTTATCAATCCATTTGTCAAAAGGGCAAAAATAACGTATAATAGATATAAAGAAAAGGAAATTATTTAAGGAGTATATGATATGAAACGAATAAAGAAAACAGTAATGTGGTTAATGTTATTATGTTCATTAGTCATTATCACCGGTTGTGGTGGCTTGCGCATCAACCCCGGACCATTTGACCAATACACTGCCAGCATTTTTAAAACTTTAGTCAACGACGAAATGTCGCTTAACTTTTTATTTGAAGATCGCAGTACTTTTGGTTTGGAATATGTGGAACCATCGCTTCCGACTCCAAGCACTTCGAGCGAATTAGGAAAATTGATGATTAATCTTTATTTCGGTTCGATGAAGTATTACAATTATGAAGAGTTAAGCGATGATGAACAAATCACCTATTTACTCGTCATGGATTTATTGGATAATATCAATGCCAAAAAACCGGGAATGGATTATCTTGACAGCGATTATTTGGGTTCCTATTTAGGCTATCAAGCGCAACTGCCGCTTCTCTTAGCGGAATACCATTTCTGGAGTGTTCAAGATATCGAAAATTACTTTACCTATATGGATTTGGTTGAGGATACCTTTAAAGCCTTTGTCGATTTTGAAATCGAAAAAGCCGAAAATGGTTTTGGAATGCCGGATTTTGTTATCGATAAAGTTATCGCGCAATGCGAAACTTTCTTAAGCGATTTGGATGATCATTTCCTAATTCAAATCTTCCCAAGCCGAATTGAAAACTTGGTGTTTTTAACCGAGGAACAAAAAGAAACTTTTATTGAAATTAATGAGGAAAAAATCAAGGAATCTTTGGCAAAAGGCTATCAATATATTAAAGATAACCTTGGCAGCGTTCGCGGAAAAGCTACCAATAATTTGGGACTTGCCCATTATGAGTTGGGAAAGGAATACTATACCCTTTTGTTTAAAGACGAAACAGGTTATGATATTGCAATCGAAGATGCCATTACTTATGTCGAAAATATTATTTCCGAAAGAATTGCAAGAATGATTGAAATTTATCAAATTAATCCTGATATTGAAAGGGAAGCCGCAGAAGTTAAGTTAATGGACAGCACTCCTGAAGGTTATCTGGCTTTCTTCCAAGAAAAATTAGTCGGCCATTTTCCGGATATCCCATATTCTCCGGAAATCGAAGTAAAATACATTTCTCCTCTAATGGAAGACTTTTTCAGCCCGGCTGCTTACATGATTTCACCGATTGACAGTATGACAAGAGAATCCATTTATTTAAATAACAAAAAAGTAATTGAAAGCGAACAATTCGATAAAAACTATTTATATACCACTTTAGCCCATGAAGGTTTCCCTGGACACTTGTATCAGAATATCTATTTTAAAGGAAAAGAAACCAATCCCCTTCGCAAAATTTTGAAATCGAAGGGTTACCTTGAAGGTTGGGCAACCTATGCGCAAATGTACAGTTATCAGTTCATTGAGGGTGTTGATTCTTTATTGCTCGAATTCTTGAAACTTAATGACGAATTGAATGGAGCGTTAAACAGCCGAATTGAAATGGGAATCAATTACGAAGGTTGGGATTTCCAAGAATTGAAAGATTATTTAAAGACTTACAATCCATATATCCAAGACGAAAATGTTCAAAGAGCTTTGGAGCAACTGATTGAGGTCCCTACCAATCCTCAAGTCTATTACTTTACCTATTTCAAGTTAGCTGATTTATATGAAGAGATCAAAACCGCCCTAGGCACTGATTTTAACCCTGTTATTTTCCATCAAGCTATCCTTGATTGTGGTCCGCTTCCGCTTCGTTTTGTGGAAGAAAGAGTGCGTAAAACCTTATTGGATTAATTTTTTCAGGGTTTTATTTAGGTTGTTTATTTGTTGCTTAAAAAGCATAAATTTGGTATAATTATAAAATGACTACAACAGGAGGTAGCGATATGAACACAGCAGAACATTTATCCGAAAATCGGGTTAAATTGACCATCGAAGTTAGTAAAGAGACTTGGCAAAAAGCCCTCGATAAGGCTTTTGAAATAAAAGTAAAAGATGTCAAGGTGGATGGTTTCCGTCCCGGAAAACTTCCAAAAAGCCAATATATAAATCGTTTTGGCTATCAATCATTATATGAAGAAGCTTTGGATATTGTTTTCCAAGAAACCTATCCAAAAGCGGTTGTGGAAAACAAACTAAGAGTTGTAAGCAATCCTGATATCGATTTTGATTTTAATGCCTTAAGTCCTGAGCAAGGCTTTACCTATACCGCAGAAGTTGATTTATTCCCGGTTGTCCATTTAGGTGCCATCGAAGACCTAAAAGTTAAACCGCTTTCGAAAGAAGTCACCGAAGAAGAATTGGACAACGAAATAAAAAACCTCATTTCCTCAAAAGGCGAAAACGTCATCAAAAACGGTCCGGCGGAAAAAGGCGATATCACTGTAATCGATTTTGAAGGATTCCTTGAGGGTGTTCCTTTTGAAGGCGGAAAAGGGGAAAACTATGAACTCGAACTTGGTTCCAATACCTTCATTCCAGGCTTTGAAGACCAACTTCTGGGAATCGTAGCGGGCGAAGAACGCGAAATTAATGTTACATTCCCTGAAAACTATCACCAAGAACTAGCCGGCAAAAATGCCATGTTTAAGGTTGTGGCCCATGAAGTTAAAAATAAAGTTTACCCAGAATGGAACGACGAGGAAGTTCAAGAATTGGAAATCGAAAATGTTTCGACGGTTGCAGAACATCGGGAACATTTACGGAATGAATTGACGCAAAAAAGAGCCGAAGAATATGAAAACCATCTGACGAATGCTGTGGTGGAAGCATATACCGATTTGGCGACAGTCGACATTCCTAAGTCGATGATTCAAAACTATGTCAACCAAATGAAGAGGAATATCGAAGATCAAGCCAACCAATATAAGATTCCGCTAGAAGTATTCTTGCAATTCAACGGTTTGACGATTGACAACTACGAAAGCGAATTTGCGAAGTTTGCGGAAAAACGCATCAAACAAGATTTGGTAATGGATCAATTAATTTCCCAAGAAAAGTTTGAAGCAACTGAAGAAGAATTGGATAAATTCTATCAAACCACTGCAGAAGAAAATCACTCCGATGTCGAAACTATCAAGAAACAAATCGACGCTGAAGATGCCCGCTATCGCGTACAATTCAATAAAGCTTTGGATTTTTTAAAAGAAAAAGCGGTTTTAGTTTAATTTCAAATAATTTGCTTCATACTAATAACAATTAGTATGGAGTGTGAATTATATGTCTACCAAAAAAAACACAATACAAAGATGTTCGTTTTGTGGCAATGTTTATTCCGACGAAGATTCAACGTTTAGTGGTATTAATGCCAAAATTTGCAATGATTGTATCGACATTTATTACCATATCATGGATTTAAGCAGACCGACATATTACGTTAAAAGCAAACCTTCAAGACTAAAGTTTGTTCCGTCTTATCTTTATCGGGAATTAAACAACGTAGTGATTGGTCAGGAAAGAGCCAAAAAAGTTTTATCTGTAGCTTTATATAATCACTATAAACGGATAACTTCGAATGATGAAACCCTCGAAAAAGCCAATATATTGATGATTGGACCATCGGGTTGCGGCAAAACCTTGATTGCCAAAACCTTGGCCGAGTGTTTGGAATTACCGTTTGTAATTTGCGATGCGACCGTTTATACGGAAGCCGGTTACGTAGGCGAGGATGTCGAGAATATCTTGCTGAAGTTGTTGCAAAGGGCAAACTTTGATAAGGAAAAGGCTGAACGGGGAATTGTCTTTATCGATGAAATCGATAAATTGGCACGCAAAAGTGAAAATCCATCGATTACTCGGGATGTGTCTGGCGAAGGTGTGCAAAACTCGCTTTTAAAAATCATTGAAGGCAGTGACGTCAATGTTCCTCCTCAAGGGGGAAGAAAACATCCTTACCAGGAATATATTAAATTTGACACTTCGAAAGTATTGTTTATTTGTTCCGGTGCTTTCGTTGGTCTTAAAAAAAGCCAAAACAGTAAACCAATCGGCTTTTTAAAGACCATAAACGAAGAAAGCAAACCGATAACAAACGAACAACTGCTTAAGTACGGGATTATCCCCGAACTTTTAGGTAGACTTTCCGTTATCGTGGAATTAGATCCATTGACGGAAGCAGATTTGCGAAAGATTTTAACTAAACCCCAAAAATCCATCATTTCAGAATATCAAACGCTGTTTGCGTTGGATAATATTGATTTAAAGTTCGAAGAGGAAGCCCTCGATGCGATTGCGCATTTAGCTTATCAAGACCAAAACGGGGCTAGATCGCTTCGAAGAATTATCGAAAAAACCTTGCTTGACCCGATGTTTATATTACCCGATGAAACTAATACCAATACGTTAACGATTACTAAGCAAATGATTGAAATGAACAATAATAACACTTAAAAATAGAAGGGAGTGAGGAGATGTTCAATGAAACCAACCCTATTCGGACAGAACTTCCTGGATTGGCGGTTAGAGGAGTCGTACCTTTACCTAACAATGAAATTCGTTTGGATGTCGGGCGTGGCGATAGTTTAAAAGCTTTGAAAGCCGCCGAACAATACCAAAATTACGTTGTGTTATTGGTTCAAGAAGACCCAACGGTTGAATCGCCAACCCAAGAAGATTTAAATCCGATTGGTGTCATCGCCCGCATAACTCTCAATATGACCCTCCCGAACAATATTCGCCGGGTAAAATTGCAGGCAATCATCCGCTGCAAGATTAATTCCTATGTTTCAACGAAGCCGCACTTCATGGTAGATGTGGAATCCATGCCGTCGGTTCCGGGGAATTCGGATGAGGAATACGCCTTGGTAAATATGATTACCAATGAACTCAACAGCGACAAATTGCCTCTGAACTTCGAAAACCGGGAGGCCTTAAATATCCTTAATAAAGGAGTTAGCGGCGACCAATTAACCGATATTATTGCCTATAACCTTAACCTCGAATATCGCAGTAAGATGCGTTATTTGAACACTGCTTCGGTTATAGAACGGTTGCATTTATTATTAGAAGACATAAAGAAACAAAAATATTTCGCCGATATTGAAGTGAAAATTGATTCGGAAGTTAAAAAGAATATCAGCGAAAGTCAAAAAGAATATTATTTACGCGAAAAGATGCGCGTTATCCAAGATGAATTAGGCGAACGAGTCAAAAAAGATTCCGACGTCGAAATGCTGAGGAAGAAAATCAAAGAGGCGAAGATGCCGACTTCGATGGAAGAAAAGGCTTTAAACGAACTAAATCGTTATATAAGTATCCCATCGAATTCTGCCGAATCCGGCGTTATTCGTACTTATCTTGATTTTGTCATCAGTCTTCCTTGGAGCAAAGAATCGAGCGATTGTGAAGACATCGTGAAAGCCAAACAAGAATTGGATGCCGACCACTATGGTTTGGATAAGGTAAAGGATAGAATTTTGGAATATTTGGCGGTCAAAATCATGACCAAAAAGAATCCTCAAGCCATTCTTTGCTTGGTTGGTCCACCAGGAGTCGGAAAAACGAGTTTGGCTCGGTCAATCGCGAAAGCTTTAAATCGCCAATTTGTCAAACAAGCATTAGGCGGAGTTAAAGACGAAGCTGAAATCAGGGGACATCGCAGGACTTACCTAGGAGCCCTTCCCGGCCGCATTCTTCAAGCGATGAAAAAAGCGGGGACAATTAATCCGGTATTCTTGTTGGACGAAATCGACAAAATGAGCAGCGACTTTAGGGGGGACCCGACCAGTGCGATGTTGGAAGTGCTGGATGCGGAACAAAACCGCTACTTTAGCGATCACTATCTGGAAGAACCCTATGATTTGTCCAAAGTGTTCTTTATCTGTACCGCTAACTATTTGGGAAATATTCCTGCACCGCTTCGCGATCGCTTGGAAATCGTCGAACTATCCAGTTATACCGAGTTTGAAAAATTCGAAATTGCCCGCCATCATTTGTTGGCCAAACAACTAGCCCTCCACGGCTTGAAAGAAGCGCAATTCTCAATCACCGATCAATCCATCTATACGATTATTCAAAGCTACACCCGGGAATCCGGCGTGCGGGAACTTGAACGGTTGCTTGGAACGATAATACGCCGGGCCATAAAGAAGATTCTTATGGAAAAGACGAATCGCGTGGATGTTTCGGTTGACAATTTGGAAGAATACTTGGGTAAGCCGAAGTTTGTTCATTCCAAAGCGGATGAAGACGACCAAGTGGGAGTCGTAACCGGATTAGCCTATACGCAATTTGGGGGCGATACCCTGCAAATCGAAGTTACCCATTACAAAGGCGACGGAAAACTCGTCTTAACCGGAAAACTTGGCGATGTCATGAAAGAGTCCGCTCAAGCGGCATTAAGTTATGTCAAGACCAATTCCGATAAGTTTGGCATTGATTTCAAATTATTTAAAGAAAATGACATTCATATCCATGTCCCAGAAGGCGCAATCCCTAAGGATGGACCATCCGCGGGAGTTGCGATTGCGATTGCCATCATATCCGCTTTCAGCGGTGTTCCGGTCAACCATTTGGTCGGAATGACCGGTGAGATTACGCTCAGAGGACGTGTTCTGCCCATCGGAGGCATAAGAGAAAAGTCGATTGCGGCCCATCGGTCGGGACTAACCACGATTTTAATCCCAAAAGAAAATATGCGTGACCTTGACGAAATACCAGAAAGCGTACGGGCAAGCCTGGAAATCATCCCGGTTGCGATGATTGATGATGCGGTCGAGCATGCATTGGTTAAGAATTAAATTATTAACATATTTGCTTAAAAGGCAAATTTATGCTATAATATGTACATTGTAGAGCAGTACAAAAAACATTGGAGGTACTCATGTATTATCTAGATTATATTTTATTAGTAATATCCGTTTTGCTGATTTTGATTATTGTTATGCAAAGCTCCAAAGATGATGTTACCAAAGCATTTTCCGGTGAAAAATCAGA
>Ga0265294_10004211_pt1 | contig 18042 bp, 19 predicted proteins | sample MunlanPumphouse3_FD_192504 | JGI IMG/M metagenome (GOLD analysis project Ga0265294, IMG submission 192504) | Groundwater microbial communities from a municipal landfill in Southern Ontario, Canada - Pumphouse #3 | ecosystem: Environmental > Aquatic > Deep subsurface > Groundwater | place...
TTTTTCACATACTCTTCATCAACCGGGCGACTCGCGGATGCTGGCAATTCCTGCTCCAAAAAAGGCATTGCGAGCTTTGCAAGTTCACTCACCTCAAGGCTACGAATATATATGCCATTCATCCATTCCAGCTTTTCCCGGTTAAATACTGCGGCCGTCTTTCCTATCCTCTCAAGGGTGAAGTTTTCCACCAGTGTCTGGATATTGATAATATCAGTCTTATCATCAAGCGACCAACCCAGCAAGGCCAGAAAATTGACCATCGCTTCAGGCAGATAGCCATCATCGCGGTATTGTGTGATAGAAACTGCTCCATGGCGTTTACTGAGTTTGGAGCGGTCAGGCCCAAGAATCATGGGCAAATGAGCAAATTGCGGGGCATTGAACCCCAATGCACGATATAGAAGAACATGTTTAGGGGTTGAGGATATCCACTCCTCTGCCCGCATAACATGACTTATATCCATGGCATTATCGTCAACCACACTGGCAAGATGATAGGTAGGGTAACCATCTGCCTTGAGTAAAATAAAGTCATCTATAGTCCGGTTTTCAAAACTCACTTCGCCCCGGATAACATCACAAAAGGAGGTGCTGCCTTCAAGTGGTGCCTTAAAACGTATCACCGGCCGGGGGCATGAATCCCGGGCGAAAGCTCTCTCTTCCGCGCTCAAATCCCGGCATTTCCGGTCATAACCCGGCGGTTCTTTGCGTGCGATCTGGGCAGAGCGCATTTCTTCGAGCCGGCCAGAACTGCAATAACAGTAATACGCATCTCCCTGGGCAAGCAGTTTTTCGGCTGCTTTTTGGTAATACTCCAAACGTTCAGACTGGCGGTATGGACCATATTTACCAGGCTTATCCGGCCCCTCATCCCAGTCCATTCCCAGCCATTTCAGGCTATCCATAATTACTTCAACCGCCCCATCAACCGTGCGAGCGGTATCGGTATCTTCGATTCTTACGATAAAACTGCCTTTATTGTGACGGGCATACAACCAGTTGAACAAAGCAGTCCGTATGTTACCAACATGAGGGTAACCGGTTGGACTTGGTGCGTAACGCACTCTTACAGGTTTTTCAGGCATCTTTTTTCCTTTTCTTGTAAATGATTGATTAAATATTTGAATTTGTCGAAGCTGTTAGCCCATGCTGGCTTCTGGTAATTGCAGCTTAACCTGTGGAATTTTCACCACTACTGTTAAAGCCATCTTGTCGTGCAGTCCCTGGCGCCTCTCGTCAAAAGCCAGCATAATAAAACCAATTCCAAGAGTGAGGAAGCATACAAAATAACCCAGAAAGCGAACTATTGCCCCTGAAAGAGTAAGGTGGGTGCCGTCTTCCTTTAATACCTTTATATTCATAACTATTTTTCCGGGTGTTTGCCCGCGCCAGAGCCAGAACACCACACAATAGACCGCTGCAATTATCACCGTTATCCCAACAAAGGGATCTGGATAAAATACGGGGCTTAACCATTCTTCGGGATGCCAGGAACGGAAAAAGGAAAATATCCAGCGCCACGGAGCAGTCAGCACCCAGTTCATGGAACCAACAATCAGCCCGTCAATTAAAAAAGCTCCCAACCGCCGCCAGAACCCCGCATATTCAATAACAATTTTTTCTTCCCGTTCCATATACTGCCTCCCGGCCAGCTCGACCCCGATTATAGCACTGTTTGGCGAACCGCTTCTACGAGCGCAATGAACCAATCACTTTTTCCAGATCCTGTGGCAGAGGAGAGGAAAATTCCACTTTATCACCCGATGATGGCAGTTTAAAAATCAAACTGGAAGCATGAAGAAACTGCCGGGAAAGAAGGTTGGAATGAAATCCATAGGTGGTGTCCCCCAGAATCGGATGCCCTATAGCTGCCAGATGCACCCTGATCTGGTGGGTTCGACCGGTTTCCGGCATCACCTGAAGTAATGTATAAGATGAGATATATTCCATTACCCGATATCCGGTTCTGGCCAGCCGCCCGTTACCAGCGCTGGTAACTGCCATTTTTTTTCGATGGCTTCTGTCTCTGCCAATGGGAGCATCAATAAAACCGGTAGCCGGAGCAAGATTCCCCCTGACCAGGGCAGTGTAGGTTTTTTTAACCTGCCGGGTTTTAAACTGGTTTGCCAAATATACATGAGACTCCGGGTTCAGGGCAATTATTATTAAACCCGAAGTATCTTTATCCAGTCTATGCACGATACCGGGACGTCCGGCTTCTCCGCCGCAAACCTGCGGAGCATAACCCAGAACAGCATTTACAAGAGTGGAATCGGGATGTCCGGGTCCTGGATGAACCGAAAGGCCTGCAGGCTTGTCAACCACCAGGATATCTTTATCTTCATAAATGATTTGGATTGGTATTTTCTGAGCAATCAAATGAGATGGTTCCGGCTCAGGAATTGTTATAACAACTTCGTCGCCTTTATCAAGCCGATAAGACGGCTTGGAAACGAGAGAGTTAACCCGAACCAAGCCTTGCTCGATAAGCCTCTGGATCCTCACCCGTGAAATGCCCTCCAGCTGGCTGGCAATGGCTTTATCCAACCGCAAACCAGCGGTATCGGCAGTAAAACTGTGCCTGGTTTCCATCATTACCTTACAGGTCTTTATAATTGACCAGAATCAAGAAAGCCAGAAGCAGCGCTCCAACAACAATAGCGGAATCAGCCACGTTGAAAGTAGGCCAGAAACTGAAATTTATAAAGTCAACCACAAACCCCAGATTGTATCGATCGATCAGATTGCCCAGAGTTCCTGCACTGACAAGCCCCATCGCTATCTTTCCCGTTTTGGTATCCAAAAACGGAATCATACGGCGCATTAACACTATTACTGCCAGCATCACAAGCAGGCTTATAGTGGAAAAGATGGTGAAAAAGGTTGCACCATCCTGGAATATCCCAAAGGAAGCGCCTGTATTTTGCAGATAGGTCAGGCGGAAAAAACCCTCAGGCGGACGTGATTCACCAACATAGAAATTGGTGCGAACCCAGAACTTGGTAATCTGGTCCAGCGGAACCAGCACCAGTAATGGAAGAAAATATAAACCCAGTCCCTTTAATTGTTCTCTAAGCTGCAAGAGTCTTGTATTCCTTTACTTGGCCGATTTACAGCTGACGCACAGCCTTGCCTGGGGAATAAATTCAAGCCTTTCGTAGGCAATAGCCTTGCCACATTTTTCACATATGCCATAGGTGCCGTTGCCAAACTTTTCCAGGGCAACTTCAACATCCATTATCTGTTCGATAAGCCGCTTCTCCATCGCCAGCCGGTTTTCAATATCAGCGGTTTCGGCAGCTTCTTCCTCTTTTTTCCCATACGGGCTGCCTTCACGCCGGTTCTCTTCCCCTCCAATATCCCGTATCTGCTCCAGTTGTTCTTTCAGGCGCAACAGGTCAGCTTCCAGTTTTTCTTTCATCGGCTTGTATTTCTTTTCCACCACTGGCCGCTCCTTGTGTTCACAAGAACCGTGAACTTTTTATTTCTTGTGTGTATATGTGCACAGACGCTTCGGTTGGATAATTATGAGAACTGAAGAACCGGAGACGGTTCTTGGCGAGATTAATAACAGTTAAAGGCAGGAGTTCCCCGACTGCAGAATTCCAAACATTCCAAGCCCCAGAAACCTCCACAACAAATGGCGTTTTTGCTAATAGACTGCAACTGGAAAACTTTACCTTTCACAAGATTAGTTTAGCCTATCGCCTTTGTTTTGGCAATAGGTTGTAGGCAAACGTTAAGTAAACTATAATCAATAGGAAAACTATGAACACAAATCTTGAAATCGAACTTTTTACCCAAACCGGCAAACCCCTAAAGCTAAAAAACCCTCTTCTGCTTGCTTCTGGTACCTGCGGGTATGTTTGCGAGCTGGAGAGCTTTACCGATTTATCCATACCAGGAGGCTTCATCGCCAAAGGAACTACCCTTCATCCCAGGGAAGGTAACCCGCAACCACGGATCGCAGAAACTGAAAACGGCATGCTTAACGCAATCGGCCTGGAAAATATAGGGGTCGAAGCCCTGGTCAAAGAAAAGGCCCCGGTTTGGGAAAATCTCGGCATCACTGTTTTTGCCAACATCGCCGGCTCAACCATTGATGAGTATTCTGCTGTAGCCGAAAGCCTTGAAGGGGTTAAGGGTATTGCGGGTGTTGAGCTCAATATAAGCTGCCCCAATGTGAAAGCTGGCGGGGTGGAATTCGGGCTCAACCCGAAAATGGCAGCGGAAATAACTGCCGCCGTCAGAAAAGCTACCACCCTGCCCCTTATCGTCAAACTGTCTCCGGGATCAGGGCGCACTACCGAAATAGCCCAGGCGGTTGCCTCTGCCGGTGCAGATGCAATTACCTTGATAAACACTTTCAGGGGTATGGCGATCGATACATCAAGGCGTAAACCATTACTGGGTAACGTCACCGGAGGGCTTTCCGGCCCGGTTCTCAAACCGGTTGCACTGGCTATGGTTTATGAAGCAGCAGGGATTGTTGATATTCCTGTGATAGCTTGTGGCGGCATATCTTCCGCAGAAGATGCCATCGAGTTTATCATGGCAGGCGCCAGTGCATTCCAGGTCGGTACAGCATTTATGGTAGATCCAGGGCTTCCTTCCAAAATATTATCGAGCCTGGAAAAATTTTTATCCGAGCAGGGTATTAAAGATGTGGCAGAAATCAAAGGTTGTGCCCGCAACGGGTAAAACGGCGGGCTTTCTATTTAAAAGAGGGGTAACGCTGGCTTGTGCAATTTGCCTGGCCTGGGTCACAATATCCTTTTTTCCTCCTGTCTACAATGTCGCTGCTCTAGATTCTCCTGACAAGTTCGCTCAAATGGATGCTTTTATCCAAAATATAATGGCAGAGGACTCCGTCCCGGGTGCTTCTGTTGTTGTAGTTCATGGAGAAAGCGCTGTTTATACAAAGGGATTTGGCATTACCAGCGTAGAAAAACCCCGTCCGGTTGATGAGAATACGGTTTTTGTCCTTGCCAGTGTATCAAAGTCATTCACCGCTCTTGGAGTACTGCTTCTCAGAGACAACGGCATCATCGATATAGACAAACCGGTAGTAAAATACCTGCCGGATTTTTCTCTTGCAGACAGTTCGGCTTCATCAAAAATCACCGTTCGCCATCTGCTTACCCATACCAGCGGCATTCCGGGCTCGCTGGCAGAACCTCAGGGATACTTCAACGGGTCTGATGCCATGACTGATATGGTAAAAGACCTGTCAGGCTTGAAACTCAATAACCCTCCCGGCAAATCATTTGAATACTCAAACCTGAACTATTTTCTTCTCGGGGCAGTTATAGAAGCCGTCACCGGGCAGAAGTTTGAAAATTATATGGCTCAAGCAGTATTTGCCCCTGTTGGCCTTGAGCACACCACCCTTGATCAGGACAAAGCTGAGGAATGGGGAAGAGCATATGGCCATCAGCCGGTTTTCGGCCAGGTCGTGGAACGCAGCATGCCGGTTTTCCGAAGCGCTGCTCCCGCTGGTTGGGTTATGAGCAATGCGAAGGATATGGGCCGCTGGTTGAGTTTATTTTTAAACGATGGGATGCTTGACGGGAAGCAACTGGTAAAAAGTGATACTATCAGAGAGATGATAACCCCGGCCACCTATTACAATAAAGACGGTCACACAGTTGGTTACGGAATGGGGTGGCTGGTAGATACCGATGCAAATGGTATAAAACGCATATGGCATGGCGGAGATACCCCCAGCTTTTGTGCCGATATGATGATCCTGCCAGATTACTCAACCGGCGTTACTGCGGTTATCAACAGCCAGACCAGCGCACAAGGCCACCTCATCGCTCCCGGGCTGGCCAACCTGTTTTTGGATATCGAACTGGAACAGCTTGCTTCACCATGGTGGGCACACTGGAAAACCATCGATTCGTTCTCATTCGGCGTTTTCGCTATCAGCTTTTTATTGATAACGGGGCTGGCGTTATTCATATGGAGGCTGGTATGCAAGCTGCGCTGCCGTCATTACGTATTATACAAACCCCGCATACCGGCAAAATGGCTTCCGGCCAGGTTAATCTTTCTCTACAATATTCCGCTGGCTGCTTATTGCCTGCTGGCAATCATTGGCTATGTTACCTTCAGACTGATCTATGGATATAATGTCTTCAAAGTGATAGGGGACACTCTCCTGGTAGCTCCCCCCAGTATATGGGCAGCAACGATATCTGTATTTGCATTGGTAGCTTTATGGTCAATAACCCTTTCGACTGTTACTGTTTTTATTCGCCGTAACCATAACACAAACCAAAGGTAATACAGTTATTTGTTTGCCCCTCCCATATCCGGGTGATATACTTTAGACGTTTACGGAGGTATAGATTGAAACTCAACCGCGAAGAAGTTCTCCATATTGCCAGGTTGGCCAGGGTTGGTATTACCGAGGAAGAAATAGACAAGTTCTCCCGACAACTTTCCGATATACTGGAGAATTTTGAGGTACTGAGCCAGGTTGATACCGATGGCATACCCCCAACCGCTCAGCCCAACATGCTTCACACTATCATTAAAGAAGATCGCGCAAATCCCTCGCTGGGCAGAGAACAAGCCCTTGCCAATGCCCCTGCACGTGAGGGTGAATTTTTTAAAATCCGCCCGGTTCTGGAAAAGTAAAACCGGTTTGAATAACTAAACAGGAGCAACTTTGAACCAGCTAGAAAATCTTACCATCAGCCAGGCGCACCAATTGCTGAAAAAACGCGAATTCTCATCTGTAGAGCTTACAGGTGCATACATTGACCGTGTTGAAAAAGTAGAAAACCATATTCAGGCGCTCGTCACCCAAACTGCTGAAGTTGCAATGCAGCAGGCAGCCAGAGCTGATGAACGAATCGCTAAAGATGATATCGGTCCCCTCACCGGGATTCCCGGCATCATCAAAGATGTTATTTGCACTAAAGGAATTCGAACCACCTGTTCATCAAAAATGCTTGAAAACTTTATTCCACCCTACAATGCAGCTGTCATAGAACGGCTTGAAGCCGCCGGCATGGTGATGATGGGTAAAGCCAACATGGATGAATTTGCCATGGGCTCTTCCAATGAAAACTCGGCCTTTTTCCCCACTCGCAATCCATGGGATATCACTCGTGTCCCCGGTGGTTCCAGCGGCGGTTCAGCCGCATCGGTTGCTGCTGGAGAAGCGTTGTATTCACTCGGCTCCGATACCGGCGGAAGCATCCGCCTTCCAGCCAGTTTCTGCAACCTGGTTGGGCTTAAGCCAACCTATGGAAGGGTAAGTCGCTATGGTCTGGTGGCATTTGCCAGTTCGCTGGACCAGATAGGGCCATTTGCCCGAACAGTGACTGACGCGGCCATGGTCTTTTCCACCATAGCAGGTTTCGACGAACGCGATTCCACTTCTGTTAATCAAAGAATAGAAAATTTCACCGATCATCTGGACGGTGATATACGTGGTATGAAAATCGGAGTCCCCAAAGAGTACTTCGTTGAAGGCATGCAGCCAGGAGTCAAACAGAGCATTGAAGATGCAATCAGGAACCTCGAGCAACTGGGAGCAATTGTAGACCGATCAGCCAGCCTCCCTTCTACTCCATACGCCCTGGCAGTTTATTATATTCTGGCACCATCCGAAGCCTCCGCCAACCTTGCCCGTTACGATGGAGTAAAATATGGTTATGCTTACCCGGATTCGGAAAACATGTGGGAAGTAATGGAAAAAACCCGCGAATTTGGCTTCGGGCCTGAAGTAAAACGTCGAATAATGCTGGGCACGTATGCTCTAAGTGCCGGCTATTACGACGCCTATTATCTCAAGGCGCAAAAAGTGCGTACTATAATCTGTCGAGAATTCTCTACTGCGTTTGAAAAATACGATGCACTGGTAGCACCCACTGCACCCTGTATAGCTTTCAAAATGGGCGAAAAGCTGGATGATCCAATGCAGATGTATCTAACCGATGTATGCACTCTGCCAATAAACATCGCCGGCATCCCGGCGATATCTATTCCGGCAGGATTCTCTGAAGGTATGCCGGTAGGACTGCAAATCATGGCAAAACCATTTAATGAAGACGCCCTTTTCAGAATTGGCTACGCATATGAACAGTCTACCGACTGGCACAAACAAAGACCGTCCCTCCCCATTTAAGGTAGATTGCAGTATTTTTTAACGATCGGAAGTAGTGGTTTCATCCAGCGATGATAGAAGTAAATAATTTAACCAAAAAATTTAAAAGCACACTGGCAGTTGATGATATCAGTCTTAAAATAAACGAAGGTGAAGTGTTTGGCTGCCTGGGTCACAACGGAGCCGGAAAAACTACCACCATGCGTCTCATACTGGGCTTGCTGCGCCCAACCTCTGGTACAGCTCACGTGTGGGGAAAACCGCTGAGCCAGAATCCGCACCTCCGCCGCAAGGTTGGAGTACTGCTTGAAAATGACGGTCTTTATGAAAACCTTTCCGGTGAAGATAACCTCGATTACTACGCCCGATTGTATGAAATACCAGACCGCAAGAACCGGGTATCATCACTGCTTGAGTACACAGGTCTGGACTCACGCAGAAAAGATAAAGTCGGCACTTATTCCAGGGGAATGCGGCGTAAGCTTGGCCTGGCGCGCTCTATCCTGCATTATCCATCAGTACTTCTTCTGGACGAACCCTCCGCAGGCCTTGATCCGGAAGTCCAGAAAATGGTGAGGGATCTCATACTCAACCTTGCCAGAGAGGAAAAAATCCTTATTTTTCTTAACTCCCATGACCTTGATGAAGTCGAGCGTATCTGTGACCGCATCGCGATTCTCCAGCGTGGCAGGGTGATCGCCTGTGATTCGATCAAAAATCTGCGCTCAGCTTCCAGTGAACCCGGGGTTGTAATAGTTCTGGATGAGAAAGAAAATCCCGACAAAGCTGCAAGCGTGATAGAATCATTTGAAGATGTAGAAAGGATCAACCAGACAAATGGGAAAATCAGGGTGGTTTTCAAACAGGGAAAATCTCCTGATCTGCTGCCAGCCCTGGTCAACGCCGGAATCCGGGTAAGTGAAATCAGTCGAACCAGCCGCTCCCTGGAAGATATTTACCTCGAAATCATACACAGGGAGGAAAAGCAAAAATGACCATTTGCATGGTTATAGCTCGCAAAGAGATAAGAGAGCTGCTTTCCAATCGTAATACAATGCTAACCTCTCTGGGAGTTGCTCTGGTTTTTGCCGTAATATATGGGTTGGGTTTAACCGAAGAGGGCTCCATCGGAGGGGTAATATCAGTTGATGGCACTTTATTTTTCCTGTCTATAATGCTGGGAGTATTTATGGCCTACTCTTTAACCGGGCACGTATTTTACAAGGAAAAAACCGACCGGATCATCGAAACCCTGCTGACAAGCCCGGCAACACTGCGCCAGATCTGGCTTGGGAAAGTGCTTGCGGTCAGCGCAGTCTCCTATATTCTGGCCTTGATTGCTGTAGCGGTTCTGCTGATTATTACTGCAATCCGCAACCAGGGGATTGTATTACCTGGAGGACCGGTTATCTTTCACATATTTTTAGTGGTACCGGTTTTTATAGCCGCTTTTGTCGGCTTGAATGGAGTAGCCCAGCTGGCTTTGGGAATGAAAGAAAACCGCCTGCTCGGTTTTATAATATTTATACCTCTTTTTGCCGGTCTTTATGGTTTGGGTTTCAGTATCGGGGCAGTTACTACCATAACCTGGCTTTACTCCGCGCTCGTGCTGGCTGGCGCTTGGTTGCTTTTGGTTCTGGCTGCTTTTATTGTTCGCTTTTTATCTACCGAAAGAATAGTTACTTCACTGGGATAATATCTGCTACAATAAAACAAATTATACTTATCGTTTCTGTTTATTGAGGTGCTGCGATGTTAAACAAGATATTGAGGTTGCTCGAAGACGACGGCCGCCTGACTCCAGAGCAGATCGCTACCATGCTGGGAACCGAGACTTCTCAGGTAAAAGAGCTCATAACCCAGGCAGAAAAAGACGGCCTTATACTCAAATACAAAGCAGTAGTAAACTGGGATAAAATCGCCGAAGAACAGGTGTGGGCGATCATTGAAGTTCGTGTAACCCCACAGATGAAAGCCGGCTTCGACGCCATCGCAGAGCGTATTTACAAGTTCCCTGAAGCCAGAACCGTGATGCTTGTGTCAGGCACCTACGATCTGGCCATTATTGTTACCGCCCGAAACATGCACGAAGTTGCCAGCTTTGTTACTCATCGCCTGGCTCCAATCGAAGGAGTACAGGGCACTACTACCCACTTCCTTTTGAAACGCTATAAAGAGGATGGTGTGGTGCTGGACGATAAAAACAAGGGTATGCGCCAAAAAGTGGTGCTTTAAGAAGGTTTTGGGAGAGATAATCCGGTGACAATAAATTCGAAAATTCAAAATATCAACTGCTGCGACCATATTGCCCGCAGGGTTGGAGATATTGCTCCTTCTGGTATACGCAAGTTTTTCGACCTGCTGGCTTCGATGGACGGAGTCATCTCTCTTGGAATAGGAGAGCCAGATTACCCTACCCCTTACCATATACGGGAAGCTGCAATCTCCTCTATTGAAAACGGCTATACGATGTATACTCCTAATAGCGGTATACCCGAACTGCGCCAGGAGCTTTCCAAACACCTGAAAAACACCTATAACCTGGATTACGCCGATTCGCAGATTCTTATAACTGTTGGCGTTAGCGAGGCGATGGATCTAGCCGCTCGAGCGCTTGTAAACCCGGGTGATGAAGTACTTATCCCCGATCCCTGCTATGTTTCCTATTCACCCTGCGTGGTTCTTGCCGGCGGGGTACCAGTAATGATACCGACCTGCGAAGAAGAGCGCTTTGAAATATCGGCTGAAAAGATTGAGCCTTTAATCACCGAAAAAACTAAAGCTCTGCTTATCGGCTACCCGGCTAATCCAACCGGAACTATTATGCCGCGCGAAAAACTTGAGGAAATAGTTAAGCTTGCCAATCAACATGGTCTGATTATTATTTCTGATGAGATCTATTCCCGCCTTGTCTACGATTGCGAACACACCTGTATCGCCACCCTTCCCGGTGCCTATGAAAATACTGTCTTTCTGGGTGGTTTTTCCAAGGCGTATGCCATGACCGGCTGGCGTATAGGTTATGCCGTTGGGCCAGCCAGCATCATCGCCGCGATGACCAAGATTCACCAGTACACCATCATGAGCGTCCCCACGATGAGCCAGGTAGCCGCAGTGGAGGCACTTAGAAATGGAGAGACCAGCGCAGCAGAAATGGTCGCTGATTATAACAGGCGCCGTTTGGTAATGGTGAAGGGGTTATGCGATATAGGCCTTTCCTGTTTTAAGCCACAGGGAGCATTCTATGCGTTTCCTTCCATTAAAAACACCGGGATGACGAGCGAAGACTTTGCCCATAACCTGCTTATGGAGGAAAAGGTCGCCGTCGTCCCCGGCAATGCTTTCGGCCGGTGTGGAGAAGGTTACGTGCGCTGTTGCTATGCAACCTCGCTCAAGGAACTCTATGAAGCTCTGGAAAGAATGGAGCGTTTTCTTAAAAAGCGAGGAGCAAGCCAGGCTGCCACCTTCCAGGTGTAGAAGTTAAGCCAGCCCCATTACCCGGCGGACCTCATCCATCGTCTTACGGGCAATCATACCGGCTTTTTCAGCTCCTTCACTTAGTACCTGGTTTACCAGTTCTGGCTGCTGTTCCAGCTCCCGGCGCCGCTCTCTGATTGGTTCAAGTTCCTGGTTCATTTTCTCTGCCAGACGCTTCTTACAATCTACACACCCAATGGTTGCGTTGCGGCAATTTCCGGCAATTTCATTAACTTCTTCACTATTAAAATATCCATGCAGCCGATAAACGTTGCAAATATCGGGGTTGCCTGGATCAGACCGAAACTTTCGTGAAGGATCAGTAACAGCTCCCATAATCTTTTTAGTTGTCTCCTGGGCAGTTATGGCAAGTTCTATCAGGTTTCCAGTCTGCTTGCTCATTTTTTCTCCATCAAGACCTTGCACAATCGGGAAATCAGTAAGGCGCCCTTCAGGTTCAGGAAATACCGGGCTGAACCTGGTATTAAACCTTCTGACGATCTCCCGTGTAAGTTCCAGATGCGGCAACTGGTCCTGGCCAACAGGAACTGCTTCTGCTTTGTAAAGTAGAATATCTGCCGCCATAAGGACCGGGTATCCCACCAGACCGTAGTTAACGTTATGGGGCTGGAGTTTAACTTTTTCTTTGAAAGTCGGCACCCTGAGCAGCCAGCTCAAAGGGGTAATCATAGACAGGTATGTATTGAGTTCAGCAACCTCGGGAACATGAGATTGCACAAACAGAATGCTTTTTTGCGGGTCGATCCCCCCTGCCATAATATCCATAACCATCTCGCGGGTGAGACGGTTTAATTGCGAATTATCTTCCAGAGAAGTCAGCGCATGGATGTCCACCACACAATATACACAATCAAATTCGTCCTGCATATTAACCCAGTTCTGCAAAGCACCAAGATAATTTCCAATGTGCAGTCTACCGGTAGGACGCATGCCCGAAAAAATGCGCTTCTTCATGTTTCTCCTTCAAGGGTTAATGTTTGAGTCTAGCACAAAGCTAATTTTACCTTCAAATCTACCAGGAATCCGAAATCTGTTTAAGCCTGGAGATTACTCCGGCAATGGTTTCATCATCAGTAGATGCGCCAGCGGTAACACCAACCCTCTTTTTACCTTTAAGAAGAGATGGGTCGATTTCCGCAGAAGTTTCGATCAGGTGAGTTTCTGTAATTTCAGCACACATATCCCTTAGGTGGCGCGTATTGGCACTGTGGCGCCCACCGATAACGTAAACCAAATCGCAACCGCTTGCCAGTTCAAGTGTTTCCGCCTGGCGGTGGCGGGAATCATGACAGATAGTATCGATTATCCTTATCTCCCGGTCGCGGAATATAGGCGAATTAATAAGGCTGGCAACAAAATCAGCAAATCTGGACGGGGTCTGGGTTGTCTGTGAGAGTATCCCCAGCTTTTTGGGCAGTTGCCTCATTTCGACAATGCTGTTTATATCCAGGGTGGCGATACCCTCTCCCTGTGCCCAGCCGATTATTCCCTTAACTTCAACATGGCCGGCATCCCCGAATACTATTACAAAGTAGCCCGCCTTATAAAGTCTGGCTGCTGCCTGTTGCGCCCGGGTGACGTAAGGACAGGTAGTATCTATAATACCTACTTGCTTCTGTTTTATTTCATCTAAAACCCGGGGAGCTACTCCATGGGCGCTGATTACCACAGTTTTACCGCTGATTTCACTGATTCCATCAACAGCTCTTACGCCGTTTTCCTCCAGCTTTGCCTGTACCTGGCGGTTGTGTACAAGCGCGCCCAGTGTCTCAACTCCATTTTGAGAGTGAGATACTTCGGTAACACGCTCAATCGCCCTTCTCACCCCCTGGCAGAAACCTATATTGGAAGCAGTAACAATTTCAAACGGCATAACGCCCCCATTCACTTCTTCTAAAACAGATTATAACCCGGCAGAAGCTGTGTTGCCAAAAAACAAATATAAAATACGGTTGACTTTAACGCCGCAGCCAATCTAGAATACAAAGAAGGGCTGACCGGTTCAATACCCCTGGTATTGATACAGACTATAATGCTTTATGGAGATACTGTTGAAACGAATAATTAAAGCTATTCTCCCCCTTCTTGTTATTGCAGGTCTGTTTGCAACCTCCTGCACTCTTGGTAACCCTTCTTACCTCGAGGGAAAGTTAACCATTCTGCCCGAACCGGGAGAGGGGGAAAGCCCTGCACTGGTCTACAGTGCCTGCCAGGTAATGGTTTATGATACTCAAACCGGCAAGCTCTCGCATGTTTTAGGCATCGATGATAGTGGCTATTACTCCACCAAAATTCGCCCCGGAAGTTATGTTATTGATCTATATCGCATGGGGGCAATCGGCAAAACAAACGACGTCCCAAACGTAGTTCAAGTCGAAAGCGGGCAAACCCTGGTACTGGATATCGATCTGGATACCCGCCGTTAATATTTTAGAGGAAACGACAATGAAAAAATATCTGGTACCTGTGATTCTTCTGGCTATGGCCAGCCTTTTTACAGCATCCTGCGGGAAAAATAACGGTGATGTTGCTGCAGTCCTCGGTCACGGCTTTCCCCTGGCTATAGGCCAAACAGCAATGATTGATGGGGAAGAGCTTGAAATCAAGTTTATCGAGATCCTTGAAGATTCCCGCTGCCCGGCTGGAGCGCAGTGCGTATGGGAAGGAAGAGTTAGCGCCAGAGTTGAGTTTAAAGACAGTGCAGGTTCCTACAAAATGGTTCTGGTTCAGTCAGGTTCAGATAGCGGATATGTAGAAGAAAGTTATAAGGACTATCTCATCAGTTATAAAATAACCCCATACCCCCAACAAAACGAAGAGATAGAAAAACAGAATTATCGTCTGCTGCTTACCATCCATCGCGATCAATAAAAGTTTAACAGGAGGAAGTTTCCAACCCTAAAATACTGAAACTGTAAAACCTAACCTTTTATCATCTAAAGTCGTTATACATGATGAAGATAATAAAAGGAGGTCGAAAGTGGCAAACCCCCTTATAATGTGGCGCCGGATAGTTTATTATGTTACATGGGTATTGATGCCACCGGAAAAACGTTACGTTTATTTATGGAATCGGAGTAGAAAACGTGTATAATACAGATGCAAACCAAAACCGGGAGGAAACAGTGGACGACAAAACCAAAAACACCCTCGTATTGCTTACCGGAGCCCTGGTAGTAGGTGGCTTTGTTGTATCCCCGATAGGCCGTAAGATAATATCGCGTGCCAAATGGCGGATGATGAGTGCTGAAAAGCGATACGCATATCTCTGGGAACGCACACGGCAAAGCCTCTACTCCACCCCTGCCAGTTCCGAGGCTTAACCAGAAATGCTGGATACTGGAACAATTAAACAGTCTAACGCCCTGTACAACCCCTGTTTTGCCGTTTTTGCACCGGTTAGAAGGGTATTTTTATAAACCAAGGTTAAAGGACAATAAAACAAACCGCTCCAATAACAACGTGAGCGGTTTTTTTATTTTATCCCGATGCTGCCAGTTCCATTGCATTCAGGGCAGATTCTGGTTCCCATTTTTTCAGAGCGGGTAAGGGGCGCCCTGGGATTTGCACCCAGCGGAATACTTTTTGCCACTTTGCCAGTACCATTGCACAAAGGGCACTTTGAAAGTATTGACATACACTCCCTCTTCATCTCCATCGGTTTACCCGATTATACACCAGGTCAAACTGGAAAAGTATACCCGTGCTAACACCTTAAGACTGTTTTTTGTCATTACCGAACCGTTCTGGCCACCAGGACAGCAGCCGTTGCCTGACTCCCCGCTCAAAACCCTCTTCGCTCGGATGATAATATCTCCGGTTTTTTAGTGAATCGGGCAGATTTTGCTGGCGCACAAAGTGCCCCTCATACTGGTGAGCATATTTATAACCCTTCCCATAGCCGGCTTCTTTCATAAGATTTGTCACTGCATTTCGCAGGTGGAGCGGCACTGGCTCACTGGATGAACGGGCAATATCGGCCTGAACATTGGCGTAAGCTGCATATAAAGAATTACTTTTTGGCGCAGTAGCCAGGTAAACCACCAGCTCTGCTAAAGCTAGTTTGGCTTCCGGCATACCAACAAAATGAACCGCCTGCTGGGCCGCCATGGCAACCACTAAAGCCTGGGGGTCCGCCATGCCTACATCTTCAGTAGCAAATCGAATCAAGCGCCGGGCTATATACAGGGGATCTTCCCCGGCTTCAATCATCCTTCCAAGCCAGTAGAGGGCAGCATCCGGATCGGAGCCGCGCATTGTTTTATGCAGGGCTGATATCGTATCGTAGTGGGCATCACCAGATTTATCGTATTTAAGTGCCCGGTGTCCAACCACGTCTTCAAGTATCGCCAGCGTCAGACGGCGGCGATTATGCTCATCCGGAGCGGTTGCGTTTGCAGCTGCTTCTAAAAAATTTAGCCCCTGCCTGGCATCATGGTCAGCTATGCTGACCAGCCAGTCCAGAGCATTTTCATCTACCACAAGACCGAGCATTCCGATGCCTTTTTCGGAATCTCCGATCGCTCTTTGAAGAATCGTGCGTATTTCATCATCGCCAAGAGGGTGCAATATTATTACCTGGCAACGGGATAAAAGTGGTGATATCACTTCAAAAGAAGGGTTTTCAGTGGTGGCCCCAATGAGGGTTACCGTGCCATCTTCAACGTAAGGTAAAACTGCATCCTGCTGGGCTTTATTAAAACGATGAATCTCATCAATAAACAATACGGTGCGCTGGCTGGTCAGCCCCAGGCGCTTTCCGGCTTCATCCATTACCTTTCTCAGATCAGCTACTCCTGCACTAACAGCAGATACCGGAGAAAAAAACGAATGAGTGGTCTTGGCAATTATACTGGCCAGAGTAGTTTTCCCACTGCCTGGCGGTCCCCATAATATTGCAGATGGCAGTTTATCAGCTTCGATTGCCTGCCTGAAAGCCCTGCCTTTGCCAATTACGTGCCCCTGGCCAACAAACTCTTCAAAACTTTGTGGCCTCATCCTGGCAGCCAGCGGTGCACTTTTTTGCTTCAAATCGCTAGCCCGGCCAGAGAACATATCCTGCATTAGATTACCTCAATTTCCGGCTGATGATTCCGGCAATTTCATCAGGCTTCCGTGAAGAAAAAACCAGTTTGGAGTATTTGCCTTCCTTGAGGGTAAGCTCAACAGTCGGCGCTGACAGGATATTAAACACTATGGACGGCTTTTTACCGGACCACGTAATTCGAATACCCCATCCACCATATCTTAAGCCCGGTTTTTCAACAACACTAACTTCAGCTATATTAGAAAAAGGCTGACGGTGGCTGAAAAACCCATAACGGATATTTACTTCACTGCTGGTGAGGCTTATTTCTATTTTCCTCATCTTGAAAATCATTAACCCCAGGGGGGCAAAAACAACCAGCATGATAAGCCAGAGCCATGCAGGAGCATCATCAATCAAAGTTTCAGGATTTAAAACAGAGTATATGAAAAATCCCAGAAAAAGCAGGGTAAAGCCAATAAACAATCCCGCCAACCATAGATTAGCCCCAGAGGCTATCTCCTCTTCGTATTCTGTATCGCGGTAGATTATTGTATCTCGCATTTGCAACCCGGTTTCTTAATTATTTTTAACCACCTGTTTAACTCTCATGGCATGCCCTTGTGTCCAGTTGACGCTTGCCAGTTAATTTAGCGAAATCTCTTAACTTCAAAACGATACAGGGTAAGGGGTTCATGTGAACCGATACCCGCCTTCATCCGGCAAATCTCAATTTGTTTTTCAACTGTGTTTACACCTTCCAGGTCAGGCAGCAGCAACCCCCGGCGCAAACCGGCTTCAACAATAACACCGTATCTAACCGGGTCAAGTTCGCTCTCATCATCAACCGGTTCCGGTTCGGTAAGCACATCAACACTGTAATCCAAATCAGCCAGCTCCTGTACCGATACCGGGGAAAACCGGGGGTCTTCCATGGCAGCGTTTATGGCATTGGCTATGATCTCTTCGGCTACATTCTTTTTGGCAGGGGCAAAAGTGCCAATGCATCCCCTCAGCTCGCGCCCTTTGTGCAAACTAACAAAAACTCCGGCTTTTTCTGCCATTTCGGGGGTTAGTTCCGCCGGTGGTTTTATTAACTGCCTTTGCTTAACAAATGTTTCAACGGCACTTTTGGCTAGTGCCACCAGCGGATGCATCACCTTGGGGCTGATTATAATACCGGCATAGCCCACAACATCAGAGTAGTTGCCGGTAGTTTCACCGCTGGTTCGGTAATCCACCAGCTCAGCAACCCCTCCACCTAATTCACGCACCGCCCGTATCAGGCAGGCTACCGGACCTGCTCCACACATGCTGACATGATATTTACTCACCACCTGCAGCATTAAGTCTTCATCCATCTCAAGTATTGCTTCAACCACTTTCATATCTT
>Ga0265294_10004212_pt1 | contig 18039 bp, 17 predicted proteins | sample MunlanPumphouse3_FD_192504 | JGI IMG/M metagenome (GOLD analysis project Ga0265294, IMG submission 192504) | Groundwater microbial communities from a municipal landfill in Southern Ontario, Canada - Pumphouse #3 | ecosystem: Environmental > Aquatic > Deep subsurface > Groundwater | place...
GAGGGCAGTATCAGGGTCGAACTTGTGAGTAGCTTAGCAAGAGGATCCCTTACCGAAATAGCAAGAAGTATTAAATAATCGGGGAGGAAAAGCAAATGATAAGCGGGATAAGACCTGTTTGGCTGGAAGTGAACCTGGACAATCTTGCCCACAACATTAGACAGATAAAGGAGAACGTCAGGCCCCCTGCGTCTTTGATGGGCATAGTTAAGGCGGACGGGTACGGTCACGGTGCCCTGGAGGTATCCCGGGTTCTAATTGAGGAAGGGGTACAGCGGCTTGGGGTTGCGGTGCTGGACGAAGCTATTGAACTGAGGCAGGCCGGAATCGACGTTCCGATACTAGTATTGGGGTATACCCCGGCAGAATTATTTGACAAGGTTCTGGAGTACAATATAACTCCAACCCTTTACAACTATGAGGATGCTTTGAAACTCTCGGAACTGGCTTCCAAAAAAGGAGATCGGGCCAAGGTGCACCTTAAATTGGACACCGGAATGGGACGAATTGGAATGCTTCCGGGGGAGGATTCCATAGATACCGTATCGAATATATATAAACTACAGGGGATAATTATAGAAGGTATATTTACACATTTTTCGGTAGCGGATGAGAGGGATAAGACCTATACAAGGGAGCAGTACAAAAAATTTATTGGGTTCACCGATGCTCTTAAGGCAAAGGGCATAGATATTCCTTTGCGTCATGCCGGAAACAGTGCCGCTAGCATTGACCTGCCGGATATGCATCTTGATATGGTCCGGCCGGGAATAATACTGTACGGTCTTTATCCTTCTGACGAAGTGGATAAGGGGAAGCTTTCGCTTAAACCGCTGGCATCATTAAAAGCGGCCATTTCCCACGTAAAAACTGTCCCAACCGGTACCAGCGTGGGGTACGGTAGAAAGTATATTTCAACTTCGGAAAGCGTTATTGCCACCCTTCCCCTTGGGTATGCCGATGGGTATACGCGCCTTTTAAGCGGAAAGGCGGACGTGCTTGTGCATGGGGCCAGGGTTCCGTTAGCCGGTAATATATGTATGGACCAGTGTATGATAGACGTGACAGGCATTGACGGAGTAAAGGTTGGGGACGAGGCAGTTCTTATGGGACAGCAGGGAGAGCAAAGCATTACCGCCGAAGAACTGGGAGGTCTTCTTGGTACTATCAACTATGAAATAGTATGCATGATTGGCAAGAGGGTACCGAGGGTGTATATAAAGGACGGCAAGATTCAAAAAATAGAATTTGGCGTAGGCAGGTAAATGCATAAAAAAGTGGTTATATTGACACACTTATATTGAATAGTATATAATGATGTATATATTTTGCTTAATATCATTGCCCTGCTTGTTTTAGCTTTGGCGTGCTGACCTGTGGACGCCGATAATCTAGGAGGTGCTAGTGTGGCGGAATCGAAAAGGATAATAGTCAGCCTTCCCGACAGCCTTCTAAAAGAGGTAGATTATATAGTCAACCTCGAGAAGAAAAACAGGAGTGAGTTCATCAGGGAAGCAATGAAGCTGTACATCAGAGAGAGACAAAAGATGGAAATAAGGGAACAACTGAAAAGGGGCTATATGGAGATGGCAGCTTTGAACCTCGCGCTGGCTGAGCAGAATCTGACCGAGGAAGCCCTTTCCTTCGGTAGCTATGAGAGCAGGCATGCGGAGGGTGAATAATGTGCAGATAAAAAGGGGAGACATTTATTATGCTGACCTAAGTCCTGTGGTCGGTTCCGAACAGGGCGGAGTCCGACCGGTGTTGGTGATACAGAACGATGTCGGCAACAAATACAGTCCTACCACCATAGTATCTGCCATTACATCCCAGATAAACAAGGCCAAGCTTCCGACCCACGTGGAAATCAGTGCCGCTGATTATGGTCTTAACAAAGATTCGGTGGTGCTGCTCGAACAGGTGAGAACCATAGATAAAAAGCGGTTCCGGGAAAAGATCGGACACTTTGACGATGATATGATGGATAAGGTTGACGAGGCAATCAAGATTAGTTTCGGACTAATAGACTTCTAGAGACTAAGCTGCAGGTTCTGACCTGGGCTTTTGTTTTTTGCGCAAGAGGAACATGAAGGACCCGATGCGATCAAAAAAAATAAAAAGGAGGCGGGCCTGCGGTACGGGCGTATCGGGGCCGGAAACCATGGAAAAAAGTTTTGTCCGGGAAGAAATACTAAACCGGCTGAAAACAATTAAAGGACATATTACCGGTATAGAAAAGATGATTGATGAGGGTAAGACCTGCGAAGAGATACTGCTCCAGATAGCGGCGGTGCGAGCCTCCATAGAAAAGACCGGGCTTATGATACTAGAGGAGCATTCGGTGGACTGCCTTTTCCAGGAGATAAGGGATGATAAATCAAGGGAAAAAATAGAAGGCGTTATATCGTCGGTCATTAAGTATATGAAATGAGGATTATGCATACCGGGATATGCCGATTTGTACATACTGTAGTGCTATCATTCTATGCTGCAAGCATCTGGGAAGTGGATGTGTGAGCTTAAGCAGCATTTTTTCATAAGCGAGTATTCATAAAGCCTATCAGCACAGTTTGGCCAGACAAAATTTTTTTTAAGACTGGAATTTCGACACCGGCCGGAGATGCTACTTAACTGTAGCTTTCCATGAAATACCGTATTTTTTGACCTTATTATGGAGGGTTTGGCGGGGAACCTTCAGCAGCCGGGCAGCCTTTGCATAGTTGCCGTTGGCAGTCTCTACAGCCCGCTCTATAAGCTCTTTTTCATAGGCGTCAACGGCCTTTTCCAGCGGAGGTAGTTGCCCGGGGGTCTCTTCCGGTGCCGCCTGTTTGGGCTGCGAAGCTAGCAAGGGAGAAACATCCGGCGGCAGGACTTTCAGGTCTATCGTATCCCCTTCTATAAAGTTCATTATGCCCTCTATTGTAAATTTAAGCTCTCTAACATTGCCCGGCCAGTTGTATTGTTGCAGCAATCCGGCGGTTTGAGGGGACATACCGGTTACATTTTTGTTCAGTTTCCTGTTGTAGGTTTTTATGAAATGAGCCGCCAGCAGCGGTATATCCTCTTTTCTTTCCTTTAAGGGGGGTATAAACATGCTAACTACATTCAGTCTGTAGTATAGGTCCTCCCTCAGCGTTTTTTCCTGTACCGCTCTTAAGGGATGCTTGCCGCAGGCAGCCATTACTCTGACATCAACCTTAAGGGTTTTGGCACTGCCCAGTCTTCTTATTATACCATCCTGGAGTACCCGCAACAGCTTTGCTTGGAGGTCGGTATCCATAGAATCAATTTCGTCAAGGAACAGGGTACCGCCGTCGGCCAGTTCGAACAGGCCGGGTTTATCCCTGGCCCCGGTAAAGCTGCCCGCCGAGGTGCCGAACAATATACCCTCCAGCAGCGTTTGCGGCATAGCCGCGCAGTTCTGTGCAATAAAAGGGTTGTTTCTTCGGCTGGAACTGGCGTTATGAATGGCCTGTACTATAAGCTCCTTACCGGTTCCTGTTTCGCCGTACACCAGTACCGGGGAAGTGCTATCGGCTATTTTTTGTGCTTTGTATTTAAGGGTTTCCATTATGAGGCTTTGTCCTATTATATCGGCAAAGGTATATATCGTTCCGTTTCCTTTATAGGTCCTATGCTGGCCGTTTTTTTTGAACAGCTCTTTCTGGAGACTGGATATTTTGTCCGCCATATCATTGACCAGTGTCAGGTCCTTGTATATTTCAAGGGCTCCAACAAGTTCGCCGTTCTCTATAAGCGGAAGGGTGGATGTTACGGTGGATACAAGCTTCCCGCGGTGGTTCATATAGGTCTGAACGTGGTCAATAACGGGCTTTCTTGTTTTTAGGACCCGGTAGAAGGTGCTGGTCTTCGGGGTCAGGTCGGGGAATATCTCCAATATATTTTTGCCGATAGCCTTGTCAGGGGTAATTCCGGCTATATCGGTGGCGGGTTCATTAAAGAAGGTTACGTTGGCGTTTGTGTCCACCACCAGTATCCCCTCATCCAGGTGTTCCAGTATGGCTTCCAGAAGAAATTTGTGGTCCATATTGTTCATATCCCTCCCGATACTTGACTTAAAACCATAGTAACAATATTGAATACCAGTGTCAAGAATCCGGCGGTTTTAGATAGCTTAATTTAGGAAATGATTTCTAGGGCAAATATTTTGCATTCCCAGACAGGATTTCCTATCGCTTTATAGAACTTGTTATATCTGGGGGTATAAGCTTTCGCGGGTTGGCCTTATATTTGCCGTGAGCGGCGTATACCAGCAAGTAATCTGTAGTAAGTGGCCGGATAGCCGTAGTGAAGGTGTTCCGGCCCAAAAGCTTATCAATCGGGGACATCTGTTTCAGTGGTCAGTGGCTGGTGGTCAGTGGCCAGCAACCAGAGTTACTCTTACAGGTCTGTCCTGGTCACTAGACACTAGCCACTGGTAAGCGGAGTGTCCCCATACCTATAAGGAGGGATAATATGCTGCAAAGGATAAGGCAGAGCAGGCTTTATTTATATGCGATTGTAGTGTTAATGGTTGTACTGGCGGCGGGGCAGTTGGTACAGGCGGGTGATTTTGCACCGGGGTCCCAGCAGGACCCGTTGGTAACCCAGAGCTATGTGGAACAGCGTAACGAACAGTTAAAGTTCTATTTCGAGCAAAAGCTACAGGAATTCGATTCCCTCATACAGCAGATGGGCGACAGGATTACCGCCCTGCAGAGCGGCTCTGGCGGAGTTCAACCGGAAAGCACGGCAGCGGCAGTCCTTGAGGTGGTAAATGTGCCGGCCGGAAAGACCCTGACGGGCTATGCAGGAACCGAAATTGTACTGAGGGGTGGTAAGGCCACCGCCGTACAGAGCCAACTGGGTGGACTGGCGGACCTTACCGGGGCCAGGGATATCGGACAGGGACAGATAATACCCGATAATCACTTGCTGCTAATACCGCGTACCGACGGCAGGGGCGTGAAGGCGGAAACGGATTGTATATTTATGGTAAAAGGAAGGTATGATATACAATAGGTCAATCGTAAATACAGAAAACATAGGAAATAGGAGTGTTCTAATGAAACCGAACAAACTATTACTGGCAGTGCTGGTTCTGTCCCTGGCTGTGGCTGCGTTCACACTGTACCAGAGGCTTGAAGCGGAAGAACCCTATTACAGGGTGGAGCTGGTGGCCGATTATGAGAAATACAAGGAACTGGCCGACGATATGGGAATGCCAATAGAGGATGCACTGACGGATTTAAGGGATGCGGGCGTTACCTCGGTTGCTATAAAGGAAGAGACGCTGGAGAAATTGAGGGCCGATGGCCTTATATCCGTTATGAACCTTTGGGAACTTATGGAGCAGGACCTCTTGAGGCACCCCTTAAACGAGGTAGCAAGAAGGATTAAGGATTCCGACCTGGACCCTTCCGGTACCGTAGTTATTTTTACTGAGGATGCTGTTACCTATGGGCGTATAAGGGAGCCCCTTAAAGTCAGGGGCAGGGCATTCCGCGACTGGTCGCAGGGCGGTATATACGCCATGTCGGTGTCCGGCAGGTACGAAGACCTCAAGGAGCTTGCTGTGGTATTCGATTATGGCAAGTTTAAAATGGCCCGGGCCCTGGGCCTTAATATTGCCGCTCGACCGTACAATTACAGGGGAATTACCTCAGGGTATATAGAGGGCCTCTTTGAAAAGCTTACCGACTATCCGGTTACTTCAATTATATTCGATGGCGAGCAGGCCCTCGGGTATCCCGGTGAACTGGAAACCACCGCCCGTATGATAAAGGAAACGGGCATCGTGCTGGGTCCTATCGAAACCTGGATGCAGCTTAAGCACATAGAACAGCTTGGCCTGGATAGCCTTATACAGTTGGCGGACTTTAGGGCGGCAAGGGTATTCAGCCTTAACGAGGCGGAGGCTGACAAAGTATCGCCCAGGGAAGTAATGGACCGGTGGTTCAGGGCAGTGGACGAAAGAAACACCAGGCTTGTGTACCTTAAACCTAAAATCGAAGGAAAGAAGGACCCCGAGGATAACTTTGAAACCAACATTAAATATATAGGGGAATTCTCCTGCCTTATTGCCCGGCGCGGTTTTGAACTTGGAGATGTAGTGCCCATGAAGGGCTTTAACATAGGCAGTTTGAGGCTGCTGGTGCTGGTAGTGGGCATGGTGGCCGGAGCGGCAATATTGATTGATGATTTAATTAGGATTAGGAAAAAATATCTGTACGGACTTTTTGCTTTGGCCGTGGCCGGGTGTTTTGGCCTGCAGTTGGTTGTGCCCTCCCTTGCGGACAAGGCCTTTGCGCTGGGGGCGGCGATAGTGTTTCCATCGTTGGCAATGCTGTACGTGCTGCGTTACTGCGATAAGGCCTTGAAAACCAGCGACCAAAGGAACTGGAAGGGCATTATCGGCAGCAGTGTGCTACTGCTTCTGAAGGCGTCGTTAATATCGCTTGTAGGAGCGGTCTATGTGGCTTCAATGCTTAGTTCCACCCTGTACCTGCTTGAGGTGGATATTTTTAGAGGAGTTAAGATTGCACATATTATACCATTGCTTGTGTTTACAATAGCCTATTTCATAATAATAGGATACCGCAGGGATGAATACCGGAACCTGGAAGGTGAACTAAAGTCCCTTCTGGATACCCCGCTTATGGTAAAATATGCGGCACTGCTTGGCCTGGTTGCCGTTGCGGGTTATCTTTACCTTGGTAGGACCGGACATACCGCCGGGGCACCTATATTGGGTATTGAGGCCCAGATAAGGACCTTTATGGAACAGACCCTGCCGGCGCGGCCTCGGACCAAGGAATTTCTTTTAGCACACCCTGCCTTTGTAATAATGGCCGCGGCAGCAATTACAAGGTTTGAGGCCCTGTTATTGCCGCTGGGGCTGGCGGCAGCCATAGGACAGGTTTCAATGGTAAACAGTTTCAGTCATCTTAGAACCCCGCTTTATATATCTTTTTTCAGAACTGTATACGGGCTGGGCTTTGGGATTGTGCTGGGCGTTATAGGGGTATTATTTTTGGGTGGAATAATAAAGATTTTTACAGCCCGTAGGAGGACGTAGAATGCACAAAATTTTAGTATCCGGATACTATGGTTTTGGAAACATAGGCGATGAATCTATACTGTCGGCACTGGTTGAAAACTTAAGGCACGCCGGAAGCGACATAGAAATAACGGTACTGTCAGCCAATCCCTCCTTCACCGAATCCCGTCATGAAGTAGGAGCGGTGGACAGGAAAAACTTCTTTGAAATTTATATGGCGATAAAGAACTGCGACCTTTTTATTAGCGGTGGAGGGGGACTGTTGCAGGACGTTACCAGCGAAAAGAGCATCAGGTATTACTTGGGTTTAATATACATTGCCACGCGCCTTAACAAAAAGGTTATGATGTACGGCCAAGGCATCGGACCTATAACCAAAAGGGCAAACAGGGCTCTCACAAAATCCATTTTAAACCGTGTCAACGCGATAACTGTAAGGGACGAGCAGTCGGTGGAGGACCTAAAGAGTATGGGTGTAAGCAGGCCTCCTATATATATGACCTCCGATCCGGTGGTTACCCTTAAGCCGCCGGGCACAAGCGGTGGTATGGGGATTATTGACAGCCTCGGTATACAAAAAGACTGTCCGGTAGTGGGCTTTTCGGTGAGAGACTGGAAGGATGCCGAAGGGTTCTATGAAATAATGGCCAGAACCGCCGATAATCTGATTGAAGAGCTGGGTTTCCAGGTGGTGTTTGTGCCCTTCCACTACGGCGAAGACAACAAGTGTATCATGAAGATAAAGTCCATTATGAAAAACGACGTATACTCGGTTGACGGCAGGCATTCGCCGGGGGAAGTGCTTGACCTGATAGGAAGGATGGACCTAACGGTGGGCGTGAGGCTTCATTCCCTCATTTTTTCGGCCATACAGGGGGTTCCTCTGGTGGGTATATCCTACGACCCCAAGATAGACGGATTTTTATCCCGGCTGGGAATGAGGGCGGTGGGCAGCGTATCCGACCTGGACCTAAGTGACCTGCTGGTGGAGATACAAAGGGTTTGGTCCGAACGGGAAAAGGTAAGAGTTCAGATACTTGCCAAAATGGAGGAAATGAAAGAGCAGGCCGTGATTAACGACAAGCTGGTGATGGAGCTATTGAATATTTAGCCCGGTACCTGATACGGGATTATATAGAAATACCAGTGGCTTCATTTCTTCGGGATGACAGGTAAAGGAATGTAATACTATTATTGTGTTGTATATAGAAACGGGAGTTTTAGTGGCGGTTAGTCATCGGATAACCGGGAGGATACATAAATAAAGGAGCATTGGATGATTATTATGGAAAAGGTGGATATACTCGGGGTGCCGGTGGACAATACCGATATGGAGGGTGCCCTGGCAAGGGTGAGGGAACTGCTGGATGGGGAGGGTGTAAGCACGGTTTATACTCCCAACTCAGAGATGGTTGTAAACGCCGCCAAAGACGGAGAGTTCATGGGGATACTAAAGTCTGGGGATCTGGTGGTGCCGGATGGGATAGGTATTGTGTTGGCGTCCAGGATATACGGGCACCCCCTTCCCGAAAGGGTGGCCGGTTTTGATTTGATGACCCGGATGCTGGATATGCTGGCTAGGGAGGGAAGGAGGATATTCCTTTTCGGAGGAAAACCGGGGATAGCCGAAAAAGCTGCGGTAAATATTTCGAAAATTTACCCGGGAATCAGCACTAAAGGTATACGAGACGGGTATTTCAAGGATGAGGATGTACCCGGAATAGTGGAACAAATAAATTCCTCCGGGGCGGAGGTGCTTTTTGTCGCCCTCGGTAGCCCAAAACAGGAAAAGTGGATTGCCAACCACCGGGAACGGCTTAGGGTCAAAATTGCCATAGGGGTGGGAGGAAGCTTTGATGTACTGGCCGGCGAGGCGGTCAGGGCCCCCGCTTTTTTCAGAAAGGCCGGGCTTGAATGGTTTTACAGGCTTGTGACACAGCCGTGGCGGGCGGTAAGGATGGTGGCACTGCCGGTGTTTGTTTTAAAAGTATTGAAGGACAGAGGGAGGAGGGGCAAGGATTGAGCTTTTCCGTTTTTTTGTGTAAGGTGCTAAACCGGTTGTTTCCGCTGCCCCGGCACCCCTTTAACCTGCAAAACCAGGGCAAGCTAACCTACGCCGAATGGCAGTATGATATGGGAAGAAGGACAATTGAGTTTTTTCTGGAAGCGGCGAAAGAGAAGGAGATGTTCGGGGATAAAAGAGTGCTGGATATCGGCTGCGGTGCCGGCGGAAAGGCTCTGTATTATGCATCCCGGAGTGCTGACGTTGTATACGGCATCGATACGGTGGAGCACTATAAAGAGGAGGCGGAAGGGCTGGCACGGCAAAAAGACCTTGAAACCAGGTTCCGGTTTGTAACCGGCGATGCCGCGGATATGCCCTTTGAGGACGGATTCTTTGATACAATAATAATGAACGATGCGATGGAGCATGTGGACATGCCCCGGCAGGTGCTTAACGAATGCTACAGGGTATTAAAACCGGGAGGAAGGGTTTATATAAACTTCCCGCCCTACTATCACCCTTACGGTGCCCACCTGTCGGATGCCATAGGGATACCCTGGGTACACAGGATTTTTGGTCAGAAAACCCTTATCAAGTGTTATAAGGACCTTGTGAAGGACCTGCCCGATGGCCAAAGGAGGATAGACTTCAGAATTGGCCGGACCGAGCAGGGAAGGGAATATTTCTCCTATATAAACGGAATGACAATAGACCGGTTTGAGGAGTTAATAAGGCATATACCCCTGAAGGTGGGCTATTACCGTCTTGTACCGCTTAGGAACCCCCTGGGGGCACTGGCCAAAAACAAAACCCTTAGGGAATACTTTGTCAAAATGGTTGTATGCATTATGGAGAAGGGAGATGTATAGCTTGGAATACGATATTGAAAAGCTAAGGAGTATGGCTGTAAGGATAAGAAGGTACATAATAGAGATGACCCATAGGGCGAGGTCCGGTCACCCCGGCGGTTCCATGTCGTCGGTTGAAATATTAACCGCCCTGTATTTTGCGATAATGAGGATAGACCCGGCAAGGCCGGACTGGGAACACAGGGACCGGTTTGTGCTGTCAAAGGGCCATGCTTCACCGGTATTATACGCCACCCTGGCACTGCGGGGATATTTCCCAGAGGAAGAGTTATCCGGGTTCCGGCGTATTGACAGTATGCTTCAGGGTCACCCGGACATGAAGGGTACCCCGGGGGTGGAAATGTCCTCCGGTTCGCTGGGGCTGGGCTTTTCCGCAGCCTGTGGTATGGCGGCAGCGGCAAAGCTGGATAAAAAGGACTGTAGGGTATATGCGCTTATAGGGGACGGTGAGGCCCAGGAGGGAATAATCTGGGAGGCCTCTATGGCGGCGGCCCATTACCGGCTGGACAACCTGACGGCTTTCCTGGACCATAACGGGCTCCAGATTGATGGCCGCAACGAGGAAGTTATATCGGTGGAGCCGCTAACGGCAAAATGGAGGGCCTTTGGTTGGGAGGTACTCCAGGTGGACGGGCATTCCTTTGAACAGATAACTACGGCGGTGGAGAGAGCCAAAGGAATAAAGGGCAGGCCCACCATAATAATTGCAAGGACGGTAAAGGGTAAAGGAGTATCCTACATGGAGGATAAAGCCGAATGGCATGGGAAGGCACCCGGTGATGAGGACAGGGATATTGCGCTGAAAGAGTTGGAGGTGGTCTGCAGTGAGTGCTAGTACAGCAACAAGGAATGCATACGGAAAAACATTGGTACAGTTGGGAAAGGAAAATCCTGACATTGTGGTGCTGGACGCTGACCTGTCTCAGTCTACAAAGACGGTAATGTTTGCCAGGGAGTTTCCGGATAGGTTTTTCAATATGGGAATCGCAGAGCAAAACCTTATGGGTACCGCCGCAGGGCTTGCGGCAAGCGGCAAGATTCCATTTGCCAGCACCTTCGCCATTTTTGCTACCGGGAGGGCCTATGAACCTATAAGGAATGCCATTGCATACCCCCGGCTCAACGTTAAAATAGCAGCTACCCATGCCGGGTTGACGGTGGGGGAGGACGGGGCATCCCACCAGTGCCTGGAGGATATTGCAATTATGCGGGTTATCCCTAACATGACAGTTATATGCCCCGCCGATGGTGTTGAGACCGAGGCGGTGGTGCGGGCGGCCACCCATTATAAAGGACCTGTTTATATAAGGCTGGGCCGGGCCAAGGTGCCGGACATTTACAATAAAGACGAATACAAGTCCCAATGGGGCAGGGGTATCACCCTGAGGGACGGCGGTGACGTTACCATAGTTGCCACCGGCATAATGGTGGCCATGGCACTGGAAGCAGCCGGTGACCTTAAAAGAAACGGTATTTCCGCTAGGGTGATTGACATTCATACCATAAAGCCTATAGACCGGGAGTTGATAATAAAGGCTGCCCTGGAGACCGGGACGATTGTGACGGCGGAGGAGCACAGCATCATAGGGGGCCTGGGAAGTGCAGTGGCGGAGGTGCTATGCGAGGAGGCACCGGTACCGGTTATTAGGGTGGGTGCAAAGGATACCTTTGGTGAATCGGGCACCGCCGAGGAACTGCTTATTAAATACGGTTTAACACCAGGATGCATCATGCAGGCGGTGGAAAGGGCTTTAAAAGCAAAGGGCCGGTAAAGGGGTAATATACCCAGACTTAGTATAATATTCTATTAACAGGAGGCACACCGGTACCGCCGTCGCACGTGCCGGTTGGCTTCCGTAATAAACTGCGGCGTGTATGGCTACCGCAGAATGCCGGAGGTGTTTGATTTGGCATTTCAAAGCATAACGGTTTTCGAGGTCCCGCCACAGATAGAGAAGGTGGTGCACAAGCAGAAAAGGGAGGAAGGGGCCGCGGTGTATGTTGTGGAGGATAAGGTATACATTGTGGCCTCCCGGGGAGAAATGCCGACGGGGGGATACAGCATCCGGGTTGTGGGTATAGAAGAGGAGGAAGACGGCCGCGGTGTTAACGTCAGTGTGGAGTATAAGGACCCGAAACCGGGGCAGATGGTTGCCCAGGTGGTTACATATCCATATGCAATTGTAAAAACCGATTTAAAAGGAATACCCGATGATGTTCCGTTCAGAATTCTGGTTGACGGAACTCAAAGAGCGGTCCATACCGCCCAGGAGTTATAACATCCAACGAAACAGGTTTTTTGCCTGTTTTTTTCTGTTTGAAGATTAATCGGCTCTCCGGGAAGGTATAACTATATAGAATATACAGAATACATTTAAGACTGGTGTCATCCTGAGCGAAGCGAAGGACCTACCCCCAAGTCGGATTCTTCGGGCTTCGCTTCTTCGGAATGACAGATAAAGGAGTGCAATACTGTTAGTACGTTATATTTATAAGGGAGGATGGTATTTATGTTAACTTTTAAGGAGCTAAAGCCCCAACAGCTAAAAAAGCAGCATGACTTTAAGGAATTGGAATTTGAGACTACGGCGGACATACCGCCTCTTGAGGGTATCCTGGGGCAAGAAAGGGCAAGCCGTGCAATGGACTTCGGGCTTAAGGTGGAAAGACCCGGTTATAATATATATGTTGCCGGCCTGAACGGAACTGGGCGAAGCAGCTACGCAAAGTCTATAGTACAAAGCCTGGCAAAGGATAAACCGGTACCGTTAGATTGGTGCTATGTTTACAATTTCGAAGACCCCGATCAGCCCATGGCCCTGTCAATGCCCGCAGGGGTGGGCACCAGGCTCAAGGAGGATATGAACAGGCTTATTGAACATCTAAAAAAGGAGATACCCAAGGCTTTTTCGGGGGAGGACTATAATAAACGTAAGGCAAAGGTTATCCAGGACTTTCAGGAAAAGACTTCACAGCTTATGGAGGACCTTAATAAAACGGCCAAGGAATATGGTTTTGAGTTCAAAAAAAGTGCAGGTGGGTTTGCCAGCGTTCCTCTTATTGATGGAAGGCCAATAAGCGAAGAGGAGTACCGGAATCTGGACACCGAGACGCTTAAGGAGATTGAGACAAGGAATGAGCAGCTTCAGATGAGGGCGGTTGAAGTATTCAACGGGGTAAAGGACCTGGAGCTTAAGGCCCAGGACGCAATCAAGGAATTGGACGCTGATATTGCAATGAATTCAGTTGGCTACGGTATCGGCGAAATGAAGGCTAAATACCGGGAATGTAACTGCACGGAGATACTGGACTTTTTTGACGGTGTGCAAAAAGACATAATAGAGAACGTGGACGATTTTAAGGGCAAGGAAGAGAGCCAGGAAACGGAAATCCCCTGGATTGCCAAGGGGCGGAAGAAGGACATCACCTTTAAGTACAGGATTAACCTTCTGGTGGACAGCAGCAAACTTGACCATGCACCGGTGATTATTGAGACCTATCCCACCTATTACAATTTGGTGGGTAAGGTGGAGTACGAGAACCAACTGGGGGTACTTACCACCAACTTTACCAGGATAAAGGCCGGTGCCCTTCATAGGGCCAATGGCGGCTACCTTATCGTTCAGGCAAAGGACGTCCTGTCAAACTCCTATTCCTGGGAAGCACTTAAAAGGGCGTTAAAGACCGGGGAAATAGCCATAGAGAACATCGCAGAGCAGACCGGTATGGTTGCAACCTCGTCGCTCCGGCCAAGGCCCATACCTCTGGATGTGAAAATAATTGTGATAGGTAGTTATGAAATATATAATCTCCTTTATAATCTGGACGAAGACTTCAAGAAACTGTTCAAGGTGAAGGCGGACTTCGATATTGAGATGGACAGGGATGCCGAGCATATTTACAGGGTTGCCGCCTTTATTTCAAAGCACTGCAGGGAGCAGGGCCTGCGGCATTTTGACCGGTCTGCCGTAACCAGGATTGTGGAGTACAGCTCGCGGCTGGCAGACCACCAGAACAAGCTGAGCACCCGGTTCAACGAAATAGTTGAGATAATATACGAAGCGGATACCTGGGCGGGTATGGAGGGGGCCGGATATGTCACCGGCGACCATGTGACAAAGGCAATACAGGAAAAGGTATACCGCTCTAATAAATACGAAAAGAAGATTCATGAATATATAAAGGACGGTACCATACTGATAGACACCGAGGGCGTTGTGACAGGCCAGGTCAACGGGCTTTCGGTGCTGGACCTGGGCGAGTATTCCTTCGGCCGTCCCTCCAGGATAACGGCGGTGGCTTACGCAGGCAAAAAGGGCGTAATAAACGTGGAGCGGGAAGTTAAGATGAGCGGCAGTATCCACGATAAGGGAGTTTTAATACTAGGGGGCTACCTTGGGGACAAATTCGCGCAGAGGGCACCTTTGTCGTTAACCGCCAGCATCGCCTTCGAACAGTCCTACGGCGGCGTTGACGGGGACAGTGCCTCCAGTACCGAATTATACGCAATACTGTCCACCCTTGCGGACGTGCCGATAAAACAGGGTATTGCGGTGACCGGATCGGTAAACCAAAGGGGTGAGATACAGCCCATCGGAGGGGTGAACCAGAAGATTGAAGGCTTTTTCAGGGTGTGCAGGGAGAAGGGCCTTACCGGCGACCAGGGGGTAATGATGCCTCACCAGAACGTCGACAACCTTATGCTGGACGATGAGGTGATAGCGGCGGTGTCTGAGGGTAGGTTCCATATATACCCGGTGAGAACCATAGAGGAAGGCATCCAGATACTCACCGGCATGCCCGCCGGCACCATAGGTGAGGACGGCAGCTATCCCGAAGGCACCCTTTACCACAGGGTGCAGCAAAAGCTCGAGACTTTCAGTAAAGCGGTGGAGAGTGCCGACGCGGCAAACGAGGTGTAATTGCGACCAGCCACGGACTAGCCACGGGGACGGTTTCTTTGGCTGGTCCCCCAAACCGCATTTCCTGCTCAGACAAGGGCAGACAAGGGGACGGTTCTTCTGTCTAACTCTTCAGCATCTTACTCACCTTATCTTTGTTTAAGCCGGTAATAGCAGCAATCTTCCTGAGTGACAGGTTGGTCTTTTCTCTAAACTCCTTTATCAAACTGTCCGGAATCTGTACCTTCTCTTTGTTTGTGTCCTCAAGTCGCCAGTCTATTAACATCTTTTTAAAAAGCTCTTGTGCTTGTTCTTCATCGAAAGGTTCTGCCTCTTCCTCTAGGTCGATAAATGTTTCGTAACATTCTTCATTCATATACTCTATATATTTCTTGACCGCTGTCTGCCTGTCTTCGGAAAAAAGACCCAGAACTATATCGGTATCAAGCATTTTTGCAAAGTTATTGTCTTCATTTAAATAACAGTTATGACTGCTCCATTTAGAGTCGCCCGCTTTCTCAACTATACCTGCCTTCACCGGATTTTGATGAATATACCTTACTAAAGCTAACAGATATCTGTCCCTCTCCACTACCTCACTTTTAAACCTGTCATGGAATAGATGTCCTACTCTTTTATATTTTTTATTAAAATAATAGACGTAGCTTACGGTAATACGTTTCATTACCGTGGCTACGTCCTCCACTCCTTCGCTTAGCATTAAATGAACATGATTGTCCATCAGACAAAAGGCATGCAGATAAAACCTATTCCTTTGTTTCTTTTCGCACACCGTTTCCATGAAACGTTGTTTATCTGCATTACTAATAAATATATCCTTTTTTTCGTTCCCACGAAGCATGATATGATAATACCCGCTGGCACTTTTGATTCTCTGTTGCCTTGGCATCCTTTATCACCTTATCCATGGTTCATAGCGATAGTTTACCAATAATGGATGCATGTGTCAAGACAAGAGAACCGTCCCCTTGTCTGCCTACGATAAAAGTGGAATATTATCAGTTTGATGTTGTAAAGCTATTGTATTTAAAGTAATATTATGATAATATGCACTTAAAAGACCGCTTATAAAAACGAAAGCGGACATTGGGGTGTAAAAATGAATAAAATTGATAAGATAAAGAATCATTTTATTGAATATGGTGGAGTTCTTAAGACATCAGAGCTTAATGACTTAGGCTTTTCCAGCCGTCAAATAAAGAAGTTTATGGAGGAAGGTTTAATTACTAAGATAAAACATGGATTTTATGAACTAACAGATTATATTCCAAGAGAAGAAGTAATTATAGCAAGATTGTTTCCAGAATCCATCATATTTTTAGAAAGTGCACTTTTTTATTATGAATATATAGATAGAATCCCTTCATCCTGGCAAATAGCAGTGAATAAAAACAGCAGTAAGCTTCAATACAATATTGATTATCCCTTAATAAAACCCTATTATCTAGAGCCAAAGTTTATAGAGATTGGCATTGATACTATAGAGATAGAAGGAGTAGAAGGAGTAGAAATTAGAATGTATGATAGGGATCGCACTATATGTGATGTGCTACGATATGAAACAAAGCTTGAAGTAGAGGTATTCACCAATGCAATAAGGAATTATATCAAGGATCCAAAGAAAAATGCAAGAAATCTATTTGAATATGCTGAAATATTTAATATTAAAAACAAAGTACAAACATATATAGGAGTGTGGTTGTAATGGCTAATATGGCAGCTTCTATTTTAGCAAAATTGAAAAACAAAGCTAAAGGTGAAGGAATCCCATTACAACAATTATTAAATCTATTTTGCCAAGAAGAATTTATCAGGAGACTTTCTGAATCAAAATATAAAGAAAATCTTATTCTTAAGGGTGGATTTTTACTATATTCCATTAGTGGATTTACCACAAGGCCAACAATTGATGCAGATTATCTTTTAAAGAACTATTCGAATGATTTAGATGCTATAGAGAGATTGACTGAAGAGATTATTTCCTTGCCTAGTAAAAATGATTTTATAAAGTTTAAAATTAAGGGGCTAGAGTTAATTAGTGAGATTAGGGAATATCATGGTATTAGAGTTAATCTTATTGGTATTATTCGAAGGACAAAAACACCTTTTAATATAGACTTTGGAGTGGGGGATATTATTGTACCTTCATCGGTGGAAAGAACCCTTCCTGTACTTCTGCCTGAATTTGAAAAGCCTAAAGTTTTAACCTATTCCCTAGAATCTACAGTGACAGAAAAATTAGATGCAATTATATCCCTAATGGAAGCTACAGGTCGCATGAAAGACTTTTATGATATATATTATTTAGCAACAAACTTTGACTTTGATGGGAGAAAACTTCAAGAAGCAATTTATGAAACTCTATCTAATAGGGGAACACCATATGAAAAAGATTCTATAGCTATTATTGCAAGGTTAACTAAAGATGTCGAAATGCAAAAGAGATGGGATAATTTTTGTAAGAAAATATTAAGGTATGAACTTAATTTTGATCATGTAGTTAACACAATTATTGAATTTACATCGCCGCCTTATAACGCAATGATTAAGGAAGATGAATTTTTTAAAGAGTGGAGCAGTAAATATAGAAAGTATGTTTAATAAAAAAATTTCAAAGAATAGAAACAGTATCTGTTTGGCTGTGATTGAAATTCTTTCCTAAACACACTGCATGTTCCTCTGTCTACAGTCTATTAGCCTATTTTCTGTTACGATGTAATCCACCGGCCGATCGGTGGGCTCCGCCGGCACTCTGTCTATTATCTGGAGTTCAAAGGCAAGTCCAATGCTGGGCACTACGCGGGTTAGACCGTCGAGGAATCTGTCGTAATACCCGGCACCGTAGCCAATCCTGAATCCCTTCTCGTCATAGGCCACCGCCGGCACCAGTATGAGGTCCAGGTCTTCTTTTGGGAAGGGCCGCATAAATTCGGGGGCGGGTTCGGGCACGCCGTAGGTACCCGGGCGAAGGTCCCTTTCCGGGTCCTTCAATTCCGAAAGAAGTAGCTCCCGGGTCTTAGGTACCGATACCGGGATAAGGACTCTTTTGCCCTCCAATAGGCAGTGCCTTATAACAGGCAGGGTTTCCACCTCGTTCCTGAAGGCCACATAGGCCATAATATTATGCGAGGCTTTGAACAAATCCAGCCCGATAAGTCTTTGAAATATACTAAGGCTGTATTC
>Ga0265294_10004216_pt1 | contig 18028 bp, 23 predicted proteins | sample MunlanPumphouse3_FD_192504 | JGI IMG/M metagenome (GOLD analysis project Ga0265294, IMG submission 192504) | Groundwater microbial communities from a municipal landfill in Southern Ontario, Canada - Pumphouse #3 | ecosystem: Environmental > Aquatic > Deep subsurface > Groundwater | place...
GTGGAGTTTCCAGTCTATGCTAATTTAGAGCATTTGCTTTGCCCAGTTATTTATGATGCAAATCAGACTCTTGTAGCTTTAAAGTGGTTGGTGGGGGAAATGGAAAGAAGATTTACTGTTTTAGCAGAAGGACACAGCAGAGACATAGGTTCCTATAATCAAAAAATGGAAAAGAAAGGAGAAGATAAACTTCCTTATATTGTTTTAATTATAGATGAGTTAGCAGACTTAATGAGTGTTAAAGGAAAAGAAATTGAGTCTTATGTCGTAAGGCTTGCTCAAATGTCTAGAGCTACTGGAATACACTTAATTTTAGCTACTCAAAGACCATCTGTGGAAGTTATTACAGGTTTAATTAAAGCTAATATTACATCTAGAATTGCTCTTAAGGTTGGATCATTGGTTGATTCTAGGACTATTCTTGACGGATCAGGAGCTGAGAAATTATTGGGAAAAGGAGATATGCTTGTTTTATCTAAAGAATTTTCTAAACCTAAAAGAATACAAAGCCCGTATATTTCAGAAAATGAAATAAAGAAAGTTATAAACTGGATTACCGATGCAAACCTTACAATAAAAGAAACCCCAGAGGAAGGCTCCTTAATAGAAGATAATCCAGCAGAAGAGGATAATTCCTTAATGGCTGAGCTAACTAAATCTTCTGAAACCCCAGAGGCTCAAATGGATTCTTTTTTCTCCAAAGAAGATCCTATGTATGAAGAAGCTAAAAGAACAGTCATCTCTTCTAAAAAGGCTTCAACTTCTCTATTGCAAAGAAGGCTAGGAATAGGTTATGCTAGAGCTGCAAGGTTAATGGATATTTTAGAAGAAAGAGGTATTGTTGGCCCTCAGGAGGGAGCAAAACCTAGAGAGGTATATGTTAATGATGATTCTCAAGAATAATAATTAATATAATAAAAAAATATGAGCAAAGAAAATCCATTTATGGGAGGGAATGACAAAGAAGAAAACAATGTTCCTTTCAACAATTTTCCTGAAGGAGAAAAAAACGAAGGGGCTGATCACTTAAAAGAAGAAAGAACATCAGATGCTTTTAGAAGAATGAAGGAATTAGCTGAAAAACTAGGAATTAAAAATCCTAAAACAAAAATAGTTGAGGAAAGAAAGCCTTATCCTCCATTGCCAATAAATGAATTTGGAAAAAGAATAATGAATCCAGGAATTAAGGAATACGAGACAAAAAATCGTTCAGAAAAGTAAGGGTTAATCCCTTGCTTTTAATTATCTAAAAGATATAATTAACATATGGCTAAGAAAAAAGAAAAAGAAAACGAAAAAATAAACCTTGCTGAAGCAATTTCTGAAATTCAAGAAAAGTACGGAGAGGGGGCGATAATGAAGCTTAAAGATGCTCAAAAAGCCAATGTTGATGTTGTTCCAACAGGTTCTCTTTCTATAGACTTAGCTCTAGGTGTTATGGGCGTCCCAAGGGGAAGAATTGTTGAAATATATGGAGGAGAGAGCACAGGCAAAACCACTCTTTCTTTAAGTATTTTGGCTGAAGCCCAAAAGATGGGAGGAGTAGCAGCTTTTATTGATGCAGAGCATGCCTTAGATCCTGATTATGCACAAAGGATAGGGGTTAATGTTGACGAGCTTTTAATTTCTCAACCTGACTCTGCAGAACAAGGACTTCAAATTGTAGAAAGTCTTGTAAGGTCTGGAGAAGTTGATGTTATTGTCGTTGACTCTGTAGCGGCTTTAGTTCCTAAGGCTGAGGTTGCAGGGGATATGGGAGAATTACAAATCGGTCTTCAAGCAAGAATAATGTCTCAAGCTCTAAGGAAATTGTCGGGAATTGTTTCAAAAACAAAAACAATAGTTATATTTATAAATCAGACAAGAATGAAGATAGGAATAATGTTTGGTAATCCAGAAACAACCCCAGGAGGCCTTGCTTTAAAGTTTTATAGCTCAGTTAGAATTGAATTGAGAAGAATAGCTCAAATTAAGCAGGGAGAGAGTATTATAGGAAACAGGGTTAAAGCTAAAATTGTTAAAAACAAAGTGGCTGCTCCATTCAAAACAGCTGAATTTGATATTTATTATAACGAAGGTATATCAAGATATTCTGAAGCAGTTAACTTAGGTGTTAAGGAAGATATTGTTAAAAAATCTGGAGCACACTTTAGCTATGGAGATATAAAATTAGGAGCAGGGATTGAAAAAGCAAAGGAATTTTTGAAGGAAAATCCTAAAATACTAAAAGAAATACAAAAGGCAATACTTGATAAGAATAAATAAAAAACCCTTAAAGGGTCTTTTATTTTGCTACGAATGGTAATAATCCCATTATTCTAGCTCTTTTGATTGCGGTAGTTATTTCTCTTTGATGCTTTGAGCAAGCACCTGTTTTTGTTTTTGGCTTTATTTTTCCTGACTTAGAAACATATCTTGAAAGGCTTTCTGTGTCTCGGAAATTTATTTCCTCAATATTTCTTTTGCAAAAGTAACAGTACATATTTTTATTAATTATTAAAATGGAATATCCTTAACATCTATTTCATCTCCGTCTTCAATGATAGGGATGTCATCGTCTTCTTTTTGTGCGGGAGCCTTGTGTTCCATTCCTCCTTGAACTTTTGGACCCATTTGCATTGTTTCTCCTATAATCTCAGTAGTATATCTTTTAACACCGTTTTTATCTTCCCAGCTTCTATTTTGGATTCTTCCTTCAATCATAACAAGGGAACCCTTAGTAAGAAATTGTGAAGCTATTTCAGCTAATTTTTGCCATAGAACAATTCTATGAAATTGAGAATCTTCTTGTTTTTGGCCATTTTTATCCTTCCAAGTTCTATTGGTAGCCAATGAGAATGTGCAAACGCTTTGACCAGATGGAGTAGAGCGCATTTCTATATCTGTTGTCACTCTTCCGATTAAGAAAACTTTGTTTAGGTTCATTTTTTTTGCTAATTATTATTATCTAGCTTTTATTTTCCTAAAATTTCATCAAGATTTTCATCAATCTTTTCTAGGTCTATTTTAACTTTAGTAGTTTCTCCTTCTTCTTTTGGAAGTCTTTCAGCTCTAACCTTTTTAGGTTTAGAATCTTTTTTAATAAATAGGGAACGAAGAATGTTCTGGTTTTCTTTTATTTTCTTTTCTACTGAGTCCAAAACTTCTTTCTTGTCTTTATCTTCATCTATGTATAGATTGAAAAAGTAAAGCCAAGCCTCATTTTGTTCTGAAATAGTATATTCTAATTTTCTTCTCTCTGGTTTTGCTTCGCTAACAATTTTTCCGTAGCTTTGCAATTCTTCTTCAAATTTTTCAACAAATGAAGAAACGTCAGTTTCGCTTAAATTAGGGGAAACTAACAAATTTATTTCGTAAAAAATCATCTTTTTAATTCAATTATTATTCCTTACTTAGCTTGCGAAGGCATTTAAGGTATTCATACTATATCAACTTTAGCACTTTTGGTCAAGGATTAGGGTGATTCTTTTTGAACCACCCTTGCTTTTAGGATTTTCTTTCTTTCCATCTCGTATTCAACGAGACATTTTACGAAGTTTAACTCTTCTTCGTCCATCATTGAAAGGACTTTCTCCATTTCAGTAATTAATTTTGCTGACAATGTCATGTTTGCCATCCCAATTACCACTTTATTATTATCACAAATATTCCTTAAATTATATATTTACTTATTCGTTAATTAGGGTATAATATATTTATGATATTTAAAGCATACGACATTAGAGGTGTTTATCCTAATGAAATAACAGAAGATATTGCGTATAAGGTTGGAAGAGCCTTTGCTTTTTATATAGGAGAAGGGTCTAAAATAGTTTTAGGCAGAGACAATAGAAAATCATCAGAATCTTTATTTAATTCTTTAAAGAGGGGAATAATTGATCAGGGTGGAAATGTTATAGATATCGGACTATCTACTTCGCCCATGCTTTATTTCGCTAACGAGTACTTAAGTTGCGATGGTGGGGTAATGGTGACAGCAAGCCATAATCCTTCCCAATATAATGGTTTTAAAATGATTAAAAAGCATGCTTTTCCTTTAAGTGGAGAGGATGGAATGGAGGAAATTAAGAAAATGGTTTTGGATGATAATTTTAATTCTCCTAAAGAAAAGGGAAGTAGTACCACAAAAGATATTTCTAATGAATATATAGATTCTTTTAAGAGGGAAGAATATAAGAATATTAAGGTTGTTGTTGATACTGCTAATAGCGTTTCTGGGTTAATTGTTCCAGAAATGTTCAAGGGAGTTAATCTTGTCCACATATTTAAAGACCTTGATGGTAATTTTCCTAATCATGAGCCGAACCCATTAAAAGAAGAAAACTTAAAAATGCTTCAAGAAAAAGTTATTGAAGAGGGAGCTGATTTAGGGGTTGCTTTTGATGGAGATGGAGATAGGGTCTTTTTTGTTGATGAGAAGGGTGAGATTATAACCTCAGATTTGATTTTAGCATTAGTTTCATCACTGATTTTAGAAAATAAGGGCAAGATTTTATATGACATTCGTTGTAGTAACATTGTTAAGGAGACCATAGAAGGACTATCGGGGATTGCTGTTCCTACAAGAGTTGGCCATTCTTTTATAAAATCATTGATGAAAGATGAGGATATATTATTTGGTGGAGAATATTCGGGTCATTACTATTTGAAACAAGGCGAAAGTTATTTTGAATCTCCTTATTTTGTTATATTTGAGATATTGAGAGCTATTAATGGCAAAAAGATATCTGACCTTATTTTACCATTTAAAAAATATTTTCATTCTGGAGAAATTAATTTTGAAGTAGAAAATAAAGATGGTGCTATAAAAGCAGTAGAAGATAAATATAAAAATGGAAAGATAAATCGAATGGACGGATTAAGAGTTGATTATGAAGATTGGTGGTTTTTATTAAGAGCATCAAATACAGAGCCTGTTTTAAGGCTTATTGTTGAAGCTAAAAATAAAGATCTTCTTGAAAAAAAAGTTAAAGAAATAAAAGAAACTATATTCCCATTCTTTTCCTAACAACTTTCATTTTTTCTTCGGCTAATAGTTCTGCCTTTTTTGCTCCTTTTTCAAGGATTTTTTTTATATCTTCATTGCCCAGTTCCTTCCTTTTTTCATTAATTGGTTTAAGCCCTTCAATCAATAATTCAGCTAGAGATTTTTTAAGATCTCCATATCCTTTTCCCTCAAATTCTTTTTCAATCTCTTTAATCGTCTTTTTTGAAAATAGGGAATAGATGTTTAATAAGTTAGATACTCCTTTCTTTTTAATTATATCAAACCTTATTTCATTTTCAGAATCAGTCGTAGCACTCATTATTTTTTTTCTTATATCTTCTGGCTTATCGAATAAATTAATGCATCCTTTTGAATCATCAGTTTTTGACATCTTTTTCTCTGGATTTTGAAGTGACATTATGGTAGCGCCCTCCTTTGAAAGCATGGCTTCGGGCATTTTAAAAGTCTCTCCATATTTGTTGTTGAATTTTTGGGCAATGTTTCTAGTTAATTCTACGTGTTGAACCTGATCTTTTCCTACGGGAACAACTTCAGCATCGTAAAGAAGTATGTCAGAGGCCATTAAGATAGGGTAGTTTAATAATCCTGCATTTATATATTCTTTGTGTTTTTTTGACTTATCCTTAAATTGAGTCATTCTTTGAAGTTCTCCTAAGGGAGTGATTGTTCCCAAAAGCCAAGCTAATTCTGTGTGTTGCTTGACTTTTGATTGAACAAAAAGAGTGCACTTCTTAGGATTAAGCCCAGAGGCTAGATATATAGAAGTTACTTCAAGGATAGTATCTTGAAGAGTTTTTTCATCATAAGGAGTAGTTATTGCATGCCAATCAGCAATACAAAAGACGCAATCTTCTTTTTTTTGAAGATCAATCCATTGATTTATAGCGCCCAAATAGTTTCCTATATGTATATTTCCTGTTGGTCTAATAGCACTAAAAACTTTTTTCATATGATTTTTATTATCCTACTTCAATTATTACAGGTAAGACCATTGGCCTTCTCTGTGTTTTTTGGAAAAGGAAGTCTCCAAGAGTATTCCTTACGTTGTCTTTAATGTATGTCCAGTTAATGACTTGTCCTGATCCAGTTGCTTTTTCAATTGTTATAATAACTTTTTTCCTTGCTTGATAGAGTAAATCTTTTGATTCTTTTAAGTAAACGAATCCTCTTGAAATAATGTCAGGCGATTCTTGAACTTTTCCAGTCTTTCTATTGACTACTGCTATTATAACAAATATGCCGTCCTTTGCTAGCATTTGCCTGTCTCTTATAACCACTTCTCCAACGTCTCCAATTCCTAATCCATCAACCATGACATACTCAGAAGGAATAGTTTTCTTCTCAATAAATACTTTTTCAGGAGTAAGGTTTATAATTTGTCCATTATCAGCAATAATAACATTTTCTTCTTTAATACCACATTCATCTTGTGCTAACCTTGAGTTAGCAAAAAGCATTGAATATTGTCCATGAACAGGCATAAAGAATTTTGGTTTCATTATGTCTATCATTTGTTTTATTTCGTCTCTTTGTGCATGGCCTCCAGCATGAATATCCATCATTTTATAGTGGAAAACATTAGCCTTCTGCCTTATAAAGTCATCTTTTAACATTTGAACAGTTCTTTCATTTCCAGGAATAACCGAAGATGAGAAAACAATTGTGTCTCCTGGCTTAATGGATATAGAAGGATGTTCTCCTGTTGTAACCTTCATCAATCCTGCATTTTCTTCTCCTTGAGCTCCTGTACAAAGAATAGTTACTTTATTATCTGGAAGACTATTTACATCAGCAACCTTTTTTAGAAGGGTTCCTTTTTGTGCCTTTAGATATCCTAGTTTTTTTGTTATCTCTACGTTGCTTTTCATGCTGTGTCCAATAAAACCAACCTTTCTTCCGTGTTTTTCGGAAAGAGTAATTGCTTGTTGAACTCTGTTTACTAGGGAAGAGAATGTAGCCATAATAATTCTTCCTTTTGCGCTTTCGAAAATCTTATTCATATTTTCGAAAATATCTTTTTCGGAAAGAGAATGTCCCATTTCTTCTGCTCCTGTAGAGTCGCAAAGTAATAAGTCAACACCTCTTTTTCCAATTTCTTCCAACTTTTTAAAGTTAGTTGGTTCTTCGTTTACAGGGAAGTCATCAAATTTAAAATCTGATGTGTGGACAATGTTTCCAACAGGGGTTTTAATAAACAGACCCATGTTGTCAGGTATGCTGTGGTTTTGTCTGAAGAATTCAACTTCAAAAACTCCTAATTTTACAATTGATCCGTCTTTTACTTCGTTAATATCTAGCTTAGGTTGATCTGAAAATTCTTCTTGTCTCTTAATAACGATTCCACGAGCAAGAGGAGCGGCATAAATAGGAGGATTGCCAATTCTGTTACAGATATAGGGGATTGCTCCTATGTGGTCGTAGTGTCCATGAGTAATCACGACACCAACAACATTTTTATATCTTTTATTTTCTAAAAGATAACTAATGTCTGGAATGATATAATCTATTCCGGGCATATCTTCTTCAGGCATACGAAAACCCATATCAATTATTAATATAGATTTCTTATACTCAAGAAGCATCATGTTTCTTCCTACTTCTCCTAGTCCTCCTAAAGGAATAACCCTTAAGGATTCATCATTAGGCATTGCGTAGTTAGTAAACGTCTTTTTTTTATAATATTTTTTATTATTATTTTCTTTTTTATTTTCACTTTTCATATTTTTCTTATTTCAATATTCTTTTTTCTTTAATGTACCAATTATTGATACCGATAAATCTTTTTGAAGGTTCAACTATTTTTTGAACTGTAAAACCTTCGAGATTGTTATTTGTTATATAAAGGTATTTTGAGCTGTATAGAGGAATGGTTGGAGCGTCTTCGATAATTAAACTTTCTAGTTCTCTAAGAACGTTTAATCTTTCCTCTTCTTCGCCGTTATAAATTATCCTTGCCTTTTCCATTAAGCTGTCGGCCTTTGTATTCTGATATAGAGAAAGATTTAACCCTGGGTCTATTCTTTGAGAAGAATGCCAGAAGGGAACAGGATCAAGTATTCCCCCTAGCTTTATTCCGAATAGAAGAATGTCAAAATCTCTATCTCTTAAAACTTTTTTAATTGCATTTGTGTCAAATGTTTTAACTTCAATTTTTATACTTTGTTTTTCTAATTGTTCTTTGATTAGATTAGCAGTCCTTACTAGTGAAGGGTGATTCGTTGTTTTTAAAATGAATGACATTGTAATCTCTTCTCCTGGAACAATAAAGCATACTTCGTTTAATTTTTTAATTGTTGATGCTTTTACTATTCCATTTCCTTCCTTTAAATTATTTGGAACAAGGATGTCTTCTTTGTATTTTTCTTGGAATAATTTAACCGCTTCCTTTGTTTCTTGTCCAAAGTATCCGGAAACATTACCTGAAGGATATATTTCTGGATCTTGAGATAAACATTCTTGAAGCTTTCTAACTTCAGCGGAGTTGCTACCGACTTGCATAGTTGAAGAAAACTTGAATCCGCTTGATTTTTCGATTGTTTTTGTTCTGGTATCGTTTTTTATAATATAACCATTATTCTCTAATATATTTAATCCTTCTTCTTCGCTATAAGATAAGATTTTTTCTGGTTCCTCTGATTCGTAAAAACTAGATAAAAATGGGGAATAAACTGGTTCTCCTTTGGCACTTTCAGCAATGGTCTCTTTATTGATTAGAAGGGAAAGGGCTTTTCTTATATCTTTATTATCAAGAGGTTTTTTTTGATTGTTTAGAAATAAGGTAAAGTAATCAGGAGTTTCTAAAGAATAAGATGTTTTATTTTTATAATCACTTTTATTATAATATTCTCTTTCTATGCTTGCAGAATCTATCTTTCCCTTTTTAAGACTGTCCATCAAGTCTCCTTCTGTATTGAAGAAGAAGAATTCGATTGTTTGGATATAGGGAGGTTTATTATAATAATTAAGGTTGCTCTGAAGGGAAATAGAGCTTATTGCCTTATCCTTATCGTAATTTATCTTTTTAATGGCATAAGGCCCGCTTCCTACAGGATTAAGGGTGTTACTTGATGTCATAGCCTGAACAGAATATCCTTCCCATATATGTTGAGGCATTATTTTTAGATTGACTAACGATTCTTCAAAACCGCTGTAAACCTGTTTTAATTTTAAAAGTGCTTTGTATTCGGACATTTTCTCAATCTCCACGCCTTGCCAGTTTGTTCTAAGGGGACTTAAATATTCTGAGTCTTGGACTAAGTTAATAGTAAAAATAATATCGTCTATAGTTAAAGGAAGGCCATCGTGCCATTTAACATTTTCTTTTATGGTGAAAACAATAGATTTTCCATTTTCCTCGACAGTGTAATTTTCTATAAGATCAGGAACAATCTTTCCGTTATCATCATAAGTCATTAAACTTGAGAATATAAGCTCAACCAAGTCTTTGTCGGTGTCTGATATTGAAGAGTAAAGGGGATTAATAAATTGGGGGTTTCCTAATATTCCTTCTTTTATGTGTCCATAATAATCAGGTACAATTTCAGTATTTTTAATGTAGAAGGAGTGAAATAGGAAAGATATTGATGCTATGAAAACAACAAATAGAATGCCAAAGGCAATTTTTTCTTTCTTTCCAGAAACTTTAAAGAATTGCAGCCACTGCTTTTTAGACGGCCATTTCCGTCCGTTGTTTTTGTTTTTAGAATCCATTTATTAGGATAACAAGTTTAGCAAGGAAAGGGCAATAAAAGCTATTACTAAAACAATTGTTCCGTATAAGAACTTTTTTTGCATTCCTCTTCTTGTGCTATATACTTCTCCTCCTCCTCCAAAAGCTGAACCTAAAGCGGTTCCTCTTTGTTGAAGAAGAATTAAGATAACTAGCAATACTGAAATTATTGATTGCGCTATAAGTAATTGATTGTTCATTTTATTTAAAATATTGAGGTTATTCTTTCGGTTCCCCAAATAATTAAGGTTGTAAAGAAAAGATTATTCAATCCAGATATTTCAAATTGATGCGTTGGAAAAAGGGCATCAACTATCCATACGAGGAAAATCATAATAACAATTGAGAACAAGTTTAACGTTATAATTCTTAAGGGTAGGGTAACAAGAGAAAGTATCGGTCTTATAAAAAACATTAAAAGACCCATTACTATTCCAACTAGTAGAATTGTTTTTATTTCTCCGTTATAAGTTACTCCTGAAAGAATATATACAGAGGCACCGATTCCTATCACTCCAGCGATAATTTTTTCAATCAAAGTGCTCATTAGCAATATGATAACAGATTTACTATTAAAGTCAACCGTGTTATCCTTAGCTCATAACAATTAAACAGAACAAAATGAATAAAGCAAAGATTTTTAGCATATTGATTATTTTAATATCTTTTGGAGTTGCATTATACTTTTATCCTCTTTTACCGGATCAAGTTGCTTCTCATTGGAACGTAGCGGGGGAGGTTGATGGTTATATGTCTAAGTTTTGGGGTCTATTCTTTATGCCCATATTATTAATAGTAATGAACTTAGCTTTGTTTTTGACTCCTAAGATTGACCCTAGAAAGGAAAACATAGAGAAATTCAAGGGTACCTATGAATCTTTTATAGTTGTTTTTAATCTTTTTATGACTTATGTCTATTTTCTAACTATAGCTTGGAATATGGGAAAAGAGTTTGAAATGACAGTAGCTATACTTCCTGCTTTTGCCATATTCTTCTATTTTGCAGGACATTTAATAGGAAAAGCAAAAATGAACTATATGATAGGTATAAAATTGCCATGGACTTTATCTAGCGAAGATAATTGGAATAAAACACACAAAAAAGGGGAATATGTTTTTAAAATAATTGGAATTATGACCTTAATAGGTGCATTTTTTGGTAAATATTCTTTTTGGTTTTTATTTACCCCTTTAACTATTGGCATGGTTTATCTTGTAGTTTATTCCTATCTTGAATACAAAAAACATTAAAAATAAATTCTTGACAAAATAATTCTTCTGATTAGAATATAAGTATAATTATCACTCTAATATCATAATTGATAAAAGCCTATGAATATAAAACCGCTTTCAAATAATATAATTCTTGAGCAGTTGAAAGAAGAAGAAAAAACAAAAGGAGGAATTCTTCTTCCTCAATCTGCTGAAAAAGAAAGGCCACAACAAGGGAAAGTTGTTGCTGTAGGACCAGGAAAAACTAATTCTCAAGGAAAAGTTATTCCTATGTCCATAAAAAAAGGGGACATAGTTCTTTTTAGCAAGTACGGTCCTCATGAAATTAAAGTCGATAATAAAGAATATTTAGTCTTAAAAGAAGAAGACATATTGGCAATAATTGAATAAAAATATGGCAAAACAAATTTATTACTCTGAAGAAGCAAGAAAAAAATTAAAAGCAGGCGTTGATAAACTTGCAGACGCCGTAACAATTACATTGGGACCAAAAGGAAGAAATGTTGTTTTAGGTGAAAGTTTTGGCTCTCCTACAATAACAAACGATGGTGTTTCTATTGCAAAGTCTATTGAATTAGAAGACAAAGCTGAGAATATTGGAGCAGAAATAGTCAAACAGGTTGCTGAAAAAGCTAATGATGTCGCAGGAGACGGTACAACTACAGCTACCTTATTAGCTCAATCATTAATTAGGGAAGGACTAAAGAATGTAACTGCGGGTACAAATCCTTTAGCTATTAAAAGAGGAATGGAAATAGCATGTGAAACAGTAGTTAAAGAATTAAAGAAAAATTCAAAGCCTATTTCAACTGAAGAAGAAATGGCTCAAGTTGCAACAATATCCGCAGAAGATAAAGAATTAGGAACATTAATCGCTAAAACAATTACAGAAATTGGAAAAGATGGAGTTGTTACCATAGAAGAATCAAAAACTTTAGGCATTGAAAAAGAAGTGGTAAAAGGTCTTCAGTTTTCTGAAGGATATGTATCTCCATATATGGTAAGTGATGCCGAAAGAATGGAGGCCGTCTTAGAAGATCCATATATCTTAATTACTGATAAAAAGATTGCATCAATTCAAGAAATCGTTCCAATTTTAGAAAAAATAGTTAAAACAGGAAGTAAAGATATTCTAATTATTGCAGAAGGTTTAGAGGGAGATGCTTTAACGACATTGATAGTGAATAAATTAAGAGGGACATTTAATGCGCTAGCTGTTAAAGCTCCTGGATTTGGAGACAAAAAGAAAGAAATTCTTCAAGATATTGCTATTGTTACTGGTGGACAAATAATATCAGAAGACTTGGGGATGAAAATGGAGAATATAGAATTGTCTCAATTGGGAAGAGCTAGAAAAGTAATTTCTACAAAAGACAATACAACAGTTGTGGAAGGTAAAGGAAAGAAAACAGAGATTGAAAAAAGAATTGCCCAAATTAAAAGTCAGATTGCAAAAGAAGAATCAAGCTACGACAAGGAGAAACTTCAAGAAAGATTAGCTAAATTATCAGGAGGAGTTGCTGTTATTAAAGTAGGAGCTGCTACTGAAGTTGAGCAAAAAGCAAGAAAACATAAAACAGAAGATGCTTTGTCAGCCACAAGAGCAGCTATTGAAGAAGGAATAGTCCCTGGAGGAGGGGTTGCATTATTGAGATGTCAAAAGGCATTAGAAGATTTAAAGATAAAAGGAGAAGAAAGGGTTGGATTAGAAATTGTTAAAAAAGCATTAGAGGATCCTTTAAGAAAAATATCTGATAATGCAGGTAAAGATGGTTCAGTGATTGTTGCCGAAGTTAAGAAACTTTCATTTTCTGAAGGGTATAATGCAAAAGAAGATAGATATGAAGATATGATTAGTGCTGGGATAGTTGATCCAACAAAAGTAACAAGATCTTGCATAGAAAATTCTTTATCAGCAGCATCAATGCTTCTTACTACAGAGTGCATTGTTGTTGATAAGCCTGAAGAAAAGGATAATAATGCGGGGCCAGCGATGAATAATATGGGATACTAAAAAGAGGGGCTTAGGCCCCTTTTTTGATATTTGACAATATATATTTCTGGAGGTAACATACTCAAGTAATCAAACTATATATTGTAAATGACGGAAAAGCATATTATTGCTCTTTTATTTTTTTTAATCAGCATTTTTTCATTGATAGCTATGATAAGAGAGGTCTTTCCTAGCGATAAAGAAGGTTCTCAGAATGAAGAAAAAAAAGAAAGAGTAACAGTTTCAATTAAAAATCAGGCAGGTAGCCTTGTCGATAATGTTTCTGAAGAAATTGTAGAAGAAGAGGAAGAAAACAATACCTCTGAAGAAGAAAAAGAACAAATTACGACAAAAGTTAATGTTGTCGATGTTATTTCCGAAATAGATTCGGATATTTTGGAAAAGATAAAAGAATCTTCTTTTAAAAAATACGAAGAAACAAAAGAAAATATTCAAACAACAGTAAATAATATTCCCGAGACAAGCTCGGATATTTTAGAAAACATTAAAGAATCTTCTTCCGAAGTAATTGAAGAAATTAAAGAAGAAGTTAAAGAAAACATTGTTCAAAATATAACTGTTTTTGTTGAAGAGACTATTTATGTTTCATATGATATGATAGTAGATAAGATAAGTGAAACAATAATAAATCCAATTAAGGAAAGATTTATTTCCTTAGCTAAGTCCTTTATATCCGATCTCTTATCTCTATTAAGTCCTGAAGAGGTATTAGAGATATTTGATAAAGAGCTTGAAGGTGTAGATATTTGTAAATCATGAATAAAAAAACCTTACTTATAATAATCGGATCAGTCATTATTTTCAGTTCAGTTTTTCTTTTTACCAATAAGTCTCTAGCAAGTAATGAAGATTTTAGCAGTATAAGCTATAATTCTTGCACCCTTAATAACCTTAATGAGTGTAGTCGTGACGACTTGATGAGGGTTTTAATCCAGGTTCTTATTAAGATAATTAGTGCTGAAAATAACTCCACTTCAGTTGCTCCGACAGCACCTATTGAAGATGATCCTATTCTTGATATAGCTTGTATCCAAGTATATGACCCTGTTTGTGGAGAAAATGGTAGAAATTATTCCAATAGTTGTTATGCTGAAGTTGATGGCACAGGTGTTGCGTACAGAGGGAATTGCGGATCTGATTTAGCAGGGAAGATTGTAAAATTTCATCAAATTAATGGAGAAGAATATATAGATGTTAACTTTATAAAATTTGTAAGAAGTGATTATGTTTATGGAGAAAAGTTAGAGCAGGGGACCTGTGATTGGGAGATGAGTCCAAATGGTTATTGTGTTGTTGATAATGATGATAAAATAGTATCTTTTAAGGTTAACTCTAATGCTGTTGTTGTTGCGACTGCTTATGGTTCAGCTGAAACACCTTATTATGTTCCAGAAGGGGGATTATGGAGTTTCCAAAGTCCATATGTTAGAATAGAATTAGCTGGTAATGAGGTTAGGAAAATAAGAGAGATATATATTCCATAAAAAAATGCAAGAAATGTTATTAATCATTCTAATACTTATTCTTTTTATCCTTTTAAACCTTATTTTAATAAAAAGACTAAAAGGGCAAACAGAAGGTCTTATTGAGGAGATTAAAAAATCATTTTTTTTGCAGGTTATAGTCTTTTTAAAATTATTATCTAGAATTATAAATATATTTTTTAAAAAAGCTTGAAAATTAAGACTTTTTAGTGTAGTATTAGCAAAGTATAAAATAATAATATAAAAATATGTCAACAGAATTAATGATAATTTTAGGATTGTTAGCTGTAATCCTAATGTATATAATTATCGTATATAATGGTTTGGTAACCTTAAGAAACAGAGTAAAAGAGGCTTGGTCTGATATAGATGTTCAATTGAAGAGAAGGTATGATTTAATTCCTAACTTGGTTGAAACAGTTAAAGGTTATGCATCTCATGAAAAAGAAACTCTTGAAAGAGTAATACAGGCAAGAAACGCTGCCATGTCAGCCAATGGTTTAAAAGAAAAGGGGGAGGCTGAAAACATTCTTTCAGGAACACTAAAAAGCTTGTTTGCTTTGTCAGAGAATTATCCTGACTTGAAAGCATCTGTAAATTTCTTAGAACTACAGAAGGAATTGGCTGATACAGAAAACAAAATACAGGCTTCAAGAAGGTTTTACAACGGTAATGTTAAAGATTTCAATACAAGATTAGAAGTTTTTCCTTCAAATATTATTGCTCAAATATTCAGCTTTAAAGCATCAGATTTCTTTAGCATAGGGGAAGAAGAGAAACAAACACCAAAAGTTAATTTTTAAACAAACATGAAAAATATTTCTAAATGTATAATTAAACAAAAGAAAAGGCTAAGAAGAAAGTTTAATAAACTTTCAGAAAGGGACAAAAAAAGAAGAGGTCTTGCATAAAATAGTCTATGGCTACTTTATATAATATAGCTGACTCTAATTCTAGAAAAACGTGGTTTTTGATCACTTTTTTTCTGGTTTTTACCATTCTTTTAGGATGGCTTTTTAGTTATGTCCTAGATAGTAGCTTAATATTATATCTTGCTGTTGTTTTTAGTATCTCTACAAGCATTTCTTCTTATTGGTTTTCAGATAAGATAGTTTTAGCTTCTACAAAGGCTCACCCTATTAAAAAAGAAGATAGTCCAGAATTATATAGAATAGTTGAGAATCTTTCTATAACTGCTGGTATCCCAATGCCTAGGATATATATCCTTAATGAATCACAACCTAATGCTTTTGCAACAGGAAGAGACGAAAAGCATGCTGTTGTAGCTGTAACAAAAGGGTTACTAGGGAAGTTGGAAAGAAATGAAATTGAAGGAGTTATTGCTCATGAGATTTCTCATATTAAGAATAAAGACATGCTTTTACAAACAGCAGTTGTCGTTTTAGTTGGAACAATTGTTATTGTTTCAGATTTCTTTTTGAGGATTAGTATGTTTGGAGGAAATGATAGAGAAAACAAGAACAACGGAATACTTATTCTTTTAGGAATAGTAGCTGCTATTCTTGCTCCTATTGCTGCGCAATTGATTCAATTATCAATATCAAGAAAAAGAGAGTTTTTAGCCGATGCATCAGGAGCTCTTTTGACTAGATATCCAGAAGGGTTGGCAAGTGCCCTAGAAAAGATATCTTCAGATGATACTCCAATTAGAACAGCAAATACTTCTAATGCACATCTTTTTATTTCTTCTCCTTTAAGGGGTAATAGTAAAAGAGGTTGGTTTAATAAGCTATTTTTAACTCACCCTCCAATTGAAGAGAGGGTAGCTAATCTAAGAGGAATGAATATTTAGGAGGGGTGCTCCGAATGGTAAGGAACACGCTTGGAAAGCGTGCGCCCGCAAGGGCTTGCAGGTTCGAGTCCTGTCCCCTCCGCCATAATGTAAAAGTCTATCCATTGACAATCAAAATACTGTATTTTATGATGTCGATGGCATTATCATGGAAAAAATCTTGGCGATGATTCTGGCAATCGGAGGAATGGGAACGTTTTGTTTCTTCTGCTCTTTTTTTGATTGGGCAGACAAGAGAACAAAAAAAGTTCTAAATCTAGAAACTTTCCTTGCTGGCATTACCTTTATTGGTTTTGTTGGTGTCATGGCAATCATGGGAACAAAAACCTTTTTATTGGTTTTGATGCTTGCATTAGCAGTATCCACATTGGGGATAGTATTAGCTCCCATTTGTTTCTTTTGTCTTTCTTTCTTGAAGGAAGAATACGGAATATTGAGGGAGTGGTAGAGGCAATCATAATGATTAAGCCTCTTTTTTTATATAAATATTGTTTTATTTTGATTATTTTTCCTATATTGTTATAATAAGCATATGGAAAAGATTAATTCTAAAAAAGAAGAAGGAATATTGTTAATCGTAGCAATATCTATTCTTTTTTTATCAATGTTCAATCCTTTTCTTTCTGTAATTTTAGCAATCATAGTTTTGGTTGTTTTTTTAATTTATAATTATTTAACAAAAAAATGATATTTGTAACAGGTAACAGTAACAAACTTAAGGAGTTTGAGTATATTTTAGGTTTTAAATTAGAAAGCATAGACTTAGATTTAGACGAGATACAGTCTCTTGACGTTGAAGATGTGGCCAAAAGTAAAGCAAAGCAAGCCTATGAGGTATTAAAAAAACCAGTTATTACCGAAGATACTGGTCTTTATTTTGAGGAGCTTAATGGTTTACCTGGAGCTTTTGTTAAGTTTTTTGTTAAAAGCTTATCTTTAGGACAGATGTGTAATCTTGTTAAGGAAAACAGAAAAGCAAAAGCAGTCGCTTGCATAGCTTACTTTGATGGAAAAGAAATGAAAGTAGTTAAAGGAGAGACTTTGGGAGAGATAAGCCGTGAGCCAAGAGGGGAAAATGGTTTTGGATGGGATCCAATCTTTATCCCTGAAGGATGTAATAAGACTTTTGCCGAACTTACATCAGAAGAAAAACAATCTAAGTTTATGAGACAGGAAGCAATTAAAGAGCTCAAAGAAATTTTGACACAATAGTCTAAAATATGTATATTGTTAACGGTTCATATGGAAAAAGAACTGGAGTATGTGAGGCTTTTAAATGAAGCCATGTTGGTCGGTATTCAGAAAAACCTTTTTGTTATCGAAGGGGGTGTAGCGCTTTTAGAAGATGAAAAAGTTGAAGAATCAAGAAATCATATTCTTGAGATAATAAGCGGAGCTTCTAGGAAAATTTCCCTAGATATTCAGATCTGGAAAGAGTACGAATGCATTGGAGAAACTTTTTGGCAGGACATAGAGAATGCCATTACAAGAGCGAGATGCTCTTTTCCCAAAAGAATAGAAGCAAAAGTTGATGTTATTCCCGGCAAAGTAAATGCAAACAATCTTTTCCCGTTTGTTTTGGAAAATCTTATTGAGAACACAATAAAACATTCAGGAAAAGAATTCCCAAAGGTTTCGATTTCTTCTCAAGTAGAAGGAGATTATATCCTTCTCGTCTATGAAGATGATGGAATTGGAATAGATTTTCTCAAAAAAGAAGAAATCTTCAAACAGCACTATGGCAAAA
>Ga0265294_10004217_pt1 | contig 18021 bp, 15 predicted proteins | sample MunlanPumphouse3_FD_192504 | JGI IMG/M metagenome (GOLD analysis project Ga0265294, IMG submission 192504) | Groundwater microbial communities from a municipal landfill in Southern Ontario, Canada - Pumphouse #3 | ecosystem: Environmental > Aquatic > Deep subsurface > Groundwater | place...
GGTAGCTGTCATAACAGGATAACTATAATCACCATTTTTCATATTATCCGCAGCAGACTGAGTCTTACTTCCGGGAATTGATCCTTCATACGTACTGCTATTGGGTGCCAGTTTAAACAAAGATGACATTCTCGGATCGGCAGTGATTTTTAAATAACTGATGATAGGATAAGACGCAATGTTGTTTTTAGTACCAAGACCCTCTTCGTTATCACTCCAATTGCATTCAAACCAAGGATTCCTTTTTTCTACTGCATTTGAATCTGTATACACATCCATCTTGATATCATCGGATAAGGTGAGTGTCGTATCATTGACAAGAGCCATAATTTCATCTTTGTTATCTTGTACATTAGACGAACGCATATAAAGTTTAAGCTTCAAAGCCTTGGCAAAAACGATCCATTTACTCAGGTTAGCCTGAAGTAACATATCAGAGGAAATTGTTAACTGTGAAGTCAACAATGGTGCTTTAGGATGTTGAATTTTATATAAAGCCGAATCAATTTCAGTAAGAAGACTTTTATAAATATCAGCACCCTCATCCCATGCAGGAGTTGGATTTGCTTTGCCTTGAAGTGCTTCAGTATAAGGAGCTTGATCCATCATATCCACCAATATCTGATAGGTATATGCTTTTAAAACAGTAGCGACCAAATTGTCAGCCCAATTCTCTTCTTCGACAGCTTGTTTCTGAACGACCTGCAAATCTGCAAGGGCACCGGCATAAAGATCTCTATAATTGTAATTAAAGAAAGCTTGTTGAATATTATACTCAGCGATTTCATTATATTGGTTTGCTTCAACAGCCTGATCCCAATACTGAGCAAAAAAACCTCCGAAATTAAAGATACTTTCTCCCATCTTCGCAGAAATGAAATTCTCCGCAGAAGGAATCAGCAAATTGTTGGGGACATATTTTGGATAGTTCGGATCCTCATTAACATCCAGATACGAATCGCAACTGCTTAAAAAGCAGATGGAAAGCATAAAATATAGTATTTTTTTCATCTTAGCTATTATTTAGAATTTTAACATCAAGTTGAAACCAAATTTTCTGGTAGTCGGATTAGCTGAGAATTCACCGAATTTTCCAGAAAGATCATTACCCAAACTTGAAACTTCAGGATCTATAAAAGAGTTAGTGACCGGAGTCCACAACAAGAGGTTACTACCAAAAGCACTGATACGAGCATCAGTAATAAAACCAACTTTGTTTATCAATAATTTTGGTAAATCATAGGCCAGAGTTACAGAACGCAATTTAACGTATGATTTATCAATCAGGAAATCCGAGCCCATATTACATGCACCTTCTGTCCAGTATTCACCCTGATTGGCAACACTGATAGCCACTGTATTTTCTGAATAGGTGCCATCCTCGTTTTCAACAACAGATCCAGGGATAATGAACGGATTACGGTCATTATATGCAGTCTGAATAGCATTACCTACGAAATAGTTGATGTCTTTTGTACGGGAATACATCAGACCACCCTGACGAATATCAATATCAAACCCAAAAGTTACATTTTTATAAGTGAATGCATTTGTAATGCCCATTTCATAATCATAATCAATCTTTCCGATGTATTCCATCTTATCTGACTTTTGAGGTAGACCGGTATTGGGATTGACTACGATATGTCCTTCTTCATCTTTCAAAGCTCTATAGGTTTTGATTCCAATCGGTTTGCCAACTTGTGCAACCAAATGAGTAGAGGAAAAACCTTCCAAAAGAGCTTCACCGCCCAATTCTTCAGGAAGACTTACGATTTCACTGTTGTTCTTGGTATAGTTCCAACTCAAATTCCATTTGAAATCTTTTTCATTAATTACTTTTAAGTTGACCAACATTTCAATGCCCTTATTGCTGATCTTACCTAAATTCATATTTTGAGCAGAATATCCGGATGCAGGATCCATATTCAAACTAAAGATTTGCTTATCTGAATTTCTGTTATAATAAGAAGCATCTACATCAATTCTACCATTAAGGAATGCGACATTCATACCAACCTCATATTCCGTCGTAATTTCCGGAGACAGATTATCATTACCAAGCACATTGTACAATGTAAAGGCATTAATGCCATTCAATGGAAAACTATTGTAGCCAAAAGAGGTACTCGCCTTACTTTGTCTATAACATGGGGCAATCATATACACATTGGCATCGTTACCTGTTTTACCATAAGCCAAACGCAATTTACCAAATGACACCGTTTTCTTTATATTTTCAGGAAGCAGTTCGGAAAATACAAAACTTACTGTAGTTCCAGGATAGAAGAAACTGTTATTTGCTTTTGGTAATGTTGAAGACCAATCGTTACGTGCTGACAAGTTCAAGAACAACAAGTTTTTATAATCAACCTCTACATTGCCGAAACCACCGATAAGCCTTCTGATATAAGAATATTCACTTACAACAGGAGCAGATCCTGAATTACTGAGGTTATAAAAAGTAGGGATATCCAAACTGGATAATTTACTTTCTTGTTCTGAATATGTTCTTTCGTTGATATTCGCACCCAAAAGAGCAGTTACATTGAAATCATTGAATCCCTTATTGTAATTCAATAAGAACTCATGGTTCAGTTCCTGACGTCTTGTTGATGTTTCAACAAACGAACCAGACTGATCAATTTTATCTTCGTTCGGAGTACCGACTGTTCCGACAATCTTTGGTGATCCTTGTTTGTTCAAACTATTTGAAACATCAATACCTAAACGGTATGTAGCTGTCAGGTTATGCAGAATCTTATACTCAGCCTGCATTTTACCATATAATTTCTTTTGATTGTAAGTGTTTTCTACATTTTCGATCAACCAATATGGATTTGTAATACCGTAAGGGGTAAAGAAATAATCCAGCGTATTGAATGGATCAGTCAAATCTTTCATACCGACAATACTAACATCACGAGGAACCTGATACAAGGAATTGATCATGGAAAGACCTTGTCCCGTAGGAGTAAAATTATTGGTCTGATCAGCATAATTCATAGAAGTCGATAATTTCAGATTACCCGTCGTATGGCTTGCTCTAAAAGAGAAAGTATATTTATCATACGTATCAACATCGGTAGGAATCAAACCATCATCGCTCAACTGAGAAAATGAAACAAAATAATCAGATTTATCTGTAGCTCCATTGAATGAAATACTGTTTGAATAGCGGAAACCGGTATCAAAGAAATCTTTCAGGTTATTTTCCATGGGACTAAACGTTTTCAGCTTTTGACTGTTCTTGTATATATTTCCCCAAAGTTGCAACGATCCATCCATTTTTGGTCCCCAGCTACCATTTTCGATTAGTGTATGGGTACCATCCCATCCCATACCGAATTCATTTTGAAAATCGGGTAATCTCAGGAGCGTGGACCATTGAAGACCTCCGTTGTATTCAACACCAACACCTTTATTTTGTTTAGAACCACTTTTTGTTGTAATCAATACAACGCCATTGGCAGCACGGCTACCATACAATGCAGTAGAAGCAGCACCCTTAAGAATCGTCATTGAAGCGACATCCTCTGGATTAATCATATTCGCACCATTACCATAGTCGTAGGCATTGTCCAACCAGTTATCAGAAAAGACAGCACTGTTATTCATAGGTACTCCGTCAATAATATATAAAGGCTGGTTGCTACCACTTAAAGATGTGATACCACGAATAATAACAGAGTTTGAAGATCCCGGATCACCGGCAGCAGAAGATATTTGTACACCAGCGATTTTTCCGCTTAAAGCGGTCATGACATCGGAACGACGACTTTCAGTCAATTCCTTGCCTGATACGGAAGAAGCTGCATAACCAAGTGATTTTTTTGTTCTGGTTATACCCATAGCCGTAACAACCACCTCTTCCAGGTTCCTTTCGCTGGATTGCATTCTAACGACCATTCTTTCCGCAGCATCGGCTTCTGTAGTAAACATGCCAACATAAGTAAACACCAGCTTACTTCCGATTGATGCTTTCAAAGCGAAATTTCCTTGTTCATCAGTCATGGAACCAATATTTGACCCTTTTATCATGACAGTTGCTCCAATAATTGGTTGCCCATCCTCAGCAGAAAGAACCTTTCCTGTCACAGACTTTGACTGAGCACAGACCAAACCTATGCTTGCCAACAAAAAGCAAGCAAATAAGAAAAGAGATTTTCTCATAGATCTTTCATTTACATTTATATTAATAGAATAAATTTGAATTTTCAGCTATATCATTCATATTTAAAGTTCTGGTTAAATAAATAAAAGAACACCGGAGTAAATCTTAACATTCTTACGTCATAAGTGTTAATATATACTTTCCAGTGCCTATTTTGTTAACTCTATTTAACCAGCCTGACAAATATATACACTTTTTTGAATGTATTTACGTTTTGCAATTTTTAGTTAACAAGGTAAAAAAAAGCTAAAAACATATTTTCAACTTTCAAAACGCTAAAAAAGTAAATAAAATATACAATTTTCCTTTCAAGCGCGAATTTAATTATCTAATTATTAAACTGTTATGATTATGCATAAACATACATCTACAATAAGGCAGGCTTATATATTTGGTAATAATACACATATTCATTTAACTTATTTATAATAAATAAATCATATTAGAAAATAAAAAAAGCTAAGTTTTCAAGTCAAAAAATAAAAAAAATGCACCAAATCAGACAAAAAACTAACTTGGTGCACAATAAAAACAGGAGATAATAAATTATAGAACTCCAGCTTTAATTGACTTCAATAATTAGATAGTGAGAAATCTCCCAAAATTTCTTCGGATTTGTAATCTTTAATACCAAATATTCATTCACTTTCTCCAAGACATAGCTGCTAACAGGGTGATTCGTCAGCAATTTAGCCTTCTTGGAATAAAGTGATATTTCTGTCAAATTTCTTAAGTCTGCTTCCAAAAGATAGCTCTTGTCAAATCCTTCTTCCAATAAGCCATTTCTGGTAAAGACTCCGTGAGCCTTCAATTCCTTTCTTGTTCCAAAGGCATACCATACCTTATTCATTTGTTTTTCCTGAGAGGAGAGTCGGACATCCCTTTCCGATACACTTTCCTGAAGACCTTCCACATTTTCATGCAATGCGGTAACCAATTGATCCAATTCCTGTATGCGGACATTTTTCTGAGCCAGTTCTTCACGCAAATCCGTAATAACTTTGGTATGTTGTTCAATTTTTGAATTCAGACGTTCAATCATTTTCGCAAGGTCTTTGGACATCAACCGACTTTTTGCCAATTGTTTCTTCAAACCGGCTATTTGTTTTCTGTTGTCTGTCAGGGAGTTTTTGATCAAATCCAAATCTTCGACAACTTGAGACATACTGTCCTGTGCAATCTGTTCCTGATTGGTCTGGAATGTCACAAAATTCTCCGCCTCCTTAATCTGCTCAAAGTTATCTTCAATCAGGTTCATGACGGCCATCACCTGATTCAGTTGAGCCGTTTTCTTCTGTTCTTCCAGTAAAAGGGAATCCTTTTCCTGCTCCAATGCCTTATAGGCGTTCGTCTTGTAATTGCAGCTTGTCAGCACCATGGGTACAAACAGGCATAACATCCATTTTTTCATACTTTTATTTTTTACCACTTAGTTCAAAAAAATACCTAAAATATATCCATAAAAAAATAGAAAATCATTTTTCTCTGATTCCCTTGTCAGTCAAGCCAGCGATCACCAAAACAAATTCACCACGAGGTTCAGTTGCCGTAAAGTAAGCAATCAGTTCTTCCAACGTGCCTCTTCGTGTTTCCTCGTAAATCTTGCTGATCTCACGGGAAACAGACGCCATACGATCCGGTCCGCAGAATTCTGCCAACTGAGTAAGTGTTTTCAATACCCGATATGGAGACTCATACAAAATAAAACTGACCGGTAGAACGGACAGTTCTTTCAATCTTGTCTGCCTCCCCTTCTTTGGTGGCAAAAAGCCTTCAAAATGGAACTTGTCATTGGGCAATCCGGAATCCACCAACGCCGGAACAAAAGCTGTTGCACCAGGAAGGCACTCTATATCAACGCCCATCTGCACACACTGTCTGACCAACAGAAATCCCGGATCAGAAATGCCAGGCGTTCCGGCATCAGAGACGAGCGCAATTGTTTCTCCCGACAAAATACGGGCAGCCACTTGTTCGACCATTTTATGTTCATTAAACTTGTGATGGGATTGCATACGGGTCTGAATGTCGTAATGCTTCAATAAATGAGAAGTGGTACGCGTATCTTCCGCGAGAATCAGGTCACATTCTTTCAGAATTCTAAGAGCCCGTAAAGTGATGTCTTCCAAATTTCCAACCGGTGTCGGTACCAAAAATAGCTTTGCCATCATATCAATTGGATTGGCTAATGCCTGATACGTTTGCAAAATGCAAGTTCAACATCATGCAAAAATCATGAAAACAATCGGATTCTTCATCCACAGAGTAAACCTCACGTAAATAATCGATTGCTTCTTCCGCAGAACACGTTTCATTAATGACAGAAAGAGCTTCTGCCATTTTAGAAGGATCATTCTCGAAAAATTCCCTTTGAAAGCGGAAACGGTCATTAAGTGTCAAAGACTTGGCCAAGTCTGACATACGTCTCTGCTCCATCTGATCATTGATCCGCTCGACTGTAACAGTTGTGGAAAATCGGGACTCCCCGGTTGTTTTCAGTGGAGCATCCATATTTTCTGAAGATTTCTTATCGGGATCCAATACAGGTACAGACATTGAAGTAATTACCTCGAAATATGAAGAATCGGGTTGAGTACCATAATCATGGTTAAAATGATTCCTTTCAATATCTTCAAACTCAGAATCAAACATTCTTTCAGGAAACAGTTCCGGCTCATTGGATGATTTTGGCTTTTCTTTCTGCATAGCCAAAAGGGATATTGATTCAACCTTGTCGGAGATTAGCTCAAACAATTCAGCTGGGAATGCAGGAATTTTCGCCAAACCTTTCAACAAAAGATTCAACTCGGTCAGTTCGTGACGAAGTTCGTTTTCTGAATCCATATAAAGCTATTTTTGAGCTACAAAAGTACGAAAAAAATCAGAGTGATAACAAAAAATCTTCCATATCCTTACGAATCTGTAATCTGTTTGCATCAGCATCATTTACAAGTAAAACGACCACGTAAGACTTGCCTTTTTGTTCATAATATCCTGCATAAGAAGTTACAGATTGAGCCGATCCGCTTTTCAGACGAAGCCGACCTTCCAATACCGTGCCTTTCAGAAATCCGGATACAGAACCTTCCTTCCCCGCCAAAGGAAATGAGGATTTAAAGACGGATGCATTTTTACTCTTGACTGACATGTAGCGCAATATTTGCGCCAAAAGCTCCGGAGATACGCGATCATTGGGTGATAAACCACAAGCATCTGAAAGGAACAAGGCTGAAACATCCAAGCCTTTTTGTTTCCAGAAATTCTTGACGACCTGAATACCTACACGTGCGGACGCCGGTTTATCGAATGCCGTCAAGGATAGATGGCGCAACAAATACTCTGTATATAAATTGTCACTATTTACATGTATGAAACGGATCATCTGGGATAGAGGTACGGAATAGGTCTTGTGCAAGATTTTAAAAGTGTCCGTCACATTCAAGGCCTTCTTGTCTGGCGACCTCAAAGAAACAGCTTTTCCATTTACTTTTATTCCGACATCTTCAAGTGCTGTACGAAAATATCCGGCCAAATAATAAGGAGGATCAGGTATATCTCCTTTGATGACAAAACTTTGACGATTGTCAGGCATGGTTCCAAATAAGCTTCTTTCCCATTGATAGGGAGCACCGTGAATGTATGCGCTATCTTTATTGTTGCTGGCTGCAATCAAATGATTTTCAAACTTCAATTCCGGCAAAGCTGGTTTGACGGAGACTATTTCGGGTTGGCTGCCGGATTCACCTGATCTCAAGGTGAGTTGATAACTATTGTCAAACACCGCTATCCCGAAAATACCTGAAGCATAATAATTTCCAAGATCCTCCCAAAGCCAGTAAGGAGAGACAGGCTCATCATCAAACAGCGTTGCATCAGCCAAAATCCGGCCGTTCACCGTTCTAATACCGGCTAATTTTACAGCCTGCACCCATTCTTCCATAAAAGCCTCCGGATTACCGTCCACATGTCGGGAACCTAAACTGGGATCACCCCCACCCCTGATCCATAAATCACCTTCAAGAATGCCATTAACAATGGAACCGGAATATTCGATACGTGTTTCAAAACGATGGTCAGGCCCCAAGATTTCCAAAGCAGCAGAGGTGGTAATGAGCTTAACCACGGATGCCGGTTCCATGCATCGTTGGGCATTCAGATTCATGACCATTTTTGAAGAGGCCAAATCAAGTACGCAAATTCCGACAGACGCATGTTTATAAGCCTTCTTTGCAAACATTTCAGTAGTCTGTCCATGCAACTGTATACACAAACTTAAAAAAAACAATATCTGTATGAGGGATTTCGACATCATCTTATTTTTACACAAATATAGGTGTAAATACAAAAATTTAAAAATAAATGTATCTTTGCCAAAAACGTATTCATTATGAGCAATATCAACAGGAAACCTTTCACCTTGGACAGGGTTGTCCGAATCATCATTGGATTGATTATCCTTATTGCCATAGGTCTGCTTGTGCACAAGCTGAGCGGCGTGCTCCTTCCATTCCTGATTGCTTGGTTGATAGCATACCTAATGTACCCGCTGATGAGCTTTTTTCAGTATAAGCTCAGACTGAAAAACCGCATTATATCGGTCATAGTCACTTTGTTGACAGTTTTCGGCGTTTTGTTCATAGCCGGATATTTGCTTATTCCACCCATCATTGATGAAGTTCAAAAAGCCGGGCTGATCATCAACAAGTTTTTGACAGATCCGCAATACGGTTGGAACATTCCGCCGGCACTCATGGATACCATTCAGAAGTTTCTGACAAGCATTGATATTCAGAACCAGCTTGATTATCAGAATTTGGAAGAAATTTTCAAAAGTTTTCTTCCAAAAATATGGAACCTTGTGACAGGTGCCGGAAGCATGATCCTAGACCTTTTCATTGTTTTCATGGTCCTTTTATACTTGATTTTCATTCTCAAGGACTATGAAAAGATTTCCAAAGATTGGATCAAACTGATTCCAAAACATTACAGGCCGTTTATTCATCAGGTAGGTGAGGACGTAAAAGGGGGCATGAACAGATACTTTCGTGGACAGGCTTTGATTGCGATGATCAACTGCATCCTGTTCATTACGGGTTTCAGTATCATCGGCTTACCCCTGGCCATCGCTTTAGGCCTTTGCGCCGGCCTCCTGAATATGATACCTTATATGCAGACATTTGCCATCATTCCTGGTATCATGTTGGGAGCCATCAAGGCTGCAGAATATAATCAGAACTTTTTCTGGGTAGTTATTTCCATTGTGGCTGTTTTTGCCATTATACAGATCATTGAAGACCTGATTCTCACACCCAAGATTATGGGAGATGCCACCGGACTTAATCCAGCCGTCATCTTGCTTTCATTATCAATCTGGGGTTCACTGTTCGGTGTTGTCGGCATGATTCTTGCCCTACCGATGACCACACTGATCATTTCATACTATGAAAGGTTTGTGATAGCGGGAGGATTCATCGATGACCTGGTTTCAGACCCGACATCAACAGAATCCATTAAAGAAAGCTCAGAAGAAGATCCAGAAGAAAAAGAATAGGCTATTAATGCCTGACTGCCAGTTTGTAAACCTTTTTATCAGAGCCCTCAAGCACATTCAGAATCAAACTGTCTGCCAATGGTAGATCCGGTATGGAAATCAATGGGAAGGAAGCCAATGCAATGACACTTTTTTGGGATATATCCCCATGAGCATTATGCCCGAAGGTCATGTATACCTTTCTATGAACCAAAGAATCCTGAACCAGCCGAATGTCATGCATGATTTTTTTAGCTTCATTTTTTTTATATGAAAACTCAAAATTCAGGTAACCGCCTCCATACCATGGTTTATCAACCAGCCAAAGGGAATCTGCGAAGATTTCTTTGCAAGAAGATGATGTAACCGCATCTTTTACAATAACGGGCATCATAAATTTCACCTCAATAGTGGCTTCATTTTTCAGAAGATTATTACCTTCAAGTTTGATGTATGTCACTTTGAAACGTTGTCCGGGTTTACAAGCAGTATCGAGGGCCGTTGAAGTATTGAGGGTATTTCCTGCATCAGAAATCAGATAAAGTGACCCATCTCCCGTCTCTTTAACATCACAAAACTCTACAGTATAATTAACCTCATCCTCGTTGCATGCACATGCCATCGTTAGAAGGGTCATAAAATAGGCTATTTTGCAGAATGTAGCCATCATCATTCCGGTTTACAAACCATAGGGAATGTTTCCCGTGGCTGTTCTTGAAATATGGGGAACAGCAAATTTCTTTATCGAAGAATAAAGACTTTCGTTTGGATCATAGGGGGTATAGATGAACTCACAAGTCTGAGTACCGGAGATAGAATACCATATCAAATAGATTCTGAATTTAGTGGCCATCGGAAAATCAGAAGTTAACGGGCTTAACTCGTAACTGAACAACCTCAGTGTAGGTGATGAAGATGTTTCCTCTGTGTTATGTCTAAGTTCAAAATAAATTGTAGGTATCGTATCCTGTGACTTATTGCTTTCATTTTTCTTATAACGAACCAGCTCAAAAGTGCTTTTCGAAGTTAACGGAACATATGCATAAAATATCATATTCATGTAATTTCCGGATATAAAGAAATTATATGCGCTTCCCAATTGTTTATTTTTATAAATATCCGCAGAATCCTTTTCAACGGTGACAAAATTTCTTGTCTTTACTTTCGCAGAAGAAATATAAGTGATGGGAAATATGTATGCATCGGCAGCTACTGTGTCAACCATTGAAAAAGACAGATAATAACGATCTCCCACATTAAAACCGGAATCATTCTCAACGATATTGGAACATTTTAAAACTTCCCCGACATCAGTTTTGAAAAATGGATAGTCACCACCGGAAACTACAGTTACCATCCTTAAATAATTATAAGTATTATCACTTTCATCACCCAAATTACATGAAGGAAATGTCGCAAACATCAGAAAAATCAATGGAAATATAAAAGTCAATCTTTTCATTCGGTGTATAATTTGATAAAAACGTATATTAAAATTTCACAACATGTCCATATTTGCATCATAGACACTATCGTCTTTTTTCTGCTTCAAGCTTGTTCTTTAATGGATTGGAATACATTTCAAGCATACTTTTTCGAAGAAAATTTTCATCTTTGTTTTTCAAATCGATCTTATCCAACTGTTGCTTGATGTATGCGGCAAAATGTTCCTTTTCACTTGCAGAATAGCTTTGAGAAAAGCGATCAATACCATCCAACATGTCCGCTGCAATATAATTGCCCGGATATAAATGATAGTTCTGATGAATACGGATATCCATCAGATCAGCAACTTTTTCATACAATTCATTCTTATGCATACTCTCCTCCATTTTTAAGAGTTCTTCTGAAATACATGGGCTTACTTTATAGAACACACGTCCTTTATAACCTATGAGTCCGGTCCTCATACTCAGGATATCATCCTTCTGACTTTTTTTATAATCAGGATCATCTCGTTTCTGCTGCATTTCTTTAGCCTTCAGATAATCGCAAGGATCATATTCGTAAGATATCGAAACCGGTACTAAGTTCATAGATGCAATGTTTTCCAAAACGCTACCGGATCCGCCAAGATTTAACATTTTAAGTACACTTACCTGTGTACGGTCATTGGAATCCTTGGCACGGCCTTCCCGCTGGGCTATCCAGATGGATTGATTCCTTTCTTTTATGGTATCATGCATATAGGATGACAATTCCAGAGAAGCTTCAAGTTGTTGCCTGACAGGAAGCCCCCGCTTTACCAAAAAGCTTTTGTTTATCCTGACTAAATCACTGATCCAAGGATATATCAGAAGATTGTCTCCTATGGCTATTTCAAATGTATCAAGGTTCTTTTCTATCAAAAGAATATCCAAAAAGGCAGAATCAAGTATGATATCCCGATGATTTGACACATAAGTATAGGAGTGTGATTTATCGAGTTGTTTGAATCCGGAAAGATCTAAGGAATCCGTCGTTTTCTTGGCGACATTGCGCACGATGGGATGCATCACTTTCTGCTGAAAATCCAAAACGCCTTTTAATTGTCGCAATTGAGCTTTCATGGCATCAATGGGAACGTCAGGTGCCACTAAAAGAATAAATGCACAGAACTGCGGATCTTGTAACAAACGGTCGATTACTTCAGGCAATTCCTCGTCTCTGAACGGACGAATGTCATCATATTTCTGAACTTCCATAATATATATTTTAAATTGCTACTGAAAACAGTCTTCTATTATCTCATCCATCACATCACACATCTTCATATCGGCAGCAGCTACTTGCTGAGGAATGAAGCTGGTTGCCGTCATTCCCGGAGTCGTATTTACCTCAAGCAATTTGATGCCATCGCTTGTGATGATATAGTCCGCCCTGATAATGCCTTTACATCCAAGAATATCATAAATCAATGATGTAATGGCCTGGATACGGTCCCGGGTTCCATCCGGAATGCGTGCCGGAGTGATTTCCTGTACTTTTCCCTTGTATTTTGCATCGTAATCAAAGAACTCGTTTTGGCTCACAACTTCCGTTATCGGAAAAAGGTGTGTGCCTTTTTTGGTCTTATAGCAACCGCACGTCACTTCCGTTCCACTCATGAACGATTCAATGATGACCTCAGACCCTTCTGCAAAAGCCCTGTCTATTGCAACCTGGATTTCTTCAGCCTTTTTGACTTTCGTCACGCCAAAACTGGAACCGCCCACATTGCATTTGATGAAACAAGGTAAACCCACAGCATCAACAACTTCCGTGTCACTAATATTTTGTCCGTGGCGAAGTAAAACGGATTCAGCCACCTTGACACCAAATCCTTTCAGATATTGGTTACAGGTGAATTTACTGAAAGTGATGGCTGCAGACAATACACCGCAACAACTATAGGGCATTCCGATCAAGTCGAAATAGCCTTGAAGACGACCATCTTCACCTGGTGTTCCGTGAATGGTTATCCACGCAAAATCAAATGTTATTTTTTCACCGTTGTTGCTGAAACTGAAATCATTTTTATCAACCGGAGTTGTCTCTTCTTCATTCAAACGGACATACCAATTCCCGCTTTGGATTACTACAATCCAAGCCTGATAAATCGTCTTGTCAATAAATGAGTAAAGACCCTGTGCACTTTCCAGGGAAACGGGCATTTCGGAGGAATCTCCTCCGCATACGATGGCAATTCTACGACTCTTCATAATCCTAATTCTATAACCTTTTCCTTATTCTATATCTCTGGAGGACACATATCCCCTCCATTTTTCTATCAAAAGCTGCATATCCTCAGGCAAAGGACATTCAAAAGTCATCTCCTCGCCTGTTACCGGATGCTTGAAACCCAGTGTCCTGGCATGTAATGCTTGACGAGGACAAATATCGAAACAATTTCTGACAAATTGCTTATACTTTACAAAAGTTGTTCCTTTAAGTATTTCATGACCTCCATATCTTTCGTCATTAAACAAAGGATGACCGATATACTTCATGTGAGCCCGGATCTGATGAGTCCTTCCTGTTTCCAGTTGACACTCCACCAAGGTGACATAGCCCAATCTTTCGAGTATTCTGTAGTGTGTCACCGCAGGCTTTCCTTGTTCACCATCTGGAAAAACACTCATCTGCAAACGGTCTCTCAGATTTCGGCCAATATTTCCTGTAATGGTTCCTGTTTCGTTTTCCAGACTGCCCCATACCAAAGCTGTATATTTTCGTTGTGTCGTTTTGCGGAAGAATTGCCAACCCAGATTGGCCTTGGCTTCCGGGTTTTTGGCTATCACTAAAAGACCGGACGTATTTTTATCGATGCGATGCACCAAACCAGGGCGCGGATCATCAGTTGCGAATTTGGTGTCTTCCTTGAAATGCCAGGCAAGACCATTCACCAAGGTTCCTGTATAATTTCCGTGTCCGGGATGCACCACCATACCAGCCGGTTTGTTCACGACAAGGATATCTGTATCCTCATATACAATATCCAGGGAAATATCTTCAGGTACCAATTCCGTATCGACAGGAGGTTTGGTTACCATGATGGACACCACATCCAAAGGTTTTACCTTGTAACTGGACTTGACAGGCTTTCCATTGACCAAGACAAATCCAGCATCGGCTGCATCCTGAATACGGTTTCGGGAAACTTTGGTGATACGGCAAACCAAGAACTTGTCTATACGGAGCAAAGTTTGTCCAGGGTCGGCCACAAAGCGGTATTGCTCATACAATTTGCTATCCGGACCATCTGAGACATCCAACAGATCCTCTCCTATCATATCGGGATCATCAGCGCCTTCGATCTCTTCAAAAAAATTGTCTTGCATATCTTTACTATTCCGTCTTCAGTGAATCCTCGGGTAAGGCAATATCTTCAGGTGCTTCAATCAACGTTGGATCTGTGGTCATCCAGATGGTGATCTTCTTTCCCATACTGGCTGAACTTCCGGTGATAGGCTCTTGCTTGTAAACCTGATAATATTTTGCCTCTTCCTGATTTGGCGGTGTCACGTCATAATGGACATCACCTATGTTCAGACTCTTGGAATGGGCCAATTCTATGGCTTCATCCAGGAAAAGCCCTTTCATACTCGGTATCAAAAGGACTCCTTCAGATGAACTTTGTCCTACAATCAGTGTAACAGAAGATCCTTTGGGCAATCTAAAGCCAGCAGAAATCTCTTTGCCGTTATACCTTACGCCCAAAACCAAATCTCTGAATTCAGAAGGGACAAATTGAACGTCACGTACATGTATACCGGATGCTTCCAAAGTGGCAACTGCTTGGCGTTGTGAACAATCTTTGACATCGGGTATGACGATTTTTTCTTCTGAAGATGCATTGATGGTCAAAAATATGATTCTGTTTTCCTTAACATGTGCTCCCGGAGATGGTTTCTGTTCCAGAATGGAACCGGGAGGTTGTGTTTTCACACGAATAGAATCAACGACCTTGTATCGGAGATTCTTTTTCTCTATAAAAGGAGCCGCGACGTCTACTGTCAACGTTGTCACATCAGGAACAGTGATGACTGAATCATGACGTGTATACTTTTTCAAGACGACTAGCACTATGACAATCAATACTGTCAGTATGACCGCAAAAATCAACAGATTTTTGAGAATTCGTTTAAAGGCATCGCTCATAAATGATCATTTTTTTCGAAGTTCAAAAGTACGAAAAAAACCATACTTAAGGTTAAGTCATAAAAACAAAAAAGTAAAGACGTTGCGATCTTTACTTTTTATATTTTGTTGCAGTACAAAAGAATTATCCTCTCAAACGCTCTTCATCTGAAACGGTTAATTTCTTACGACCGTTTGCACGGCGATTAGCTAAAACGCGACGACCGTTTGCCGTTGCCATTCTGGAGCGAAAACCATGTTTATTCGCTCTTTTCCTGTTTGATGGTTGAAATGTCCTCTTCATAGAAGTTCTTGTATTTTGTATTTATTTATATGCATTTTCGGCCTGCAAAAGTAGGATTTATTTTTACAATTCACAACCTAAAGCTATGTTTTTTTTGACTTTTTCGGGTTTTATTGGCAAACTTCAGAATTTCAAGTACAATATATAATGGCTTTTACACCAGCTTTTCCATTCAAAACTTGCTTGTTCTGGAGATTTTGCCGATATTTGCACTTTCTTTTCAAAAAAGCGAAATAATCGATAATCAATATATTAGACAATAGGATATGGCAACAACAGCTGATATTAAAAATGGAATGTGCCTCGACATTGATGGCCAATACTTTTTCGTTACAGAATTTCTACATGTGAAACCAGGCAAAGGTGCTGCATTCGTTCGCACAAAGCTGAAAAACGTTGTAACAGGTCGTACCCTGGATCGCACTTTTAATGCCGGTGTCAAGATTGATGAAGTCCGCATCGAACGCAGGCCTTATCAATATCTTTACAAAGATGATATGGGTTACAACTTTATGAATGTTGAGACCTACGAACAAATCTTCATCAAAGGGGAATGCATCAACGGTGTTGAATTCATGAAAGAAGGTGACATGTTGGACGTTGTTTCACACGCTGAATCCGAAACCGTATTATATGCAGACATGCCTACACATGTTATTCTGGAAGTGACCTATACGGAACCCGGATTGAAGGGTGATACAGCTACCAATACATTGAAACCGGCAAAGGTTGAAACGGGGGCAACGGTTAGGGTTCCCTTATTCATTGAAGTCGGCGAAAAAATAAAAGTCGATACGAGAGACGGATCATACGCCGAACGCGTAAGATAAATTTTCGTGGGGCGGTTTTGAGTTTTTCCAAAAAAATATTTTGAAAGAGAGTGGACGATATGTTCGCTCTTTTTTTTGCAATGTTTGTTTTTTAATTATTTATTATATGTTATATTTGCATTTCTTTAGATGTTTTTAAAATTAAGGATAAAAGCAACATGAAGGATAAAAGGACGACAGTAAACGATTGTACACAGGGTTCAGGAACTGAGATGCGTTTCGGAATCAAGGAATGGGCTGTGGAGGACAGGCCAAGGGAGAAAATGATCAAGAAGGGGGCGGAGACGTTAAGCAATGCGGAGTTGCTGGCCATTCTGCTGGGATCGGGTTCACAGAAGGAAAGTGCCGTGGATTTGGCAAAACGGATATTAAGTCACGTGGAAAACAATCTCAATGAATTGGGAAAGATCACCATCAACAGTTTATGCAACCAATTCGTAGGTGTTGGACCTGCCAAAGCGGTCACCATCGCGGCAGCCATGGAATTGGGCAAACGCAGACGTTCCTCCGAAGTGGTCAGGCGACTTCAAATTACCAACAGCAGAGACATTTACGAACTCTTCCATTCGAGGCTAATCGACCTCTCCCATGAAGAGTGCTGGCTTTTGCTGATGAACAATCAACACGGAATCATAGATACCATACGTATTAGCCATGGAGGAGTTTCAGAAACGACCGTCGATCCGAAGATTGTGCTAAAGCATGCACTGGAAAAGCTGGCATCGGCCATCGTTCTTTGCCATAACCATCCTTCCGGAAACCCCCATCCAAGCTCCTGCGATGACAAGATTACCAACAAACTCAGAAATGCCTGCCAAAACATGGATATCCAATTTACCGACCACATCATTTTCAGCGACAACAGTTATTACAGTTACGCTGACGAGGGAAAAATCTGAGGTTTTCAACGTATTGGAAAAAAATGTACCTTTGCCGAAAATGAAAGATAATGGATAATCCGTTTTTACAGACAGAAGAAGCCATCGTTCGTATGCTGAAGACCGTGTACGATCCCGAAATCCCCATCAATGTCTATGACTTGGGAATGATTTACAAAATTGAAGTTACCGAGGAAGGTGATGTTTTCCTTGAAATGACACTGACAGCCCCAAACTGCCCTGCAGCCGATTTTATCATGGAAGACGTGCGCATGAAAGTCGAATCCATCGAAGGAATCAAAAACGTCACCATCAACCTCGTTTTTGAACCCGCTTGGGATAAGGATATGATGACAGAAGAAGCGAAACTGGAATTGGGATTCTTATAAAAATGCAAATGAAAACCTATTTTGTCACAGATGCCCACCTGGGATCTTTAGCCTATAAAGATAAACTAGCCAACGAAAAAAAGCTGGTATGTTGGATGAACAGCATCAAACCTGATTGCGAGGCTCTATACATGCTGGGAGACATGATTGACTTTTGGTATGAACATCAATTGGTTGTACCAAAAGGTTATACCCGCTTCTTTGGAAAAATCGCAGAATTTACGGATGCCGGCATTCCTGTCTATTGGTTTACCGGTAATCATGATGTCTGGTTATTCAACTATGTTCAAAGTGAACTGGGTGTAACTGTCTACACAG
>Ga0265294_10004218_pt1 | contig 18019 bp, 16 predicted proteins | sample MunlanPumphouse3_FD_192504 | JGI IMG/M metagenome (GOLD analysis project Ga0265294, IMG submission 192504) | Groundwater microbial communities from a municipal landfill in Southern Ontario, Canada - Pumphouse #3 | ecosystem: Environmental > Aquatic > Deep subsurface > Groundwater | place...
AGATACTTTTAAGACTATCATTCCTTTAATTTTTCAAACTGGTGAACAAGTTGGTGAACAAGTTGGTGAACAAGTTGGAAGTCCAAAAGACAATACTGAGAAAATATTAAAGTTTTGTAAGATTCCTAAAAGTAGAAGTAAAATACAAGAGTTTGTAGGTATTAAAAGTAGAAGTTATTTTAGTCGAAAGATATTAAATCCTTTAATCAAAGGTGGATTAATAAAACTAACTATACCTCAGGATATGTTGGATTAGTGGCAGGTGTTTGCTTTGCCAAAGTAGGTCACCAGGTAACCTGTGTAGATATTGATGAAAAAAAAGTAAATATAATGAAACAAGGTACTTCTCCAATTTATGAAGAAGGATTGGAAGAATTATGCTGCTGGCAGGGTTGATTATACTACTGACTATAAGTCTACATATAGAGATGCAGATGCTATATTTTTGGGTGTAGGAACTCCGGAGCAGCTTGACGGCTCTGCGGATTTATCATATATAGCAACTGTAGCAAGACAAATAGCGGAAAACATAGAAAAGGATTGTCTTGTTGTCGTATCAACTGTACCTGTTGGCACCAATGACAAGGTTGAACAATTTATTAAGGACTTTTTAATTAATGATGTAAGGGTTGAAGTTGCTTCTAATCCTGAATTTTTAGCTCAAGGTTCTGCTGTTCATGATACATTGCATGCAGCAAGAATAATTATTGGTACTGATAGTAAATGGGCTTAGAAAACTATGTATGGAAAGTTCTATAATTTGGAGTCAACATGTTGCACAAGATGTCTACAAAGGGGTATACAAACCGATGATATTGAAAATTGCATTTTAAATGGTGAAATACTTGAAGAATATCTGGATGATTATTCTTATTGTAGTTATTTGATATTAGGATTAACAACAAAGAGTGAAAATCTGCATGTTGTTTGCGGAATTGGAGATAATAAGTTATGGATAATAACCGCATACTTTCCAAGTTTGGATAAATGGGATAATAATTTTAAGGAAAGAAAGGAGCAATGATTATTATGAAGTGTTTTAAGTGCAAAGGTACTATGATAAGTAAAAATACTAACTACATTTTAGATTTAGATGGAAGTATTATTATTATAAAAAATGTTCCTTCTTTGGTTTGCGATCAATGTGGAGAAGTATTTTATGAAAATGACGTAATGAAACGTATAGAAAAGATTGTTGGTTTGTTTAAAAATACGTTAACTGAAATTGCTATAGTTAATTATGATGACAAAGTAGCATAATTTTATGTACCGTCTCTATAAATTCAGAGATGGTTTTTTATTGATCATATCTCTTATGTCAGCATGAAATTGTGCATCTCAACCGCTCAAAATGAGCATCACTTCCGCTGAAATTGTGCACATGTTCCGCAGTGGTTGTGCATAGATTTTTACACTCTGTAATACTGCATTTATACACTTAGGAGTATGGTGTAAATTGATAAGGCAATATCGGAAGGTTATGGTACATTTATATTTGGTGCCTGTTATGGATTTGATTTAATATGCGCTGAGCAGGTTTCATTACACAAACAAATGATACAATATATAAGACCTATAAATATAAAATTAATAGCTGCAGTGCCATTTGAAGAACAAGCGGCTAAGTGGAAAGAGCAGGGCAGAGATAAGTATTTCAATATTTTGACGAAATGCGATGATATAATTATCTTGAATAAACATTTTAAAACCGGATGTTATCATGAAAGAAACAGGTATATGGTAGATAACAGCAGCAAATTAATTTGTTATTATGACGGAAGCGGTGGCGGGACAGGGTATACTGTTGGATATGCAAAGAAACGGTCGATACAAATTGTTAACCTATGTACTTCTTTTAGTTCTCATAATCCAAATGTATTTTATCTTTTGTAAGGAATACAAGAATATTCCGATTTTTTTGATGAATTAGAAAGTGGGCAAGCGAATGAAAAGGCATGGTAAAAGAGAACACTTTTTGAAGTAGAGTTCTCTTTTTTTATTGAATACGTAGGCACTAAGCTTGAGAAGTTGATTATTCTGGTGTATAATAATGAAGACTATTAAAATAAGATGAAATTTTTAAAATGAAATAAACTGGAGATGGCTTATGAAATCCATAAGAAACTTAGGGAAGAAGAAAATAACCCTTGATGAAATTTCGAAAGTTTATAAATTAAATGATTACCATTCCTTAGTAAACGTTATAATGGATAAAATAGATGCCGGCCTTATAGAGCCCATAAGAAGTTCCGGCACCAATGGTAAGACTCCGACACTGTATAACAGATATAGGATTATAGATTTAGAGGTTGATAACAAGGAGTATGAAAATGAGCTACTCTTTAACCTCCACTCTTCTTTGGAAATAGACTATTACTTAAAAAATATTAATAAATATAAAGCAGATAGAAAATATATTTTACAACTTAGCAATTACATATCTAATCAAAAAGAACTATTAAATGAACCTGTATCAATGAACGAAAGAAGTTTTGAAATTTGGAACAGGGAAAAATTTTTGCAAAAAGAAGGCGGTTTCAGAATCCTCAAAAACTTAGGCCTTGAGCCACAGGACTTAAACATCTATGATACTACAGAGCCGCTGTCATATTATTCACATCATAAGAATATTCCGCAAAATGTATTAATTTTAGAAAATAAGGATACATTCTATAGTATGAGAAGACACTTAATAAAAGGAAATAAAGACATACTTGGATTACCCGTTAGTACTTTAATATATGGTAAAGGAAAAGGAATAATTAAGTCTTTTAAAGATTTTACATTCTGCGTTGAACCCTATTTAAGTGATGAATCAAATCAAATATTTTATTTAGGAGATTTAGATTATGAAGGTATATTGATATATGAACAGTTAGCTAAAGTTTTTATAGACAGGATACCTATCAAACCATTTACAGAAGCATATGTATATATGTTAAAAAAGGCAAAGAAGGTTATTTTACCCGAGACGAAAGAAGGACAAAACAAGAATATAGGTAACTACTTTTTAGACTCGTTCAATGATAATGAAAGAGCTGAAATTTTAGAAATATTAGAAAATAATAAGTATATACCGCAAGAAATATTAAGCAGCAGAGATTTTTAGGAGGATGCATGGTTTCTTTTTTGAACAACTTCCCAAAACGAATGAAATATGTGGGTTCCTATGCCTTTTTATTTAGAAACAGTATGTCTAAGACCACATGGAAGCAATATGGTTTTGAGGACTTTTATGAGCAAACCAATATGATATTTATAGTATTGCTTTTTATTATGGAGCAATCATTAAAGGATGAACCCTGCACCATGGATGATATCGGCGGTTTTATAGATATGGTAAATATGAGTAGCTTTAAGAAACCTATTTCTTATGAGGAGTGCAAGGAATTAGGTGATTTTATTGTTAATGTAATTTTGGGAAATCAAGGAAAGGTTATGTATTTTAGGGGATATGATTTTCAGGATGAAGAATACAAAAACATACATATCAGTTTTATTAATAATAAACCCGTCTATATTGATGATGAGGTTAGAAGGACTTCATATTATTTGACTGATGACGGGTACAATTTAATGTTGTCCACTTTAGAAATGGAAAGCAATATGCTGTTAACCATTCATGAAATGATTTTTAAACTACATATAGAAAAAGCTTCTTATGATAAGGCTGTGGATGATATAAAGAATATATTTAATCAGTTGCGTATACAATATCAGCGTATTAGAGAAGCAATGAGAAAGATAAGGCAAAATGCATTGAGTTATTCTGTATTGGATTACAAGATATTGTTGGAGGAAAATCTTGAAACAATAGGAGACACAAGCAAGAAATTTTCAGGATATAGAGATAATATCAGGGAGAGAGTAAGAGAATTAGAAGAAAAAGATATTAATATTCAAAAATTGGACAAAGATGATAATAAAAACCTTGTAAATTTAAAAATAATTGAAAATTATTTAAGCCGTGCATTAGATGAGCATCAACAAATATTAAAAACACATTTTGAATTAAAGTCATTATATACTAAAGAATTAGAAGATTTATCTCAAATGACCTTAATAAAAAGATTTAATTTAAGAAATGAATTGTATGATAAAGTATTGGAAAATCCTAATAACTTAAGAAATATTGAATATCTTTTAAGGCCTTTATTAAATCAAGAAGCGGATAAGACCTACAATATTAATAAATCTGTAGAAATACAAAAGCCAATTAGAGCCAAGCCTAAAGACGAGGACGAGGAGATATTGGAATTTGATGATGAACAGTGGAAAGAGGAGCGTATAGCAAGACAAAGAGAAAAGCTAAAGCAATACAACCGCTCCCTTATGGTAATACTCACCTATGCTCATGAAAACAATGGAATAAGTCTTAAAGATTTAAAAGAGAATATGAATGAAGATTATTCCGAATTAATTCCTAATGTTGAAATATTTAAGGAAATCGTAATTGAACTCCTTAGAAATGCCGATATTGATATAGAGGAATTAAAAAAAGAACGCTCTGAGCATATAGTGGAAACCAGCACTCTGGAGTTTCAATTAAATGAAAGCATTTTAGATTTAATAGATATAAATCATAATTTAGAAAATATAAAAAAGATTAGTACATACAGAATTGGTGATGAGGAACCAGTTGTATTTGAAAATGTAAGCAGCAGTACAGGCAAGATAAAACGCATTTATTGTTCGAATATCTATTTTGATTTAAATTAAAAAACGGGAGGAGATTATGGGCTACGAATTAGAGGAAGTAACTTTAAGCCAAAGTATATTTTATTATTTAATCGAGCATCGTGAATTAAAGGAAGAAGATAATATTACTTTATATAAAGCATATACGGAAAATGAAAATGTAATGGATTTGGTAAAAAGGCAAGGAACTATAGCCGAGAGTTTAATTGAGCGATATGGAAATATAATTTACCTAATTCCCGGTGAAGACAATACTTACTTGGGGTTTTCAAAGCAGAATTTAAAGGCAATCTTGTGTAAATCTACAGCTACTGATAAAGACTATTATTTGTCCCAGTTTGTAATATTAACATTATTAGTGGAATTTTATGATGGACAGGGAAGCAGCAGCAAAGCAAGGGATTATTTAAGAGTTGGGGATCTTTTAAACAGCGTATCAGAAAGATTAAAAGAAGGTATTGAAAGCTCTGACGAAGAATCGGAAGATATTGATGGATTAGCTTTTTCTAATATGTTGGAAGCTTTTGAAGCATTAAGAAGTGAAGAAAAAGGTTCCAGAGCAAGGACTACAAAGGAAGGATTTATTTACAATATACTAAAATTTTTACAAAATCAAAATCTTATTGATTTTATAGAAGAAGATGAAATGATAAAGACTACAAAGAAGTTAGACCAGTTTATGGACTATAATCTATTAAATAAAAAGAACTACAGAAGGGTTCTCAGAGTTTTAGGAGTGGTAGAAAATGAGTAAGATAAACGCTATAAGACTTATAAATCTTAAATACAATTACAACGGTATTCGCGTAGATGATGAAACCTTCCATTTAAATGGGGAAAGTACCCTCCTTTCTCTTAGAAACGGAGGTGGAAAGTCTGTACTTGTGCAGATGCTTATAGCCCCTTTTGTGCATAAAAGGTATAGAGATAGCAATAAGAGGAAATTTTCCGGCTATTTTACTACAAATAAGCCAAGCTTCATATTAGTAGAATGGAAATTAGATGGAAATTCAGGATATGTGCTGACAGGTATGATGGTAAGAAAAAGTCAGGAAGTCAGTGACCAGCAAAGTCAAAGCGACTTAGATATAATCCAATTTATCCATGAATATAAACAGCAAAATCCATATGATATTCATAATATCCCATTTATAAAAACTGATGACGACAATAAAACCCTTATGAAATATAGTGATTGTAAGAATCTTTTAGAAACAATCAAGATATCCGGTGAATATAGGCTTTCTCTATATGACATGAATAATAGTACTCAATCAAGAAATTATTTTAATAAGTTGGAAGAATATCAAGTCTACTACAAGGAATGGGAATCTATCATTAAAAAAATAAACCTCAAAGAATCAGGTTTGTCAGAGCTTTTTACAAATGCGAAAGACGAGGCAGGATTAATTGAGACCTGGTTTTTACCTACCGTTGAGGACAAATTAAATAAGGATAAAAGTAGAGTTAAAGAATTTAGAGATATTTTAAGTAAATATATAAGGCAGTATAAAGACAATAAATCAAAAATAGATCAAAAAAATACTATATTATTATTTAAAGAAGAAACATCCGCAGTTTTAGAAATAGCTGAAAATCTTAAAGCTTCAACAAAAGAAAAGTATAATTTAGAAAATAATATTGCAAATTTAATTAAAAAACTGGGGAGTCTTTGGGATAAATTAGATTCAGACAGAATCAATTTAGAAGAGAAAGATGCTATTTTAAATGATGAAATCAACCGTATTGAATATGAGGAAATTTCTTTTGAAATATATGGTTTAAAGGATGAGTGTGAAAGGTTAAAGGGTGAGTTTTCAGAAGTTAATAACTTAATTGAGAGAAGTGAAGAAGATATAAGGGCTCTTGTAAAACGAAGAGATATCCAGCAATGTGCGAAGATAAATGAGCAGTACAAAGAGGCCTCCAAAGATGTTCAAGTATTTGAGAATAAACTTGAATTAATAAAGGATAAGGAAAGGGACAGGACACCCGAAAGAGAGTCTTTGGGATATACTTTAAGGTTTCATTATGAAAATGAAGTTAAAACAATTGAAGAACAGTTATTAAAAATACAAGAAGAGCTAAAAGCACTTGAAGAAAAAGATGAGTATCTTGACAAGGAATCAGAAAATCTTAAGAAAAAGGAAATACAAGAAAATTCACGTTTATCTAAAACTGATGCTAATATTTCAAGCTATGATAAATTAGAGGCTAATTTTAATGAATTATATAAAGAAGATTTAAGAAGAAATATCATTAATGAATATGAAGAGGGTATCTTAGAAATAAGGATTAAAAACCTGAAGGAATCAATTGAGCAATTAAGTTTAGAGATTGTCAGGTTAAAGAAAATTAGTCTTGGGAATGGAGAGAGATTAAAAACATATAGGAGGCAAATACAGGATAAAATTAATGAACGTGCTACAATATCTCAGAAGATTACAGGAATAGAGGAAAAGTTAGAAGAAATAAACCTTAAAATTGAAGTTAGGAAATCTATAATAAAGCACATAGGTTTTAGTGAAGATAGGATTTTCGATACGGAAGAAATATTAAAGGAATTCCAAAGAAAAAAAGATGAAGTTCAAGATTCTGTAAAACATATTGAAATTAATCTTAGAGATTTGAAAAAAGAGTACAATAATTTAAAGTCAGGAAAGGTATTAGAGCTTCCGGAAAATATAAAGGAGGCTTTGGAAACAGAAGGCATAAACTATGTATATGGCATGGAATGGCTTAAACGAAACAATAAGAGCCTTAGTGAAAATAATAAAATAGTAAAAAACAATCCTTTTATACCATACGGGTTAATATTAACATTAAAGGATATTGAGCTGCTGAAGGCAAATAATTTAGGTATATATACATCATTTCCCATACCAATAGTTATAAGAGAGAATCTTGAAAAGAACTTTGAAGATAATGAATCTTCAATATATCCCGGAGGAAAAGTAAATTTTTATGTCTTGTTTAATAACAATCTATTGGATGAGGAAGAGTTAGCTGAGATTTTATCGACCAAAGAAACCGAACTACAAAATATGGAAATGACTTTAGAGAGACGAACAGCTGATTTTGATGAATATGATAAAAAATATAATAAAATATTTCATCAGAATTTAACGGAAAAAGCTTATAGAGATGTGAGAAATAGCCTGGAATCTAATCTTAAACTTAAGGAATCTTTTGAAAGTACACTAAATTCTCTTAGAGAAAATGAAAGGAATTTAAGTGACGAACAGGGAAAACTCTCAGATACAATTAACCTAAGTGAAAGGAAATTAGATGAATTAAGGCGAAAAGACAAAGATTTGCTTGAATTAAGCAAAGAATATAAAGAGTATTTAATTTTGATGAAGGACAAAATCAAAATAAAAGATGATATTTTGAAAATTAAATCAGATAGCCTGCGTATTAAGGAGGAAATTCGTAATTTAAAACGAACTCGTGATGATAAATCTGATTCCAGGAGAGAATATTCAGCTAAGCGTAATTCTATGGAAGAAAAACTCAGGGAATATTTAAGATATGAGGAAAGAGAACTAATAAAAAAAGATATCGAAGATGTTGAAGCAAGATATGTAGCCTTAACAAAAGAAATAACCGGTGAATTAAAAGATGTTGAGGGATCATTGGCTAATGCTTACAGGAAGTTTAAGGATTTAGAGGAATATTTAATTCAGACATACACAAGGCTAAAAATTCAAGAAGAAGAATTCAAAGATGAGGCATACGACAACTTCATTTTAGACTCAATAGAAAATGATATTTCAAAGCTTGAAGTTGGAATCAAGAAATTAGGAGATACTTCATCTGAATTAAAAAGTAAAATTGCAGTTAAGGAAAATCAAATTGATACGGAGTATAAACACTTAAAGGAAAAACTTAATAAAGATGACTTAGTACCAAAGAGTGAAATAGTATTAACTGAATTTAAAAAACGTATTTTAGAGAAAAAGGATGAAATTAAAAAGTTAAAGATTAATTTGGTACTTGTTAATAAAAAGATAGGGTATTGCGATAATAATCTTTCTGCATTAGCAGAATACGATGAATTGCCTTTAAAAGAAGAAATTGAATTCTCTCAAGACATCATATTGATGGATAAGGATTCTTTAGACAAATTTAGGGGAAAGATGGTAAGGGATTACAGGCAAATAAGCGAAGGTATTAATGAGCTTAAAAACAAATTATCTGATTCAATAGATAAACAACTAAGAAATAAAAATTTCCAAGAAGACTTTTTCAGCAGACCTTTAAATACACTGTATTCACTTATAGAAGAGCCGGTAGAATTTATTGAGCAATTAATGACTACTATTAAAGCATACGATGATTTAATGGCTAAGTTAGAGGTGGATATTGCATTAGTTGATAAGGAAAAGGAAAGGATAATGCAGATATTGCTTGAATATATCGGCGATATTCATAAAAATTTATGCAAAATAGATAAAAACTCTACCATAAAAATCAGAGAAAAATCCGTAAAGATGCTTCGTATGGATTTACCGGATTGGGATACGGAAGAAAATCAGTATAAGAACAGATTAAAAGATTTGATTGAAGACCTGACCCAAAGTGGTATTAATCGTTTGGAAAACAATGAAAATATAGAAGAAATAGTAAGCCCCATAATAACTACCAAAAATTTATACAATGAAGTTGTGGGAATTAACAATATTGGAATAAAATTATATAAAATTGAGGCTGAAAGACAATATCAAATTAATTGGGCTGAGGTATCAATGAATTCAGGGGGAGAAGGGTTTTTGTCGGCATTCGTAATATTATCAAGCTTACTTTCCTTTATGAGAAGGGATGATACGGATATATTTGCTGAATTAGAAGAGGGCAAAGTCATCATAATGGATAATCCTTTTGCTCAAGCAAATGCTGCTCATCTATTGAACCCTCTAATGAACGTTGCCAAGAAAAGCAACACTCAATTAATTTCCTTTACAGGTCTTAGCGGGGAATCAATATATAATTCCTTTGAAAATATATACGTTTTGAATTTAGTTCCTTCAAATCTTCGAAAGGGAACTCAATATCTGAAAAGCCACCATACAAAAGGTGAGGATATAGAAATAATGGTTTCTTCGCAAGTAAGAACAGAAGAGGTAGAGCAATTGAGGTTATTCTGAGATATATGGTAATGCAAAGGAACAGTGGGAGAATAAATGTGATAGTCCGAATTTTAATTAATTTGGCCGCAGACCTAGCGATATAGCTTCTTGTTATGCTGATGCAAGTAAAGCAGAGCGAGAATTAGGTTATTTCATTTTCCTTTTTATGGTTGTTTTATGTCGAAATTTTAGGTATAATGGAAATAATCAAAAACAACTAAATCTGATGACGTTATAAAAAGGGATATCTTCGATGCTTAGATTTATTGTTATATAATTTGTGTTATTAATTAATATAAATAAGAGTAATATGAGTGTTGAAAATATTGATGCCAGTATTGCGATAAATAAGTTGATTATGCTCAGAAGGATACTACATATAACCAAACTTAGCAGACAGGGAAATGAATTAAATGTTTAAAATAAAATGAATATAGAGGGGAGTGTTTGTTTTGAAAAAGGATGCAATAGAGTTTGTTGCATTTTCAGAACTAAATATTGATGATGATTTTTTTCATTCTCTAATTGATGATTATGAGGGTTTTAAGGATTGGTTTATGCGAAAGTCTGTACAAGGAGAAAAGGCATATGTTCTTCGAACTCCAATATTATCCGGTTTTTTATACCTAAAATATGAAACAGAAGAAGACAATAGTATTTATCCGCCATTTTGCAAAAAAAGACGATTAAAAATTGGTACATTTAAAATCGATGCACATGGTACAGTTCTTGGTGAAAGATTTATAGGAATTACACTAAATAAGATGATAAAAGATGGTTTTGATGAAACATATGTGACTATTTTTGATAAGCAAAATAGGTTGATATCACTTTTTGAAAAGTTTGATAGTATGCAACATTGTTAGGATGGTGAACATACTGTTACATCAGCCTGATATTTTCGGAGGTTTCCCAAGCACGTAGTATGTTACACGTAGTATGTTATATGGAGGTGGCCAATGAAGTTTTTACTCAAATTTGTAGAAAAACCAAAATACGCAGATGATGTGATGAAAGGCTCATTGTACATGAATTCTTTATCTTATTTTTGGCGTGTAAATTATGGAGAACCAGTTGGGGCTAGTAATTCTGACAGATATGATATGTTTGAGGGAACTTACTTATCTCTAAATAAAGAAGATATCGGCCTCGATAAAGAATTTGCGAATGTCATAGGCCCAAATCCCATAGTAAGATTGTCTGCATACCAATATGTAAACCTATTTTCGATGTTTCATGCGGAATATAACGTTAAATCAAATGAACTCATTGGGCCCAAACCAGATACAATGAATGAATTTGGAAAATATGTAGTAGTTATAATGGATGAAGCTGCATTTAGATATAGAGTTAGGAAAGCAGTAAAGAAACTTGAATACGATTGTGTCTATGGGGATGTAAACTACCACGCTGCAAATGATCGAGGTAAATTATTAAGAGGTAACATGCTTCACTTGATACGTGATGATGAAATAGATATTAACACCATCGCCTCTGAAAAAAATGTGATTGACCATTACGATTGTTTTGATAAATGGGATAAACATGCTTATCAGAGAGAATGGAGAATCTGCCTAAATAGGCATAATAGTGAGATTACTCCATTCCAGCTAGAAAGCGGTTCTATTTCTGACATTGCTTTTGTAGTGTCTACTGACATGTTGTATCCATTGTTATTTAAATGGCTACGGAACGTCACTACAGAACATCCATTACTTTATTTCCCCAAATTCGATGGTTCAGTAACCAGAGAGATTTTCAAAATGAATGTCTATAATCTAAGGCCCAACAAAGGATATCTACTTTCTACGATTATGTAGGTTATTTTGATATAATAATGAAGTAATATCTGGGGGAGATAATCATACAGAGTTTTTGTTATATACGGTGCGGTTCCTGTCACTAACTTAATACTAACTTAATAACTTATTTTTTGCGTTGTAATTTCAACGCGTATAGCCTTTTAACAAATCAAGATGTTCGGGCAAAAGACTATGAAACACATTTTTTAAAATTTGCTGAATTGTTAGAATATTTAGAGAAAAATTTATTTGGTGCAGTGGAAGATGTGATTTACAGCAACCCAGTAAAGGACTTTTTAATTAACCCGATTGAAGATATTGATGAAAACATCATTTTAATGGTAGTAACATTATAATCTAATACTAACTTGTCTCATAAAATTGAATAAGTCAATATATTTAATTCCAAATTCTATACATACATTAGGAATCATTATTCTCTTTCTTGCATCAGGATCAAATTTCTCTAAAGTTACTATTGTATAATCATATGCTAAACCATAGGCACATAGCCATGAGTCCGCTATCATAGCAAATTCATCTTTGGCTGATTGTTTGTATTGTTTATTTACGTTGATGGAGTTTATTATTTTACTATAAGATGTTAATATTTCTTTTTCAGGAATAGTTAGAAGAGTAAAACTGGATTTATGACTCTCATACCAATCTGTTAATAAATCTTTACCCTTTACAATCTCTTTATCAACTTTTTCAATTATTACTATTTTATCTGATGCTTTTTCTATGATTTGATCCCAAAAACTAGGAGCTAAATCAAAGGGGTAGTATTGTCTATGAGCTGTTATAAATATGTTTGCATCAACAAGGTATTTATTCGCCATAATACGCAACCCACTCTTTAAAATAATTATAAGTCTTTGCGGAACCATCAAACAAGCTGAAAGCATAGGTGTAACTGATATCACCAGATTCAGCTCCTTGAATTACACTTTTTACGAAGCTATTGCTGTAACGGGATTTGTTGGTTTTATAAAAGTCTCCTCCAGTAGATTCAGAACTTTTATTTTCCCAGTCCATTTCGTCTTTCCGCTTTACTATATCAACTATTTGTTGCCCAATTAAAGACATATCACTAAGTTTAATCGCCACTACGGTCTTGCTAACATGAAACAACCTGCTAAATACTTCAATTTGTTCTATTTCATCTTTATCAGTATTCCATAGTTCATTAATATGAGATGCCGGTACTAAAAATTCTGCTGCTATTATATTTATCTTTTTTTCATCTTTATTATCATAATGATATTCATCTATAAATATATCATCTTCTTGTAATAAAAAATGAATATATTCATGTATTAATGTGAATATTTTCCCATTTAGACTGTCCTTAGAGTTAATAAATATAAGTGGAGCAATATCATCGTATAATAAAAACCCTCTAAATTCTCTAACATTTAAATTACGATGAGTATTAGTCCCTACAATTCCACTTTGCATTACTATAATTCCTGCATTTTCAATTTTCTCTCTTAGATAATTAAAAGCAAGTCTTACATTGCTATAATCTTGATACCAAAATTCTTTTAAACCAAGAAAATCTTTAGATGTTTGACTAATAATAGAAAGATTTCTTTTGCTCAAATTATTATATTTATCAGGGATTAACTTTTCCCAACCCTTTTGCTTTCGGTAGTCACTTAACCAATCTTTTTTTCTCCCCATATTATATAAAGTATCATAAAGGTCCTTACTGATTTCTGGGATTTTATTTGCAATTGTTCTAAATTCGGATTCAATTATACTAGTTTTTGGAGGCTTATCTAGAAACATATATCCTAAAGGCACTTTTAAAAAGTTAGCCAAGCTCTCTAATTGCCTAAAGGTTGGACAATCTTCTCGGTATATCCAATTTTCAATTTTAGTGAACTTGCTTTTTATCTCATCAAAATCTTTTTGAGATTCTCTTATAGCCCATAGGTATATTTCTTTATTAACATTTACTTTATTTACAGCAGTCATGTATTCACCTCCTTTTCTTTCCTAATTTATATTATATTATATAAAGTTGCATTTTGAAACCTATTTTTCTAAAATTGTTTTTAATCGTAATTATCAATTTTAAAGACACGGTGCCATATTAAATATATTATATGAACTTTATCACAGCGGGATATCTCTTGAAAAGTTAGTAAAAAAAACAAAGGAATGTTTGCCATTTATAGAACGGCGTCACATTAATTTTTACCGGAGAAGAATAATCAGAAATAGAAAGTTAATACAGTATGTTTTAAACTTGATGTCTCCGAAGATTGAACTAAAAACAATATGCAACCTTTGGGAAGTATATTAAATTAGCTGAGGAACTTAAAAATAAAGATGCAATTTCACAAGGTAAATATGAAGAGCTTCTACTAAATGGATTTAGAAGTGATATTGTTTATGGCTCCAACATAGATAAGGAAGAAGTCTATGTCTTAAATAGAATTCCTTAATTTCTCCTAGATACTGAGCAGCAAAAATAAATAATATTGTTATAAATTGAAAGTTTGGAGGCAGAAGAATCTTCTTTCTATTAGCTCCGTATGTAATTATAAAAGGAAGTTTAAGACTTATAAAAGCTAATATAGATAAGCCTAAAACTGTCCAATCCCTAGATGTGATACTAATTATCTACTTTCTCCATATGAAAAAAGCAACAATTCGATAGAATTGCCACTTTTCAAATGATAAAATTCAAATGTTATTTTGAATTTTTCCAAGAACCATCTTCAGTACAAACCATTTCAGTTCCATCTGTATCCTGTACCACTGACCCAACAGCATGTTTCTTATTTTTATAAATACAAAACATATTTTGTGTTGCATCACCAACAGAAGATACCGGTTTAATATTATCTGGGGTAATTATATCTACAGAAATTTTGTCGCCTTTATTTTGATTTTTCATAAATTTTATCCTTTCATAGTTTAATTGACTTTTCAGCCAATAATAGCATGTGTAATTTTGTTATTTTTATAAAACAATAAATAAGATGGAGAGGAAATTTGTTAATGGCATTACACATTAGTAAATAAACTATCTGAGGAAGGAATAGGCAAATCATAAAAACTTCCTGCATAATTTAGTCATGCATTAGCATTCACCTTCATTATATAGGAGGGTTTGAATAAAAAGAAAACTATTATGTACCTTTCCCTACTAATCCATATAAAAATAGCTTCATTATTCCCGTTTTGTAATCATCACTGGTATCCAAATAGTTTGGCTGTTGTGTTATATATGATGAGGCAGACATAAATGATAGAACTGCTTCATCGGGTATGTCTTTATTTATATTGCCTTCTTTTTTTCCAGTTCTAATGAATTTAATAAAAATGGTATTTATTTTATCTCTTGTTATTTCTTTATAAATATCTTGTAAAGTCTTGTCTTCCCATGCATAAGCACTAAAAGGAGTGTTGCCTAAGTTTGCTACAGCATCATATTTTTTGGTCATTATGGCTTTCAATTTTTCTTCAAAGGATGTATTGTCTTCTAAAATGTCATCATATTCTTGGATTAGTATGTCTATATAAGAAATTAAAACTGCTTTTGCTAAAGAGTTTTTGTCTCCATAATAATTGTAAATGGAAACTTGTGATACATTTGCTTTTGCAGCTATTTCACTTACTCCTACATCTGTTATACCTCGCTTAGCAAACAATTCTTGAGCAGCATTTATAATGGCATCCTTTTTGGCATTTGTTCTTTTTTCAAATCCATTCATTCTTATCACCTGCATATTTTTATTCTATTATATCAAAGTTATGAAATATTTCAATCAATATTTCAAAAAAATATATTGACATTAGTAATTAATGCGTATAATATGAAATAAGGAACTTAATATTTCAAAACTTTTGGAGGGTGAAATGAAGTCATTTGTCTTGAATTTTAAAGAAATAGATAAATCAATGATAGCCGATGTAGGTGGCAAAGGTGTGAATCTTGGTGAATTAACAAAAATTGATAATATTAATATACCTGATGGTTTTTGTATTACAACAAGTGCATATAAAAAAACAATTGAAAATAATATTGAACTTAATAATTTATTTGACGATTTATCAAAGTTAAAGTCAGTTGATAGAGAGAAAATTTCCCTTGTAAGTAATGACATAAGAAATGTTATTGAAAATATTATAATAGACAAAGAAATAGAAAAAGAGATTATTATTGAATTAGCGAATTATGATAAAGAACAATCTTTTGCAGTAAGATCAAGTGCCACAGCAGAAGATTTACCAACGGCTTCTTTTGCAGGGCAACAGGACACTTATTTGAACATTAAGGGCAATGAAGAAGTAATTGCACATGTAATAAAATGCTGGGCTTCACTGTTTACTGATCGTGCTGTAACTTACAGAATAAAGAATGGATTTGATCATAGAAAGGTGTTTATTTCCGTTCTTGTTCAAAAAATGGTTATGTCAGAATCCTCCGGCATAATGTTTACTGCAGACCCAATGACTTCCGACAGAAAAACATTGTCAATTGATGCTGGATTTGGATTAGGTGAAGCATTAGTTTCTGGAATTGTAAACCCAGATATTTATAAAGTACAGGATGAAAATATTAGCAAAAAAAATATAGGGATCAAAAATATTGAAATTAAACCTATGCTTGGCGGCAAGACCCAAGAATTAAACATCGATGATGACAGAAGAAATATGCAGGTGCTATCTGATGAACAAATAAAAGAGCTTGCAGCCATAGGCAAGAAAATAGAAGCTTACTTTGCTTATCCACAAGATATAGAGTGGTGCTATTATAACAATAAATTCTATATCGTTCAGAGCAGGCTAATAACTACACTGTTTCCTATACCAGATATTGCAGACAAAAAGACTCTTAGAGTATATATGTCGATTGGTCACACACAGATGATGACTGATGTAATTAGACCTTTAGGTATGTCTTTTTTTGAAATGATTTCTGAATCAACAATGGACAGAGTTGGTGGAAGAATTTATGCAGATATAACTCATGATTTATCATCCGCAATGGGCAAAAACAGACTTGTAATGGCAACTGGTAAGCAGGATCCATTAATTCAGAATGTTCTTAAAAATTTAGTTAATGATAAAGATTTTATGAAATCACTTCCTCGTGGCGAGAGGAATATAAAGGGTGGTATTTTTACTTTAAAATCTCTTACTGAAACTATTAACATGTATAGAAAAAATGATCCATCAATAATCGAAAAAATAACTTCGAATTTCGAAAAAGAATTAAAAGAAATAGATGCAAAGCTATCTGAATTATCTGGAGAAGAAGCTTTGGAATTTATATTGAATGATAAAGAAAAACTATTGGCCATGTCGTATAATCCTACTATGCTTGGTGCAATTATAGCAGGTATATTGGTCAGTGATTCAATTAATAAAAATGTTGAAAAGTGGATAGGAGAAAAAAACGTTGTGGATGTTTTATCCAAGTCTGCAGAACATAATGTAACAACAGAAATGGGTTTAGCGCTATGTGATTTGTCAGATGTTGTACGTAAATATCCACAAGTCATAAATTATCTATCTAATAATATAAGTGATGACACATTCTTTGAAAATTTAAAAGGTTTAGAAGGTGGGAATGAGGTTGTTAAATCATTCGAATCATTTCTTGATAAATATGGCATGCGATGCCCTGGTGAAATAGATATTACCAAAGACCGTTGGGAAGAAAAGCCAACACAACTTATTCCTTTAATATTAAATAATATTAATGTATTAAAAAGTGGAGAACAGCAGGATAAATTTAATGCAGGTAAGCTAATAGCAAAATCTAAAGAAGATGAAATAATTAATCAATTGCAGAGTATGCAAAGAGGCAAATCAAAAAAAATTAAAAAGAATATAAGCATATTAAGAAATTTTGTAGGTTGTAGGGAATATCCTAAATATTATATAGTAAAAAGATATCAAATTTATAAAAAAGCATTGAAAAAGGAAGCAAACCGACTTGTAAAATTAGGGTTAATAAAAAATACAGAAGATGTTTATTATATGTATTTTGATGAACTGAAAGATGCTTTCATTACAAATAAATTCGACTATTCGCTTATTGAGAAAAGAAAGAATGATTATGAACATTTTGAAAAATTAACACCTCCAAGAATTATTACATCCTATGGATATGTACCTTCTATCAGAATGCCATCAGAAAATATTCCAAAAGGAGCATTATCCGGAATCCCGGTTTCATCAGGTATTGTGGAAGGAAGAGCAAGAGTAATTTTGTCTATGAAGGATGCTAAGCTAGAGGAAGGTGATATTTTAGTAACTCAGTTTACTGACCCAAGCTGGACTCCGCTATTTGTTACTATAAAAGGATTAATTACTGAAGTAGGTGGTTTTACAACACATGGAGCAGTAATAACAAGAGAATAT
>Ga0265294_10004219_pt1 | contig 18019 bp, 19 predicted proteins | sample MunlanPumphouse3_FD_192504 | JGI IMG/M metagenome (GOLD analysis project Ga0265294, IMG submission 192504) | Groundwater microbial communities from a municipal landfill in Southern Ontario, Canada - Pumphouse #3 | ecosystem: Environmental > Aquatic > Deep subsurface > Groundwater | place...
AATGGATGAAGAAATTTTTGTAATGGATGAAGAAAGCGGTTTAGCAAAAGTACGTTCTCAAAACATTAAGAATAAAGAGCTACTCGAAGAAATAATAGATACCTGTCCAGTAAATGCTATTTCAATAATAGAATAATATTTACTTTGTAGCACTATTTATTTAACATTGAATAAGGGAGATTAAAGACAACAATGGAATTCAGTACAGAATTAAATACAGACGAACCTTTCAGCTCAGGATTAGTAACACCAGAAGATATTCTACAAGTTATTGCTAACCCAGAAAATAATCTTGACCAACTTGAATCATTTATTGATGAACATCAAATTGATATTGTTGATCAAGAACCAGAAAATCAAGGGTTAGACGGCGAAGAAGCTGCTCTCCTAAAAGCTGAAATTGAACAAAGAGAAGCTGAAAAGGTTAAAACATCTGACGTAGTTAAGATGTATTTAAAAGAAATTGGAAAAGTTGACTTACTTTGCCTTAAAGATGAACAAAGTATTGCAAAAAGAGTCGCAGAAGGTGATCCGATTGCGAAAAAGGAACTAATCGATGCTAATTTAAGATTAGTTGTGAGTATTGCCAAAAAATACATCGGCAGAGGCATGGCTTTCCTTGACCTGATACAAGAAGGAAATATTGGACTAATCAGAGCTACCGAGAAATTTGATTATACCAAGGGTTATAAATTTTCTACATATGCTACTTGGTGGATTAGACAAGCTATCACAAGAGCCATTTCTGACCAATCAAGAACAATTAGAATACCGGTGCATTTAGGTGAAACAATGAGCAAGCTCAGAAAAGCTTCAAGACACTTAATGCAAGAATTAGGGAGAAAACCAACTGAAGAAGAAGTAGCAGAATATATGGAGATGCCTATCGAAAAAGTTAGAGACATTTTCCGTTCTTCTTTAACTCCAATCTCACTAGAAACACCTATTGGTGACGAAAGTGACAGCTCAAAACTTGGAGACTTTGTCAAAGATGACAAAACAGAATCTCCTGAAGCTAGTCTTTATCGAACACTTCTGAGAAAAGATTTAGATGAAATAATGCAAGAACTTTCTGAAAGAGAAAGAATGGTTATTAAATTAAGATTTGGACTTGTGGATGATAGACCAAGAACACTAGAAGAAGTTGGAAAAGTATATGATGTAACAAGAGAAAGGATTCGACAAATAGAGGCCAAGGCTATTAAAAAGCTACGACACCCTTCGCGTCTTAAAAGGCTTAAAGGTTATCTTAAAGAGGAAGTCTAGCCTTGAAGATACAAATAGGTCTTACACACCAAGAACGCAATCTTTTCAATAAAGAACTTAATCAACACATTGGTTTCATAGAAAATAGTTTAATCGAATTAGAGCAAGGTTACCAAAAGGAACTTATAGAACAGCTATTTCGTAGTTTCCATACAATCAAGGGCAATGCTGGCATGATTGGTTATACAAGCATGCAAGAAGTGTCGGCAGAAACAGAACATGTCTTACAGCATTTCAGACAAAATGACATTACTCTAACCGAAGAATCGAACGAAGCGCTCTTTACTGCTGTAGATTACATCAAAAATCTTACTAAAAACCTCTCCAAATCATCATTTGATGTTAGTGACTCTATGCACAATGAAGTCCTTGAAATAATTAGAAAATCATTACCTTCACAAGAAACAAATGCTTCATTAAAAATAAATGAGCTCACACAAAAAGAAGAATCTCCAGCTAACTTGAATGCTACAGTTGATGGTATTTCTTTAGAAATATATCTTAATAAAGAAGCAGAAATGCCGGCGGTAACTTTTTATCAAGTTATTCATTTAATTGAAGAAAATAAAATCCAATTTGAATCAAACCCCACTACAAATGATATAAAAAATGGCAAATCGGCAGAAATTCTACACATAAAATTATTAAAAACGCTAACTAACGAAGAAATCAATACACTATTAAAAGAAATAGCTATAATTGATGACATCCAGTTTGTTAAAAAAATATTCAACGTCAAAAAAAGGGAAAAAAATAAAGGAAACTTAGAAGTAAGGGAAATAAAAAACACCAAAGAAGAACTAAGTGAAGTGCAGATTGACATAAGTCAACTTGATGACCTAATTAATCAATTAGGAGAAATCATAATCAATAGGAATCAAATCGCAGATGCACTCACCGCGCTTGAAGAAAAATATCCACTGGATAATGACTTCGTTAAACTATCTGAAACAACAAGCAAACTTTGGAAATCTTCGTATCGTCTACAATCTCTACTACTCAACATCAGGTCAATCCCCTTACATAGTGTTCTAGATAAATATCATAGATTATCTAGAGAAATAGCAAAAAAAATTAATAAAAAAATTAGGCTAGAAATAACAGGTCAAGAACTTAAACTAGACAGAATTATCCTGAACTATCTTAATGATATTCTAATCCACCTAGTCCGTAACTCTATTGACCATGGAATAGAATTACCTGAAGACAGAAAAAACATAGGAAAAGACTCTACGGGTACAATCAAAATAATAGCAGAACACAAAAACAATAAAGCTATCTTCCTCTTATCTGATGACGGCAAGGGCCTTGATGCAGACGTAATAGTAAAAAAAATAATAGACAAAAAAATACTCTCTAAAGAAGAAACACTGGAGCTTACAAAAGAACAGATTTTTGATTATATTTTTCATCCTGGTTTTTCAACAAAAGAAAATGTATCGGACATTTCCGGCCGTGGTGTTGGAATGGATGTTGTAAAAAACACTATCCAAAAACTCGGTGGAGGAATAACTCTATCAAGCGAAAAGAACAAAGGAACAACCTTCAAAATAACACTTCCCTTAACAATGGCTATTATTAAAGGGCTGATAACGGAAATAGACAAAAAAATATTCATTATTCCAATAACTTATATTGAAGAAATTATTGATATAGCCGACTACGAAACAAAACCCATTCACAATCATCCTCACATTATTTTTAGAGAAGAAGTTATTCCTGTTTTCCATCTTAAAGAATTATTCTTTAAGAAAAAAACAACTATCACTAACCATACAAAGGGAGTTGTTTTGTCTTTCTCAGATAAAAGCATTATACTAATAGTTGATAAAATTATTGATGAACAAGAAATTGTTATCAAAAATATAGATTTTGTTGATCAACTTTATTACCTTATTCACTCGGCAACAATTTTAGGAACAGGAGATATAGGATTAATTTTAGATATTTCATCATTGTTTGATGAGATAAAAAGAAAGTATAATCTACATTAAAGATGAAAATATTAATTTGCGATGATTCTAACTATGTAAGAAACAAACTATCTTCTTTTTTGAAAGATTACGGCTTTATAATATTTGAAGCTGAGAACGGACAAATGGCTATTGAAAAGTGCACTAAACACGAACCTGACATCGTTATAATGGACATTATTATGCCAATTATGGATGGCATAACTGCGATGAAAGAAATCAAGAAAACAATGAAAATTCCTGTGGTTGTTCTCTCCAACATTGGACAACAAACGCAAATAATCGAAGCGCTACAACAAGGAGCGGACGAATATATTGTAAAACCTTTTGACCCAGGCAAGCTTCTGGCTGTGATAGAAAAATACCAAGCCCAAAAAGTTTCTAATGATTAATTTTGAAATCTTTATGCTGATGATAATAATCTCCAGCATTATTTTATTAGTTATTCCAACTTTTTTAGCCTTGCTCCTTAATAAAAAAACCCCTCTTTCTCCAAAATATCTGTCGCTGGGGATGTTGCTTTCTGTTATCACAATACTAAAGCTTCCTTTCCTTGCTTTTGCTTCCAATCAATCACTGATTGTCGCCACAATAATAAGTTCATTTTTCTACATATTGGCTGAATCCTTAGTTAGAGTTTATTTACATCGCAGACACTCTCATCAAACCATCAACAACATTCTGAGCATTGCACTTGGCTATGTATCCCTGAAATTTGTTGCTATTTTTCTTTTTCAGCTCTATAACTTTATCCAACTAAGCGTTTCTTCTAGTAAATACCCAGAACTATTCGTTGAAAGCATGCAGAATGTTGATACAAATATTTTATATATCGGACAAGTGTTTCATTCTGCATATATTTTTCTTTATTGCCTACTCTTGTTGTTATTTATTGTCATAGAGTGCAAGCAAGTCAAACACTTTATAAAGATTGAAATACTCTTCTTCACCATTAATTTTTTAATTATTTGTCTAATGACAACGATGAATATTCTTTCAACTTATCCTGCTTACTTTAATATCTATTTTTATTTTAATATTTTCCTGTTAACACTATTTATTACTGCTCTTGTTCTAATCTACCAGTTTACGACAAATGTTAACTCCAAAAGAACTTGAAGTAATAAGTAAAACCCTTTCTAAAGGAGGAATAATAGGATTACCAACTGACACGGTATATGGTCTAGCTTGTGATGCTTACAACCTTGATGCTATAAAAAAAATTACAGATTTTAAAGAAAGAGATGACTCCAAACATTACGTGTTACAGATAGCTAAGCTTGAGCAACTAAAGGATATTGTTGCACCGCTTTCAGAATATCAAATGAATATTCTAAATAAATTTTGGCCTGGGGAAATAACGTTCATTTTCCAAAAATCAGCTACTGTTTCTTTGCCATACCTTCATGATACCGTAGGAGTTAGGATACCGAATCATGCAAGCACACAAGCTATCCTTAGTTACTATAAAAATCCGCTTGTGGTAACTAGCCTCAATAAGTCAGGGAAAGTCGCAGCTACTTGCTATAAAGAAATTGATAACAATCTTCTCAAGAAGCTAGATTACCTTGTAGTTGAACACAACAAAGGATCGCAAGTTGCCTCAACAATTGTGGACCTTACTAAAAGCAAACCAACAATTATCAGACAAGGCAAAGTAGTCTTTGCTTGAAACACGCTTGTTCTCTATGTTAATCCTGCTATAATAAATCACATAAAATTTAAATGGTGGAAAATGAAAATATTAATTGTTGATGATAATAAAGATATTCTTCTATTGGTAAAAACAATACTTGAATTGTCTAATTTTGATGCTACCACCGTTGATAACGGTAAAGACGCATTGGCTCTTTGCAAAAAAAATCAATACTCCCTAATTTTCTTAGACCTAATGATGGATGGTATGGATGGTTACACTGTTGTTAAAGAACTTCGAAAAAATACAGACTACCAACAAACTCCAGTCATAGCACTTACAGCAAAAGCATACCATAAAGACAAAGAAACCGTTCTTGCAAACGGCTTCACTGATCATTTATCTAAACCCTTCCGTACGGAAGATATTTTAAATGCTACAAAAAAATATTCTAATTAAAACTCTTTAAAGCTTCTTCTTCGTTATTAAAAATATCTATTTTCTTAGAAATTTTTGTTATATCAAGAACTCTTTTAACGTCAATATTTGGATTTAATATCCTTAATTGTCCGTCTTTTTCAACAACTTGTTTATAACTGTCAAAAATTGCTCCTAGCCCAGAAGAGTCAACATAACTTACATTTTTTAGCTGTAAAATTAATTTGTTTTTACCCTTACTTAACTCTTCTTCTACCGCTTCGATAAGTAAATAATTATTATCTACATCTAGTTCAACATCACCACTAACCGTATTCCCGGATTTATTTGCACCAAGACTTAATATAACAATATTATTTTTAACTTCTTTTTGAATTTCTAACACTTAATATCCCTCCTAACAATCTTATAAACTTAATACTTAGCTTTAATTATATAGCATATGCATCACAAAAACAATTAAACTACACCCTTTTTATTATCATCACAGTGAAATCATCATGTGCTGGCAAGCCTTCTGAATAAACAAAAACTTCTTCATAAATTTTCTGAACTAGATCTCCAGCAGAAAGATGTTTGTTCTTTAGCAGAAATTTCTTAAATCTTTCTTCCCCATAATCTTGATGATAGATGTTTCTTGCTTCTGTTACACCATCCGTAAAAACACAGGCAATATCGCCCTCCTTCATATGAATAATCTCTTGCTCATACTCAGAATCCTTAAATGCTCCTAAAGGCAATCCCCCTTCATCAAGTACGCGAAATTCATCAGTTTGATAATCCAAAAATAACGGGTTTTCATGTCCGGCATTCGCATAACAAAAAGTCTTTTTTTCGTCATCCAATATACCATAAACTGATGGAATGTAATTTTTGACACTCTTATTCAAATATAGATTTAGGCTTATCTTAGAAAACATATCCTTGGGGTCTTTGTCATCAACAACAGATGTTTGCATGACGCCCTTAAAAAAAGCCATGATAAGAGCTGCTGGTATGCCTTTTCCCACAATATCTGTCATCGTTATCCCTAGCCTATTCTCATCTAACTGAAAAAAATCGTAATAGTCGCCACCAATCGCTCTAGCAGGAACAGAAGTTGCAGCAATATCAAAATTCTTTAAATGAGGTTCTATTTTGGCCTGCATACTTTTTTGAATATTATGAGCTACCTGTAAATCTTTTTTCACCATTTGTTCTTGTAAGGTTTGTTCATGCAATTTATTGTTTTCAATTGAAGAGGAGGCTAATGAAGCAATTGTTTCTAAAATAGAAATATCATTATTTGTAAATTTTTCTTTTTTAAACTCTGTTCGTATTAAAATCAAAGCACCTACAGTTTTCCCTCTTTCAACTAAAGGAATGACTAGTAGCTCAGGCAAAATAAGATCAATTAATTCATGGCTACTAGTTTTGGATACCTTTAAAGAATCAAACTTCATTATTTTTGGTTCTTTCTTCAAAATATCCAATAAACACCCTTTGCCTTCTATATAAATCCGTTCAACACTATAAGGAAAATCCATCACAAACTCGCTAGAACTATTTACTGGTTCAATCTCCATACTATTCCAGCTAGCCTTAATCTTAAATTCCTCTGTTTTTTCTTCTTTTATTAAAACACAGCCCAATCTAGCTTTCGCATGTTTCAAAACAATGTCACCTAAAATTGAAAGCATATCGTCAAGATTAATAATAGAATACATCATCTCTCGCGCCTCATTTATTGCTTCCAGCTTTTTATTTAAAAGAATTTTATATTTATTTGCTATAACAAAAAATCGTTCTTGAAACATCCATCCTGCGAAATCGTATGTTTGAGTCTGCCAAGGAAGCTCCTCGTCTTGATAGACAATCATCGCTCCATGCAATTGCTCATCCAGAACCATTGGATACACTTTAATCTTATCAAGCATAAAGCCAAGGTTGTCTTTTTCTTCTCTTTCTTCAATATAAATCTGGATATTTCTGCTTGTAAAACTATAACCTGTTGCGTTTTCTATACGCTCAACAATCTTGTCTTTAGCCATATTAAGCAACTCCGCTGGGTATTCACTTATACCATACAAAACAGCTCGATTGAACTCATTTATTGTCAAAAAAGCCGTCAGTGGAGTAATCATCATTCTATCGTTTAGAAACTTTAAAATAACGCTAGCTAAGTCCTCTTCTGACTTAGATTGCTCAACCTGATTTTTTAAATGATGAATATCTTCTAATAAATTGCCTATCATTACACAAAACTCCTCATATCTATTCTATAGTAAACTTTAACTCACAGGAATAGTTATCTTCAATACTAACACCATCCTATATACTCCTTTATCTTTATACCTAAACCATCTATAATATTACCCTATTAAAAAAAAATTAAACACAGGAGAATTATAATGAGAAAAAGACATGAATGTGTATTTACCTCAGAAAGCGTTTCTGAAGGACATCCAGACAAGATGGCAGACCAAATAAGTGATGCAATATTAGATGCTTGCTTAGCGCAAGACCCTGAGTCTAGAGTTGCCTGTGAAACTATGATTAAAACAGGAATAGTCATTATTTCAGGAGAAATCACAACCAGGGCTGTTATTAATTATGAAGAACTAGTCAGAAGAACTGTGAAGGAAATTGGATATGCTGATTCTAGTGACGGCTTTGATTATAAAACCTGTGCGGTAATGAATGCGATTGGTCAGCAATCTCCTGATATCTCTCAAGGAGTAACAGAAGGAGCGGGGCTATACAGAGAACAGGGTGCTGGCGACCAAGGAATCATGTTTGGCTATGCAAGCAACGAAACACCAGAACTTATGCCTCTACCAATTATGCTCTCTCACAAGTTGTTAATCAAATTAACTGAGCTTAGAAAAACAAAAGTATTGCCATATTTAAAGCCAGACAGTAAATCACAGGTTTCTGTCCATTATGATGAAAATGGTCCAAAAGGCATTGACGCTATTGTTGTTTCCACGCAACACAGTGAAGATGTGACTCTTGAACAATTAAGAAAAGACATCATTGAAAAGGTCATTAAAACAACCATTCCAAAAGAATTGTTAAAAGACATTAAAGATGAGAATATTTTCATTAATCCTACTGGCAGATTTGTTATTGGCGGACCGATGGGTGACTGTGGATTAACGGGAAGAAAGATTATCGTCGATACATATGGCGGAATGAGCCGTCATGGTGGTGGAGCTTTTAGTGGCAAGGATCCTTCAAAAGTAGATAGATCCGCAGCTTACGTAGCAAGGTATATTGCTAAAAATTTAGTAGCAGCTGGACTTGCCGATAAATGTGAAATCCAACTTGCCTACGCAATTGGTAAAGCCGAGCCAGTTTCTATTTTTGTTGAAACATTCGGAACAGGAAAAATGTCAGAAGAAAAAATAACAGATCTAATTTATAAGCATTTCCCGTTAAAACCTAAAGATATTATTGATACCTTTAAACTAAAGAGACCAATATATGAAGCAACCGCAAAATATGGTCACTTCGGAAGAGACATCTTTCCATGGGAAAAACTAGATAAAGTAGATCTGCTTAAAAAAAGCTAAAGAGGTCAACCATTAATATAGGATTTATCAGTTTAGGCTGCCCTAAAAATCTTGTTGATACAGAAACAATGATTGGACACATAATAACAGAACACCAACTCACCAACGAAATGGATGATGCTGATGTTATGGTTCTAAATACCTGCACCTTTATTGATTCTGCGACCGAAGAAACTATTGAAAATCTGTATGACCTGAAGGATTGGAAAGAGTACAACCCTCGACGGAAAATTATTGTAGCTGGCTGTTATGTTGAAGAAATGAAGGAAAAAATTCTTGAAGAATATCCTTTTATAGACGGCATTCTTAATACTGGCGCAATATCAAAAATCAATAAACTAATAAACTCCTTGCAAGAAACTCCCACAAAAATTTTTGAAGAAAGAAAAATGAATTTAATTGAGCAAGACTACAGGGTCTTAGCAACTCCAGCCCACTACGCTTATTTAAAAATTGGGGATGGATGTAATCATGGTTGTTCTTTTTGCAAAATACCCTCACTGAGAGGTGGCACTTACTTTAAAGCACCGCAAGATATTCTGGCTGAAGCAAAAATTTTAGCTGCTCAAGGTGTAAAAGAAATTATCTTGATAGCCCAAGACATTACCAGCTATTCTTATAATAAAACCTACGATTTAGCTGATTTGCTAAAAGACCTAGAAAACACCGAGAAAATAGAATGGATTAGACTTTTATACCTATATCCAGATAACATCAATAAGCGTCTGATTAAAACAATTAAAGACTCAAAAAAAATTGTCAAGTATATTGATATGCCAATTCAGCATATAAGTGATAAAATATTAAGTAAAATGAATAGAAAAAGTTCTAAACAAAGGATTATTGACGTGATAAATCTTATTAGAAAAGAATTACCAGAAGCAAAATTAAGAACAACTGTCATAGTTGGTTTTCCCGGTGAAGACGAAAATGATTTTGCTGAATTAAATTCCTTTATAGATCAAACAAAGTTTGATCACCTTGGTGTTTTTGCTTATTCTGATCAAAAAAACACTGTTTCTTTTAAACTGAAGGGAAAGTTAGAAGAACAGACAAAAGAAAAAAGAGCTAAAATGATCATAAAAACACAGAAAAGTATAAGCAAAAAACTCAACAAAAGTTACATAGGGCAAGAACTGGAAATATTGGTAGACAACATGAATGGCGGTAGAAGATATTTTGATGCACCCGAGATAGACGGATTTGTATTCATTGAAAATATTCAACCAAAAGACATCGGCCAATTTAAAACAGTTAAAATAAAAAAAGCCCTTCAATATGATTTGATCGGCGAGCTGACTTGACGCTAGCTAATAAAATAACCCTTTTCAGAATAGCCTCAATTCCCTTCTTGGTAATCCTTTTGCTCTCAACCAAGATTCCAAATCATCAAATAATATCTTTATGCTTTTTTCTTATTATCGCTTTTTCTGATTTTCTGGATGGATATATTGCCAGAAAACACAACCAAATTAGCGACCTTGGTAAATTACTTGATCCCCTGGCTGACAAAATCTTAGTAACAACTGTGCTTTTGTTTTTCACCCAATATGGGAAAATTGAATTTTATTGGACTGCCATAATAATCTTTAGAGAATATGCAGTCTTGGGGCTCCGCTCCGTTGCAGCATTAAAAAATATAGTCATCAAAGCTGATATTTATGGAAAATTCAAAACTGTTTTACAGTTTACCTTGATTTGCTTTTTAATAATGGACTTCCCAGGTTACACTTTACTGCTACTTCTAACAGTTTTAGTAACTATCCTTTCTGGAGTTAATTATTTTCTTAAAAACAAAGAGGTTTTAAATGGTTAACTTTAACAATGTACTTACCAGCAAAGAGCTAAACGACCTTAACATGCTTCCATATAAAGTATTCGACTTGCTTGTTGAGCAAAAACAAACATTAACCTCTGCTGAATCCATAACTGGCGGAGATATAGCAACTTCTTTTACAAAAATTCCTGGCGCATCTAGGGTTTACCTTGGTGGCGTTATTGCTTACTCTAATTTATTAAAAGTACAAGAATGCCTTGTAGAACCAAAGACTATAAAAAATTATGGACCTGTCAGTTCACAAGTTGCGGCTGAAATGGCCATAGGAATCAAAAGAAAATTTGGCTCGAACATTAGCGTAGCAACAACAGGTTTTGCTGGACCCAGAACTGGAGAAGAACCAGTTGGAACAGTTTTTACCTCTGTTATTGTTAACGAGGAACAATTAACGCAAAAACATCAATTTGAAGGCGAAAGAATGGATATAATCAAACAAACGACTTTCTCTGTTCTAGAAATCCTCAAATATTTGCTTACGAACAAAAAAAAGGGAGGTAAAAATGGCTGACAAAACAAACAAAAACCTTGAACTTGCTATCCAAGAAATAGAAAAAGAATTTGGAAAAGGGTCCATTATGAAAATGGGAGATAAACTAAATCTGAATATTGAATCTATTTCCACAGGGTCTATCAAATTAGACTTTGCATTAGGTGTAGGTGGCATACCAAAAGGAAGAATAGTAGAAATTTATGGCCCAGAAAGCTCAGGAAAAACAACGGTTTCTTTACATATTATTGCTGAAGCGCAAAAAAAAGGTGGAGTGTGTGCCTTTATTGATGCAGAACATGCGCTTGATCCTGTCTATGCAAAAAACATTGGAGTAAATACTCAGGAACTTCTTATATCACAACCTGACTGGGGAGAACAAGCACTAGACATAGTTGAAACTCTAGTTAAAAGTGGGTCTATTGACGTCATTGTTATAGACTCAGTTGCTGCCCTTGTACCAAAAGATGAATTAAACGGTGAAATGGGTGATAGACACGTAGGGCTTCAAGCTAGACTAATGTCTCAAGCACTAAGAAAACTGACAGCCATTGTCAGTAAATCTTCTTGCATCGTTATTTTCGTCAACCAGTTAAGAGAAAAGGTTGGGGTAATGTTTGGAAATCCGGAAGTCACAACCGGAGGAAATGCTTTAAAATTCTACTCATCTATCAGGCTAGATGTTAGAAAAAGAGAAAGCATCAAAAAGGGAGACACTATTGTTGGCACTCTCACAAAAGTAAAGGTTGCCAAAAATAAAGTTGCTCCTCCGTTCAAAGAAGCTATTTTCGAAATAATCTACGGCAAAGGTATTTCAAAAATAGGTGAAATTCTTGATTTATCTGTAGAGTACAACTTCATAGAAAAATATGGAGCATGGTTTAGCTACAAAGAAGAAAAGATTGGACAGGGAAGAGATAATGCTCAAATATACTTGGAGAGTCATCCTGAAATTCTTAAAACACTTGAAGAACAGGTACTAGCCAAACTAGCGAGCGGAAAATAAAAAACTGACAAAAAGAAAGGAAAAAAAATGTTAACAATAGTATTAATAGTCATCATTGCTATACTTTTGGTAGCGGCATACGTGTTGTTTATTAAAGACAACTCTATACTTAACCGAGAAAAAGAAGCTAAACAACTAGCAGGAAAAATAATGAAAGAAGCGGAGAGGAAAGCGGAAGACATAAAAAGAGAAGCTATTCTTGAAGCAAAAGAAGAGTTCATGCAAAAAAAGAATGAACTGGAAGATGAAATAAGAAAAGAAAGAGACAAGTTTCTGACAGTTGAAAACAGGTTAATTCAAAAAGAAGAAAATCTCGACAAAAAGGAAGCTAACTTAGACCTGTTAACAAACGAAAACAAAAAGAAAGAAGAAACTCTTGCCAAAAGAGACGAAGAAATTGATAAGCTCTATCAAGAACAATCTGTTGTCCTAGAGAGTATTTCTAAGCTCAGCAAGGATGAAGCTAAAAAACTTTTACTAGACAATATGGAAAGAGAGATTAAGTACGAAGCTTCAAAAATGATTAAGGAAACGGAAGAACTAGCTCAAAAAACTGCTCTCAAAAAATCTAGAGAAATTATCGCAACTGCCATCCAAAGATGCGCTGTCGATAACGTCGTAGAAGTTACAACTTCTGTTGTTGCTCTACCTGGAGATGACATGAAAGGCAGAATTATTGGACGAGAAGGAAGAAATATTCGAGCATTTGAAACAATGACAGGTATTGATTTAATCATAGATGATACACCTGAAGCAGTTGTGCTTTCCGGCTTTGACCCTATTAGAAGAGAAATAGCTAGAATCACACTAACGAAGCTTGTTTCTGATGGAAGGATTCATCCAAGCAGAATCGAAGAACTATACAACCAAGCAAAAAAAGACCTAGAAATCACAATTATGGACCTTGGAGAAAAAACAGCTATTGAGGCTGATGTACAAAATCTTTCTCAAGAAATAATTTACCTGTTAGGCAGACTGAACTACAGAACCAGTTATGGTCAAAATGTAATGCAACATAGTATAGAGGTTGCACATTTGGCCTCATTAATGGCACAAGAATTAGGAGTAAATGTCAGGTTAGCAAGAAGAGCAGGTCTTCTTCATGACCTAGGCAAGTCTTTTGACTTTGAAAAAGAAGGAACACATGCCCTACTTGGTGCTGAATTTGCAAAGAAACATGGGGAAAATGACGAAGTAGTCCATGCCATTCTTGCTCACCATGAAGAAGTGAAGCCACAAACGATTGAAGCTATTCTGGTCGCAGCTGCTGATGCAATCTCTGCATCAAGACCCGGAGCAAGAAGAGAATCCATAGAAGCTTACGTTAAAAGGCTTGAGAATTTAGAAACACTTGCAACATCATTCACTGGTGTTGAAAAAGCGTTTGCTATTCAGTCTGGCAGGGAAATAAGAGTAATGGTGAAGCCTGACATCGTCAACGACAAGCTCACACCAAAACTTGCGAGAGATATTGTTAAAAAAATTGAAAACGAATTAGAATACCCAGGAACAATTAAAGTAACGGTTATTAGGGAAACAAGAGTACAAGAAATAGCGACCTAATGATTAAAATACTTTTCTTTGGTGATATTGTTGGAGAAATTGGAAGGGAAGCTTTTTATAAGAAGCTTCCTTCCCTTAAAAAGGACCACCAGCCTGACCTCATCATCGTTAACGGTGAGAATCTAGCCAATGGAAAAGGAATAACTCCTCACATCTACCATCAACTGCTTGATAGCGGAGTTGACTGTATCACCTCTGGTAATCACGTTTTCGATAATAAAGATATTATTGAACAAATGGAAGAATACACTCACCTGATCAGACCACTCAACTACCCAAACAGCGTACCGGGCAATAGTAGCTATTCAACTACTATCCAAGGAATAACAATTACAATTCTTAATGTCTTGGGTCAAGTATTCCTGCCACCTATCGACAGCCCTTTTCATACAACAGAAAAGTTTCTAGAAAATATTAATAGTGATATTATTTTAATAGACATACATGCAGAAGCAACCTCTGAAAAAAAAGCATTTGCCTATCACTTTCAAAACAAAGTCTCTGCCATTGTTGGAACACATACCCATGTACAAACGAATGATGCTGAAATCATTAATGAACACACAGCGTACATAACAGATGTCGGCATGATTGGTGCCAAAAATAGCATAATTGGAATGAAACCAGAGCCTGTTCTAAGAAGGTTTCTAACCTCTATGCCTGAGAGATTTGCTCCGCCTAAAAAAGATGATTTTTCTATATTAAATTATGTTGAAATTATTATTGAAAAAAATGGAAAAGCTCAAAGCATTATTCCATATTCATTGACTATTAAAAATGAACTTGGGTAATTTTAATTGCATATTTTTTATTTGATATTCCAAGTTCACCACTAAATTTTTTAAATTCACCAACATTAATGACAACGGGGGACGTACTACTAATGCAGAAGTCAATTATATCGCCTTGTCTAAGCGACAAAACATCTGCAACAGTAATCTCTGTCCTCCCTAATATTGACGTTAAAGGAACAACTGCATCGTGAATATTCTTAATTATCTCTTGAGTTTTTTTCTCGCCTTTCTTTAACCTACTATCCATAGTGTCCTCAGTTGTAAATTGAGGTAACACATTCTCTATTGCATTGAAAGGAATGCAATACGTTATGTTCCCAATCTCATCACCTATTATAATTTCAAACCTCATGCTTAATACCGCATCATTAGGTTGGCAAATATGTATAAGTTTTGGATGATTGTCTTGTTTAATTATTCTTGGGACTTCCGGCATTACTCTTCCCCAACTTTCCTTCTGCAAAGAAAAAATCTGATCCAATAAGTTAGAGATAACTTTTGATTCTATTTCAGTTGGCTCGTTTCTGTTGATGCCTGTTTTAGCCCCTTTACCCCCTAGTAACTTCTCCACCAAAAGCAAGGCAACGTTAGAATCAAGCCCAACTATCGCCTTATCATCAATAAAGGAAACAACATAATACAAGACGCCCTCACTGGCCTCGTCTATATACTCTTGATATGTTCTTTGCTCTAAATAGTTCAAATAAATCTTAATGTCTTGTCTAAGAAAAACAGAAATAGAAGCAGAAACCATTCTAGACATGTTGTCGTGAATAGCTTTTAAGGACCTCAGTAACTCTTTAGAAAACTTATTGGGAACCATGAAATCATAAGACCTAACTTCACCTAAAGTGGCTTTACCATTTGAAAACCCATCCTTTTCGTTAGGGTCGCCATTAAGAAGAGCGTCTAACTCTTCCTGCGTTAAAATGTTCCCCCCAGACATTTTCTACTTCACCTACCCTATTCTTTGTTTCGGAAAGAAGACAAAGTCTCGTCGTTTTCGAGCTCATCCATAATGCTCATCATTAGCATAGAAATATCTTCTTCTTTTAAATTTAGTGCAGCTAATGATTTCTCTGATATTTTTTGATCTATCCCTCCAGCTCCTATTCCAATACCCATAATAGTCACAATAATATTAGCTATGTGTACCATGTGCACTGATAAATTTGAGCTAGAAGCCTCCTCCGGACTATGGTGACAACGAATTGTATCCACTATATCATCTGATAAATTCCATTTTTTGCAAACAGCAGCGCCTATTTCGCCATGATCAAATCCCAATATTTGTCTTTCAGCTTCATAAAAAGCTATTCCACCTTGATTGTATAACTCTACAACTTTTTTAAATTCTTCTGCGGCATACTGATTCAGAATAACCTTCCCTACATCATGAAGTAGTCCCATTAAATAAACTTCCTCAGCATTTGGATAAAACATCTTTGTTGCCAATAATCTCGAGGCTAAGGCGGTACCAAAACTATGCTGAAACATTGAACCCTTGTCCAAATAATATCCATCTAGCTTCTGATCTAAAACAGAAAAACTATGAGCAGTTAAGGACATCTGCTTAATGGTATTAAAACCCAAACAGACCACAGCGTGAGATATAGTCTTAACTTGTTTAGAGAATCCATAAAAAGAAGAATTAGCCAATTTAAGCACCTTAGAGGCCATTGCCTCGTCCGACTCAAGTGCGTCAGATATTTTTTTTAGCTGAGTGTCAGGATTTCTGGTAAGATCTATTATTTTCTGAATGGTCCCTGGAAGAGGCATCAGCTCTGTAATCTTGTTGACTATTCTAAAATATAATACATTGTCTTTTTCTACCATTATGTTCTCCGTTTTCTATTATTAATAATATACTCTTACTCTCATACCTACAATACTCTCTCCGGACAGCCAAATACTTTTGATGTAATAATACCTTTTTTAATATTAATGTTTAACGTTCTTCCGTTGTTTCCACCCACATCTTCAGACGATACGCTCAGATTAAACTTAGACAACGCCTTTTTTACTGCAACAACATTCTGATCGCCGATATTAAACATGCTATTGGAAGGCATACTAGCCCCACCAGAAATTACTATCTTACAGGCAGCAAAATTACCACCTTGTTGCATAAACTCTTTCAAGAAAAGAGGAATACCTGTGTCAGCAAACCTAATAGGATACTCATTTTTCGACTGAACATCACTAGATGGCATTACAATATGAATCAATCCTCCTAAATAAGTTGTTGAATCATAGATTGCCAAAGCAACACAAGCGCCTAACCCATGCGCAACAATGCTATCATCTGGTTTATTGGAAAATCTCATCTCCGCTAATTTAACTTTAATTTCTGCCATCACACTCTCTATTATAAACTTATCTTTATCATTTATTAATTGTTTTCTTTATTTCTTCTCTCAAATCATTCAATTCCTTAGTAATACTTCTAATTTTCTTTTCCATTTTAACATATTCATCCTTCAGAGGGTCAGGAACATTACCTAAATCAAAGGCAGAATGAACCGCCCCATCCTTGACCTTAACAACTCTGGCGGGATTACCGACTACTGTAGAATAAGCAGGAACATCTTTTAGCACAACAGACCCTGCCCCAATTTTACAATTTTCCCCTATTGTAATATTACCCAATATTTTAGCCCCTGCGCCCACAATGACATTATCTTTAATTGTGGGGTGTCTTTTTCCATGGTCCTTCCCTGTTCCACCAAGGGTAACCTGATGATAAATAATTACATTATTCCCTATTACTGCTGTCTCACCTATTACAACACTATCACCATGATCTATAAAAAAAGATTTGCCTATTTTTGCTCCTGGGTGTATTTCAATAAAGGTAAAAAACCTAACTAGCTGTGACATGATTCTAGGCAAAAATGGTATCTTCAAAACAAACATTAAATGAAATATTCGATAATTAGCAACCGCGTAGATGCTTGGATAAAGCAATACTTCTAGAATATTCTTAGCAGCAGGGTCACCCTTAAATACTGCGTCAATATCCTTAAAATACCAAGCAATAAATAATATTAAAAGATAATAAATAAAAAGTATAATTAGAAAAATATTCATCATTAAATTATAACACTAATGGATTACCCCTACCATAAGTCTCACATTACCTTCAAGCCCCGTGCTCTCAGAGACCGAATTAATTACAACAAAATAGCCACCTTTGGACACTTTTCTGCCAGCTGAGTCGGTTGCATCCCATTCTACTTTATTAGGTTGAGTGCTTTGCCCTCCATTTGCTCCTGCCCTATAATTCATTTCCCTAACAAAGTGCCCTAAAGCGTCATAAATCTTCAAAGAAACATTGGAATCTTCTTTTAGTTCATAATAAAAAGTTCCTTTTTCATTGGCAATTGCATTTACAGGGTTTGGATAAAAAGAAACATTGTATATGCTATCTTTTGGTTTAGCTACAGTTGAATACTCGGAAGCCAC
>Ga0265294_10004220_pt1 | contig 18019 bp, 20 predicted proteins | sample MunlanPumphouse3_FD_192504 | JGI IMG/M metagenome (GOLD analysis project Ga0265294, IMG submission 192504) | Groundwater microbial communities from a municipal landfill in Southern Ontario, Canada - Pumphouse #3 | ecosystem: Environmental > Aquatic > Deep subsurface > Groundwater | place...
GTTATCGAAGAATATTTTAAAGACTGCGGATGTAGTTGTGCGTCCGCCGGTACTTGGATACGACTGGTTTGATTTTAGAAAAGCTGAAGCTATAATAGCCGCCGGGTATAAGACTGCTAAGTCTTCGATGGTTGAAATCTGCAAGGCAGTAGGATGCGAACCTCCTCCGAAGGACGCTCTCGAAAAGTTCTGGGACTTTGTTTTTAACCTGGACTAAATATTTATTATGAAATCTTCTGATTATAAAAAGCTTCCTGACAGCCCGGGAGTTTACTTGATGAAGGGCAAAAAAGGAAAGCTGCTATACATAGGCAAGGCCGGCAATTTAAGACGGCGTGTTTCTAGTTATTTTTTAAGGCCTCATGATGCTCGAATATCGCAAATGGTATCGGATATCAAAACAATTGATTTTTTAGAAACCGACAATGCTCTTGAAGCTCTTATATTAGAAGCCAAACTTATTAAGGATAAAAAGCCTCCATATAATATAAAAGATAAGGATGATAAAAGTTTTCTTTTTATCGAGATAACTGATGAGGAATTTCCAAGAGTTTTATTAGTTCGCGGAAAAAGCCTTTCTGCGGGAAAAAGATATGGTCCTTTTACTTCTGCTTCAAGCGCTAGGGAGGCAATAAGAATATTAAGAAAAATATTTCCTTGGAGCACTCATCCGGAATCAAAGATTGGATCTTATAAAAAGCCTTGTTTTGAGTATGAGATAGGTTTATGTCCCGGAACTTGCGTAGGCGCTATTTCTAAAAAAGATTATATGAAAAATATTAAGGGGCTCAAGATGTTTCTTTCCGGGCAAAAAAATAAGCTGATAAACAGCCTTAAAAAGGATATGGCTCTTGCCAGCAAAGAGTTGAGATTCGAAGACGCCAGTAAGCTTAAAAAGAAGATATTTTCTTTGGAGCATATACAGGACGCAGCTCTTCTGGGCGAAGCGGATATTGTAAGTACGGATGATAAAACCAGAATTGAAGGATACGATATTTCTAATATATCAGGTGATTCTGCCGTAGGGTCTATGGTTGTTTTTGTCGGAGGAAGTCCGAAAAGAGATGAATACCGCAAGTTTAAGATTCGCTCCATTTTTGAACCAAATGACGTGGGAATGATGAAAGAAATGGTATCAAGAAGGCTTAAAAACGACTGGCCGTTGCCCGATTTTATGCTTGTTGATGGGGGAGTTGCCCAAGTTAATGCCGTTAGATCTTCTGTTTTGGAAGCAGGCCTGAAAATTCCAATAATCGGAATGGTTAAAGGTCCGGATCGTAAAAAAACAGATTTAGTTGGAGATAAGGTTGTAAATATAAATAAAAAAATATTAGAAAAAGTTAGGGACGAAGCGCATCGTTTTGCCATTAGTTATCATAAATCCGTCAGAAGAAAAAAAATGTTCAGTTAGATTGACTCATTAATTATTTGGTGGCTAAACTTAATCAGAAATTTAAAATTTTATAAAAAGGAGGTGTTTGTATGAATTTTTCTGTTTTTATTATTGCTTCGGCTATATTAAACCTAGCCATATCTGCTTTTGTTTGGGCTATTATCATTGATAAGATTAAAAAATCCCAAATCAGCCTTTTTAAAGACGAAGAAGAAGCGGATAAAGAAATGTTCGGATACGTTGAGGGGTTGGTAAAAGAGCTAAATCGCAACGCTCCTGAAGATAAGAAATTTTCAGCAGGCATTACGGGTGAGGCGATCACTCTCTATCTTGAGGATGAATCGCTGCTAAAAAAAGAAAATCTTGTCACGATAATTATTGACGACAAAGCGGTACATTGCGGTTTTAACGGCTTCAAAGAAGATATTAGTCTTGGTAGCGATATGTATGCGAATAAATTAAAAGCTTTTGCTCGCATTAGGGTTAATATATTGCATTGCATAGGGCAATCTGGCCGCGCATCATAAGCGTGGCTTTTATTATATGGTTTCTATTTGTCTTTATTTTCTCCGGATGATAAATTCTTATTTATATGAACCTATCAATTGGCATTGTGGGGCTTCCGAATGTCGGCAAGTCCACTCTTTTTAAAATGCTGACTAAAAAAGAAGTTTTAGTCGCTAATTACCCATTTGCCACTATCGATCCTTCAGTCGGAGTTGTCCCTGTTCCTGATGAAAGGATAAAGAAACTGTCAGAAATGAGTTCTTCCGCTAAAACTATTCCTGCAGTCGTCGAATTTTACGATATAGCCGGGCTTGTTAAGGGAGCTTCTGAAGGCGAAGGGCTTGGCAATCAATTCCTTTCGCATATTAGGGAAACAGACGCGGTAGTCCAAGTTGTCCGCTGTTTTACAGATGAGAACATCATCCATGTTGACGACAAGGGCATAGATCCCGAACGTGATATAGAAATTATAAATATGGAGCTCATATTTAAGGACCTTGAAACCATTAATAAAAGAACCGGTTCTCTTGAAAAAGAAGCGCGCACTGGAGATAAGCAAAAAATAAAGGACATCGAAACTTTTAAAGAATTAAAAACTGGTCTTGAAAAAGGCCTCCTTGCCCGCAATGTCCGGGAAGGAATAACTGATGATCCGGCAGTTAAAGAATTGCAGCTCTTAACCGCCAAGCCGCAAATATATCTCCTAAACGGCACGGAAGAAAATGTAGCTGATTCTTTAAAAGACAAAATATCCAAGCTTAATGCCGGATATACAATATATGATCTTTCTTCAGCGGAAGACTTAAATAAATTAATTAAAAAAGCCTATGAAATACTCGGGCTTATCAGTTTTTTTACTACAGGAGAAGACGAAACTCGCGCTTGGACGGTAGAGAGAGGATCTAAAGCTCCGCAAGCTGCAGGAGCTATACATAGCGACTTTGAAAAAAAATTCATTCGTGCTGAAGTTATCGGTACAGAAAAGTTGCTAGAAGCAGGCAGCTGGCCAGAAGCGCGCAAAAAAGGATGGATAAGGCTGGAAGGCAAGGAATATGTAGTAGAAGACGGCGACGTAATGGTTATCCGCCACGGATAATAAATATCAATAACACCCTTTATGGTTTTTGTAGTAAACTTAAAATGTAATCCGCATTTATCCGTGTGTATTTTTATATCCGCATAAATCCGTAGACTAAACATGTTTTTAAAGAAATTAGAACTTCAAGGCTTTAAATCTTTTGCCTCTAAAATAACTATAGATTTTCCCGAAGGCATAACCGCCATAGTCGGCCCCAATGGTTCAGGAAAATCCAATATAACCGATGCTATTCGCTGGATATTAGGCGAAAGAGAAGCAAAAAATTTAAGGGGAGCAAAAGCAAATGACTTGATTTTTGCCGGAACCGAACAGCGTGCCCGTTCAGGGTTTGCCCAAGCTTCCATGTATTTTGATAATTCTTCCGGATTTTTTCCGACAGACTATAACGAAGTTGTTATAACGAGGAGAATCGATCGCGATGGCGATTCCAAATTTCTTCTTAACGGATCAGAAATGAGGCTAAAGGATCTTATCGATTTTTTTGCTCGCTCCAAGCTGGGAGCGAGGGGGCTTAATATAATCAGCCAAGGAGAGAGCGATTCTTTTTTAAGAGCATCCCCTTCAGGAAGAAGGGTTCTTATAGAAGAGATACTCGGGCTAAAAGAATTTTTGCTTAAAAAGCATTCTGCCGAAAGAGAACTGCGGAATACCAAAATAAATTTAGACAAGGCGAGAGCTATGCTTGAAGAAATAAAGCCTCACCTTAGAATGCTTCGCAGACAGGCAGGAAAATATTCCGAAAGAGACAATATAGCGGAAGAATTATCTAAATTAGAAAACGCTTATTATGGGAGCCAAGCGAAAATTATCAGCAAGGATTTAGGCGGATTCGCTCCTAAAATATCCGCTCTAAAGCAGGAAATTTCAGACAAGAAAAAAGAATTGAAAGGTCTGGAAGAATCTCTTAAAAAAATAGATTCATCTGAACCGGAAGCTAAGAAGAAGCTCGCCGAAATAAGGGAAAAGAGAAGAGAGCTTTTTAATGAGCGCATGGCTTTTACGCCTAAATCAGCGCCAGCGCCGATGTCGGTTGAAGAAAATTCCGCTCAAACAGATCCGCTTACTCTTATTAAAGAAATTAAGGATCTGGCTTTGTCGGCTATGAAGTCTACTTCCATTGAATCTCTTAAAAAGATTCTTGCCGATATAATTTCCCTTATAAGCAATATTGAAGAAAAAAAAGAGGTTGCCTTAAAGCAATCTTTTTCTAAAGAGGATAATTCGGCTGATAGGGAAATTGCCGATAAGATGGCGGAGTTTAATAAGGCTTTAGATGATTTAGATATAGCTGAAAGAAAATTGACATTGGAAATGGATAAATTTAACTCTTCTTTCCGAAACGCCCTTAAAGCTGTCGAATCAAAGAAAAGCGAAATTGATGCTGTTGAAGACAATCTTGAGAGAATTCTTTTTGAAGAAGAAAAAATAAAATATAAAAAAGAAGAATTAGATAAGCGTCTTTCCGCAATGGGGAGGTCGTTCTCTGAATTTGTTTCCGCTCCTGATAGCGAAGTTAAAATTGATAGTGCTTCCGCGGAAAAGCGTATTTACAGGCTAAGAAATGAACTTTCTGCTATTGGCGAAATAGATGAATCTATTATCAAAGAAGCAGAAGAAGTAGAGGAAAGGTTTTCATCGACATCGGAACAAGTTGACGAGCTAGAAAAGGCTTCTATCGATCTTAAAGAACTTATAAAAGAACTTGACCATAAGATTCATCATGAATTTTCAGGCGCTTTAAATAAGATAAACAAAGAACTGTCCTCTTTTTCTAAAATGATGTTTGGAGGAGGAAAAGTATTTTTAAAACTGGAGGAACCGGTACTGACAGAAGGATCTGTCGCTGATGATGTTAAAGCTGCTGAAACTGGAGAGGAGACAAATAGCGGGGTATTCGGAGATGAAGAAATAAGGGCTGGTATCGAAATAGAAGTAGCGCTTCCTAAAAAAAGAATTAAGGGCTTAGAAGTATTGTCTGGCGGAGAAATGAGTCTTTTATCCGCGGCTATCCTTTTTGGCCTTATATCCATAAGCCCTCCGCCATTTATCGTTCTTGACGAGGTTGATGCTGCCTTAGATGAACGCAATGCCCGCGTATTCGGCGAAATGCTTGATAAATTTGAGGATAAAAGCCAATTTGTTGTCGTTACCCATAATCGCGCAACAATGGAATCTGCCGATGCCCTTTATGGAGTGACAATGGGTAAAGACGGATCATCGAAGATAGTGTCTCTCAAGCTGTCTTAATTATCGCCTTTTATGCGTCGTAATAATTGACACAATTCCTCTTTTTAACTATCATTCAGCTTGAATTATGTTATCTATCAGACTTCGCAGAGTAGGAAAAAAAGGGCAGGCCACCTTCAGGATGGTTGTTGCCGAGGCGCGCTCTAAAGCTAAGAGCAAATTTATTGAAGAGCTTGGGTGGGTAGATCCCCATACTAATAAGTTTGAGTTAAATAACGAGAGAATCTCCTATTGGGTTGAAAACGGTGCCAAACCGACTGAAACGGCATCCGATTATATAAAGAAATCAGGAGTAGAGGAAAAAGGTCGTAAATAAAAAATTTAAAAAAATAAATATTCAGTAATGGACCAAGCACCCGCAACAGATAAAGATTTTTTGGAGTTTTTGATCAAGTCTATCGTTGATCATCCGGAAGATGTTGTAGTTACGAGACAGATTGATGAAATGGGGGTCCTGCTTTCTCTTAGGGTTAATCCCCAAGATATGGGGCAAATAATTGGCCGAGAAGGAAGCACAGCGAAAGCTATACGTTCTCTTTTAAGGATTGTCGGCGTCAAAAACAACGCTCGAGTTAATCTTAAAATTGAAGAGCCGGAAGGCGGAAGCCGTTCCGGAGGAGCTCCCGCAAGAGGAGAAGAAGCTTCGCAATATTAATTCCTCTATAAATATCCGCTTATCAGGCGGAACCGAACCCCCGATTTAACGGGGGTTTCGTCTATAAGGTATTAAATAAAAGATGAAAAAATTTGATATTATCACCATATTTCCAGATATACTCGATTCATATCTTAATGAATCGATCATTAAGCGGGCGATTAAAAAAAAGCTTATAAGGATAAAAACCTGGGATCTTAGAAAATTTTCAAAAAACAAGCACAGAAAAGTTGATGACAGGCCTTATGGAGGAGGGCCGGGAATGGTTCTTCAAGCAGAACCGGTTTATAGAGCGGTTAAAAATATTAAAAGTAGGGAAAAAGGCAGATCGAGAACTATTCTTTTTTCTCCTAGAGGCAAAAAGTTGGAGGACAAGGATATTAAGCGGCTGTCTAAATATGACAGACTGATAATGATATGTGGCAGGTATGAAGGCGTTGATGAGCGCGTTGAAAAATATATAGCTGATGAAACTATTTCTATAGGGGATTACATCCTTGCGGGAGGAGAGCTTCCTGCAATGGTTCTTACGGAAGCGATTAGCCGCTATGTACCCGGGGTTTTAGGAAAAGAAGAATCTCTAGAGTCCATAAAGGGTTCTTATCCGGCATATACGCGCCCGGAAGTAATTATCTCGGAAAAAGGAAAGAAGTGGCTTGTACCTAAAGTTTTGCTTGAAGGAAGCCATATTAAGATAGAAGAATGGAGAAAAAATAACGAGTCTAAGCGTTGACACTTGATATATTTGGAGTTTATACTTTCCCGGTATCGTTATGACTACTACCCAGCAAAAAACAAACGAAAATCAAGCTGAACCGGCTAATTTAGAGCTTTCAGCGGAAGAAGTGCTAATGCTTCAAGAAATGGCCGAAGCGGGGCTGTTATATGGCCTTATGAAGAAAAAAACCCACCCAGGAATGAAACCCTGGATATTCGCGACAAGAAGCGGGGTAGAAATAATTAATTTAGAGAACACTATAAAAGAAATCTCTAAAGTAAATGAATTTTTAAACAAAGTATCCTCGAACGGCAAGCAAATTTTGATTGTTGGCACTTCGCCGGCTGCTAAGGGTATTGCTAAAGAAATTGCCGAAGAGACTGGTCAGCCTTACGTTAATGAGAGGTGGCTTGGAGGAACTCTTACTAATTTTAAGGTTATAAGCAACAGGATTAAGCATTACAACAAGCTTATAGCTGATAGGGAAAGCGGAGCGCTCGAAAAATACACTAAAAAAGAACGCCTCTTAATAGATAAAAAACTTGAAAAGATGAAGTTGCTTTTTGAAGGCATTAGGAATTTAACTGAAATGCCTGGAGCTATGCTTGTTCTTGATATGCCGGAAAACATAATAGCAGCTAAAGAAGCTTCTTCTTTAGGCATACCTGTCGCGGCAATAATAAACACCGACACAGATCCCAAATCAGTAGATTATCCTATACCTGCTAATAATAGGTTGGGTGAAAGTATCAAGCTTATACTTAACCACTTAAAAAACTCTATTAAGAAAAAAGAAAAAATAGCAGAAAGACCGGTTGATGAAGCTTTAAAAACCGAGTAATAATTAAAAGGTCCCCCACGTAATAATACTTTTTAAAATGACTGCAGAAGACATTAAAAATTTAAGAGAAAAAACTGGCGCCGGAGTTATGGATGCTAAAAGGGCTCTTGAAGAAGCCGAGGGCAATATGGAAAGAGCTCTCGAGATTATACAAGAAAAAGGTCTTATAAAAGCCGAAAAAAAAGCCGATAGAACGACTGGAGACGGAATTATCTTTTCTTATATACACAACGAAAAAGTCGGAGTATTGCTAGATTTAAGGTGTGAAACAGACTTTGTTGCCCGCACGGATGATTTTAAAGGACTGGCGCACGAAATTGCGATGCAAATTGTAGCTATGGACCCTGAAAGCGTTGAAGATCTTATGGCGCAACCATATATTAAGGACCAAAAGCTGACAATAGAGGAACTCGTCAAAGGAGTGATTGCCAAGCTTGGTGAGAATATTCAAATCGAGAAATATTGCAGATATGCTATATAGCTCTATTCTTGAAATTATAATGTTTGTCAGTCTCGGCATGGTTATATTGCTTCTTGCAAGAGCTTTGCCAAGAATAGAAGATGAATCTTCCGCTTTTTCTTCGCGTAAAGATAAGATGTCTAATATTGCCAAACATATTCCTTTTGATAAGCTAGACGAATCGATGAACCTTACCCTTCATAAAATATTAAGAAGAGTAAAGGTGTCTATAATGAAGGCTGATAATTTAGTAACTAATAAATTAAAATCCTTCCGTTCCGACTCGAAAAAAGACGGCAACGGATTGCCGATGTAAAATTTTTCCTGTTAAAAATATAAAACACCCCATATGGGGTATTTTATATTTTTACACAAACAAAATTAAAATTACGCAGTGCACAGGGCAGGATTCGAACCTGCGTAGCCCGAAGGCGACAGATTTACAGTCTGTTGTATTTGACCACTCTACCACCTGTGCTTTTAAAATACAGCCATTCGCGCACCTTATTTAAGCAGATTTTATTAAAGACGCCAAGACTTGGCATTTTTTTATTTTCCTTTTTGATTTTTTTTAGCTAATATACTCCGTGTATAGTTTTCTGTTGCCAGAGTAGCTCAGTGGCAGAGCAGCTGTTTTGTAAACAGCAGGCCGTGGGTTCGAATCCCTCCTCTGGCTCAAGGATTTTTTCTTAAGGGATTCGAACGCCGGACCGATGATTTTTCAGCAGAAAAATCGAGGGAGGCGCGGCCGGAGACCGATTTTGAGCGACGGCGAAAAATCGAGTCGATGGGAATCCCTCCTCTGGCTCAAGGATTTTTTCTTAAGGGATTCGAACGCATAAAACGCTTGTCATAATCGGCGTTTTGAGTTTAAATAACTAAGTTCCTCGCCAAAGTAGTTCAGTGGTAGAACGCTTTCTTGGTAAGAAAGAGGTCGCGAGTTCGATTCTCGCCTTTGGCTCAAGATTTAGCCTCTGATTTGCAAATTTTTCAAAATATGGCTAAATTTAAGCTCGCATGGCCAAATCTAAATATTCAGAAAACCTAATAAGGCTGAAATGTTCTGATTGCGGACGCATCAATTATTACACCCGCAAAAATAAAAAACTTGTCGAAAGAAAAATAACTCTTGATAAGTTTTGTGCAGCCTGTAAAAAACACACTACCCACAAAGAATCGGGTAAGAAAAAGTAAATTAATAAGCCAAAGCCCCGCAAATGCGGGGCTTTGATATACTTATGACTGTGAGCAAAGAATATGAACAATTAATCGATAAGCTTGTTTCTTCCGGACATATAGGTTCTCCGGAAATAGAAAAAGCATTTCGAAAATTTGATCGCTCTGAATTTCTTCCGGAAGATCAAAAAGCTTTTGCGGGAGAGGACAGGCCCTTGTCTATAGGTTTTGATCAGGCAAATTCCCAGCCTTTTACCGTATCTTTTATATTAAGCCTTGCAAGTCCCAAGAGAGGGGAAAATATTCTTGATGTGGGGACTGGTTCCGGGTGGCAAGCAGCACTGCTTTCCTCTTGCGTAGGAGAAGAGGGTAAAGTGGTTACGGTTGAGCGGATTAAAGAAATAGCCGATAGGGCTAAAGACAATCTTGAAAAATTTAAGCTGATATCTTCCGGAAATGTCATAGCCGTGAATGGAAGTGCTTTAGATATAGAGCCTGAATGGCCTATTTTTTATAAAATAGTATCTGCTGCCGAGGCTGATTCAGTGCCGGAAATATGGAAAAAAGCGCTTGCCGTTGGCGGCAAAATAGTTATGCCGGTTAAAGGCAGGCTAGTTGTTGCGGATAAGATATCAGTATCGGAATTTTATATAAAAGAATATCCCGGTTTTTCATTTGTCCCGCTTGTAAAATAAGTTGACCGCCGGCGCTCTATTTTGTATTATCTCCATAGCATCCGCAGAAGGTTGGGTCTCGGAAATATTTCCGAAATAATGCCAAAGAGGCGCCCGCCGGAGGAAAACTTCTCCATAACTGCGGCTTTCCGCAGTTTTTTAAATTGCGAAGCAATTTAACCCTGAGTGGAGCTTGAGGCTTGCCTTAAGCGGAATCGAAGGGTTACTGCTCTCAATTTAAGGTAGCGATGCTCAAAGGTCGAAAAAGAAATCAAATAAATAAGCGATTATGCTCACAAAAGAGCAAAAGAAGGAAATAATTAAAAATGAGGCCGAAAACCTCAAAAATAGCCGATCCATTATCTTTATAGATTTTACCGGCGTTAAAACTGGAGATCTTAATTCTTTCAGAAAAGCTATTCGCGAAGTAGGGGGTGAGCTTAAAGTTATTAAAAAGAAACTTTTAAGGATTGCTTTTGATAATGCGGGAATAGATTTTGATCCTGAAACATTTGAATCTCAAGTTGGAACAATTCTTTCTGAAGATGAAATTTTCGCTATAGCTGGGCCGACTTATAAATTTGAATCGGCTACCATACTAGGCGGATATAATCTTGAGGAAAAGAGGTTTGTTCCGGCGGAGGAGGTTATTGCTCTTGGTAAGCTGCCTTCAAAGGAAGTTCTCCTTGGACAGCTTGTCGGCATGGTATCTGCTCCCATCCGCTCGTTTATGTTTGTACTTAAAGAAAGGGCGTCAAAAATTGCTTAAATTAATTCTCCCAAGTTTTTATTTAAAAAATTTTGGAGGGTAAAAATAAAAATACAAATAACAATGGAAAAATTCGAAGACATAATTTCAAAGATAGAAGCCTTATCAGTTGTTGAACTTTCTGAACTGGTTAAGGCTCTTGAGGAAAAATTTGGCGTTTCTGCTTCTGCTATGGCCGTTGGTGCCGGAGCTGGTGCGGGAGCTGCTGAAGAAGAAAAAGATTCCTTTGATGTTATCTTGAGCGATGCCGGAGCCCAAAAGATCAATGTTATCAAAGCTGTCCGAGAAGTCACTGAATTGGGACTTAAGGAAGCTAAAGATCTCGTTGACGGAGCTCCTAAGCCAGTTAAGGAAGGCGTCAAAAAAGAAGAGGCTGAAGAAATTAAAAAGAAGCTTGAAGAAGCCGGCGCTAAAGTCGAGCTTAAATAAATTTTTATTATTTCTTATAAAAAACAGCGCTTCAAAAGCGCTGTTTTTTAATGTATTATTCGGCTTATATCAGGCGCTTTTAGCTCAGTGGTTAGAGCGCTCCGTTCACATCGGAGAAGTCGGAAGTTCGATTCTTCCAAGGCGCACAAGGAGGTTTATATTTATAACGGAGCACGTATTGCAGGATTCTAAAGTTTAATTCTTTCAGGATAAGTAGAATTGACAATAAAACTTATTTGTGTTAAAAAGGCGATATCTTTAAAAAATATATAAGGAGTGTGTTTGATGAAATTAAGAGTTTTAAGAAACGGCGACGAAAAGAAAGCGACTATTTATCTCTCGGAAATGATCTCTACAGCTAAAGAAATTATCTATGAAAGCGACGGAACATACTTGCCAAAAGCAATATCATCGCTTGTAAACGCAATTCCATCGGTAAAGAAGGTCAAAGTAATGCCTTACAGCATTGAACTTGAACTTTGCGAGGAAGAAGATATTAAATTCATAAGCGAATGCGCAAGGCATATTATTAACAGGTTTGACCCTTCTTTTAGCTTAAAACAGTATAAGAAAGATACTGGCGGTGACGGAGATCTTAACAAATCTATACCTACGCCTTTTTCTTTAGGCAAAGATAGCGGTTTTATATCTCTTGACGATCAAAACGAAGATTATTTTGATGCTACCGCATCTATTCTTATGATTGACGGCGTTTCAAAAGTTCGCCGTAACGGTAATTATATAGAGGTGGAAAAATCATATTTCGCCAAATGGACAAGCATTATCCCGGCGATTGAAAAAGTAGTACGTCGAATCTTAAGAGAAGGAATTTATTGATATATGACTTCCTTCAAGCAAAAGCCTCCCTTCACGGAGGCTTTTTTTTATGTTAAAAAATCCCTATGGATAAATTTACGAAAGATTCGACTCTTGGAGAGATAATGAAAACAGAAGGTGCCGCAGAAGCGCTTGGAAGGCATGGAGTTCCTTGTCCGACCTGTCCTATGGCGGCAATGGAAATGGACAAGCTTACAATAGGGATGATATGCGATACATATAGTTTAAATCTCGCCTCCCTGCTTGAAGATCTAAACAGATAACAAAATATCAATCATAGCGCGCCTCACGGCGCGCCATTTGTACGCGACTGCTGTGATATAATCTAAAAAATGTTAAACGTAAAGTTTCGCGATGAAGGAGAGCGCTCTTTTACTCTGGTAGAGCTCTTAATAGTTATTGCTATCCTGGCGGTTCTTGCTGCAGCTGTTGTTATTGTATTAAATCCTGCGGAACTGGTAAGCCAATCAAGGGATTCAAAAAGAATATCAGACATAAAATCTATTGCTTCAGCGGTAGATATTTTAATTGTTGATAAAACAGATCCTAATCTAGGCGATGAAAATTTTGTCTTTATATCTCTGCCGGATGTGAATGAAGATTGTTCCGGAATATCAGGACTTCCTGTTCTTCCGTCAGGATGGGCGTATCGGTGTGTTTCTCCCTCTGATCTTACAAAAATAAACGGAGATGGATGGATTCCAGTGGATTTCACTACGATAAACGGCGGATCTCCTCTTTCTTATCTGCCGCTGGACCCTAAAAATGATATAAATAATTTTTATCAATATGTTTCCTCTGATAAAAAATATGAGGTTCAAGCGCTATTTGAATCGGTTAAATTTCAACCGACAGGAGGTGAAGATGGGGGGTCTTCGACCAGGTACGAGAAGGGAAATAATCTTTCTTTATCTCCTTACACGACGCAAGATAATTGGATAAAAGTTCCGGGAAATTCTCATTTCGGCACTTCTGATTTTTGGACGATGAAATATGAGGCGAAGTGCGTATCGTCTGCAACCAACCAGCCGATCACAGATCCTCATTTGGCGTTTTTTTACAGCAACAGAGACGCGCCATGCACTAGTGCGAACGGGAGATATGTCGCTTCCGCTCCGAAAGGCTACCCTATATCATTTATCTCTCACGATCAGGCTAAGTCTTATTGCCAGAGCCTGGGGGCGCATCTTATGACAAACGAAGAATATATGACGCTTGCGAGGAATGTTGAATCGGTTAAAAACAACTGGAGCGGAGGATCGGTCGGCGAGGGTTACCTATATGCGGGAAATACTGGCGGGCATACTGTCGATCTCCAAGCGAGCGGTTCTGACAAGGAAGGGTACTTTGGAGTAGACACCACCACTGGCCCTTATAGAAGGACAAATACGCTTACGAATGGCGCTGTTGTCTGGGATCTGGCGGGTAGCGTATTTGAGCATGTTATGCGCACTATGTTAGACGACAAGACGCAGATAACTATTCCTTCATGTACATCGACGACTTCCGGTTTGTATTTTTGTATTACTGCGAGTATGGAACGACTAAGGAACCGTATATAACGGACTACGGCAGTATTCCATTCGCGACAATCGGAGCATCGGATTCAGAATGGAATTCTGACCAAGGGGTAGGTTCTATACTTACAGACGGAAGCGGCAGCCGCCCTCCTGGAACGGTTCTTGTCCGCGGAGGAGGCGCCTTAAACTCGCTGGCATCCATTGGTATTTACAGCGTTTTTACGAACCAGAGCAGCACATCGGCAAATGATATTCAGATAGGATTCAGGTGCGTTAAATAGATTTTGTATTGCTGACAATTTTTAAAATATCTCTTATCAAGGTGTTTTATAGTTGACAAATTTTCATTAAGAGCCGATATTTCACGCATAAGGTTCTTAAAAATATTAAGAAAGGAAGCGGTTATATGAATAATGAGGAGCGTATCAGAGAGGAATGCAGAGAATTAACCAGAAAAATACTTGGGGGTCCTCGATTAGAGGTTGGGCAGGCAGTAACTCACCCAAGCGGACGCAAGGTAAAAATTACAAGGGGAAATGACTGTTGTAATGGTCGCGTTTCTAATTTTTTTTATTGGAGAGAAATATTGTCAGACGGAGAACTTGGACCGGAAGAGTGCGGTTATGGATGGTAAAAATTTTTCCCTTTGAGCTGATTGGTTCAAAGGGTTTTTTATTATCTTCCGGAGCGGTACAATACGGGCATAAATGCCTCTTTTTGAAGAAAATAAAGGAAATGTTAAGTCAGCTGCTCCGCTTGCGGATCGTATGCGGCCGGAATCTCTAGAAGAATTTTTTGGCCAGACAGCTCTTATCGGAAAGGGAAAAATGCTTCGTTCCGCCATAGAAAAAGACGAAGTTCCTTCAATGATATTCTGGGGCCCGCCAGGATGCGGTAAAACCACTCTTGCAAAGATTATAGCTAAAATGACGAGTTCTGTTTTTGTGGAATTTTCAGCAACAACAGGCGGCGTTAAAGAAGTTCGCGCTATCATCGCTCACGCGGACGAACGATTACGCGCCAAAGGCATAAGGACGATATTCTTTATCGATGAAATACATAGGTTTAATAAATCCCAGCAGGATGCTTTTTTGCCGTATGTCGAGAATGGAACAATAACCCTCATCGGAGCGACAACAGAAAATCCTTCTTTTGAAGTTAATTCCGCTTTGCTTTCGAGGTGCAGAGTTTTTGTGCTTAAAGCTCTCGGGTCCGATGATATTGCCGGCATTATTAAAAAAGTAATTTCAGATAAAGAAAAAGGGTTAGGCAATAAAAAAATAAAGATTTCATCGGATAGCATCAATTTTTTGGCAGAGATGGCAAATGGCGATGCCCGTTCAGCTCTTAATGCCTTTGAGCTTTCCGTAAAATCATCCAAACCGGATAAAAAAGGAATTATTAAAATAGACGAAGGCATAATTAAGGAATCTTTCCAAAAGAACCATCTTCTTTACGACCGTGCCGGCGAAGAGCATTATAATATTATTTCAGCTTTGCATAAGTCTATGCGCGGTTCAGATGCCGATGCTTCTCTCTACTGGCTTGGGCGCATGCTTGAAGCAGGGGAGGATCCGCTCTATATTGCCCGCAGGATAGTCCGTTTTGCTTCGGAAGATATTGGTATTGCTAATCCCGCTGCTCTCACGCAAGCAGTAGCGGCATATGATGCCTGCCGTTTCATCGGTATGCCTGAATGCGGAGTTAATCTAGCCCAAGCGGTTGTTTATATGGCAAAGTGTCCAAAGAGCAACGCTTTATATACGGCTTACAGCGAAGTGCAAAACGATATTAAAAATATGCCCCACGAACCGGTACCTCTCCACTTAAGAAACGCTTCGACCAAGCTGATGAAAAATATCGGTTATGGAAAAGGTTATAAATATAATCCCGATTATAAGAATAAAGTTGACCAAGACTATCTTCCGGAAAAACTGAAAGGGAAGAAATATTACAAAGAAAATAAAAAATAATTTTTATCTCTGTTTTTGAAATTTGTTATTTGGATTTTGTAATTTTATTATACTTATATGGCTAAACTAGTTTTTGATATAGAAACTGTCGGAGAAAAATTGTCCGATATGGACGAAACAACTAAAAGCGCCGTCACTAAGCGCATTAAAAAAGAGGCATTAACTGAAGAAGAATATGGCGAATTGCTAACGGACGTTGAAAGCGGATTTGCTCTTTCTCCTCTTACTGCGGAAATAGCGGCAATTGGCGTTCTTGATGCTGAAACTATGAAAGGGGCTGTGTACTTTCAGGCTCCCGGCGCAGATATTAAGGAAACTGAAGAAAAAGGGATACGGCTTAAGCCTATGTCCGAGGCGGATATGCTTGCCCAATTTTGGGAATTAATGAAAGGAACATCAGAGCTTATCGGTTTTAACAGCAGGGGTTTTGACGCGCCGTTTATAATAGCCCGTTCAGCCTTCAACGGAATCCGCCCGTCAGTAGATATTATGCCTGACAGGTATGGGAGGTTTGGAATGATAAAGCATACCGACCTCTATGATCAGTTGTCTTTCTATGGGGCTTCGAGATTTTCTCATGGCAATCTTCATATGTGGTGCCGCGCTTTCGGCATAGAGAGCCCTAAAGAAGGGGATGTTAAAGGAGAAGATGTTAGCGAATGTTTTAATAATGGAAAATTTATCGATATTGCCCGATATAACACGCGCGATATTATTGCTACCAAGGAGCTTTATGACCGTTGGTTGAAATATTTCAATTTTTAGCAAAAAAACAGGTCTATTGACCTGTTTTTTTATTTGTTTTAAGGTCGGCTTAGGATCTTAAAATAAAAAGATACCAAAAGGAAGGAAGTGTTTGTATGGATAGTTTAGAAGGCTGTTCGGAAGGTTTGGTTAGAGATACTATTAAAAATAAGGTGGAAGGGCTGCTATGTTCTGACTCGGTTAATTTTCCCAACATCTATCTCTCTGATGTTAATATGGAAGGGCAGAAAGTAACTGTTATTCTTACTTCAGAAATTTCCGCTAAGAAAAATAACCTTAAAGAGGTAGCCTCTTTAATGAAAGAGAGGTTAGAAAACAATACTGAAAAAGCTGTTAAAGTTGAGTTTTCTCCGGACAGCTTTATAAAAGAAAACGCCCTATAAGGGCGTTTTTTTCTTGAATACATAAGGCGAAGGCCTTAATATATTGGAATATGAAAGATATATATGTTATCGGACACAAAAATCCCGATACGGATAGCGTCGTATCAGCAATAGCCTGCGCTAAAATAATGGATTATAAGCCGGCTATAGCAGGGGATATAAATAAAGAAACAGATTTCATTTTAAAGAAATTTGGAGTTTCCGTGCCGGAAAAACTTGAAAATATTTCCGGGAAACAAGTTTTTCTCGTTGATCACAACGAGAATACGCAGATTGCCGATGGCTGGGATAGCGCAGAGATAGTCGGCGTTCTCGATCATCATAAAATAAATTTTTCTTCTCTCGCTCCGCTATTTTTTCACGCTGAACCTTTGGGAGCTACAAGCTCTATAATAGCTAAGTTATATATGGAAAAAATTAGAGCTGACGCTTCTCTTGCCGGGATCCTTCTTTCCGGAATACTTTCTGATACAGTTGTTTTCAAGTCGCCGACTACCACGGAAGATGATAAAAAAATAGCCGAAGAATTAGCTTCTATTGCGGGAATAGGCAATATCGAGGAATTTGGAGTAGAAATAAAAAAAGCGGGAGCTGATATTTCTGGTAGGTCTGTTTCCGATATCGTTGAAGGGGATTTTAAAGAATTCAATATGGGCGGAAAAAAAATAGGCATCGGTCAGGTAGAATTGCCCGATATTTCTGTTATTGAGAATATAGAAGATGATATTATTGCTCTATTGAATAAAATGAAAGAAAACAAATATGAGATGGCAATAATGGCAATAACTGACATTATGAATGAAGGAAGCAAGCTTTTATTTTCGGGAGATAAGAATATTATCGAGAAAGCTTTCTCTGTAAGAACGGAAAATAACAAAACTTACATTAAAGGCCTTATGTCCCGTAAAAAACAGCTAGTTCCTCCGCTTGAAAAAATATTATCGGAGTAATGATCGAATTTAAGATATTAAAAAAATCCGATAAATCGAACGCCCGCCTGGGCGTTCTTAAAACGCCTCACGGAGAAGTAGAAACTCCTTGTTTTGTTCCGGTAGCTACTCAAGCAACAGTTAAAACTTTATCTTCTGACGAGATAATAAGCGCAGGCTCGCAAATGCTTATTGCGAACACTTTTCACCTTCATTTAAAACCTGGGGAAAAACTATTAAAAGACCATGGAGGCATAAATAAATTCGCTAATATAAAAATTCCCATAATGACCGACTCGGGAGGCTTTCAAGTTTTCAGTCTTGGTTTTGGCAGGGATCACGGCGTAAGCAAAGTTGAAAAAATTAAACCGGAAGAATTCATCAAAAAAGGTTCCCAGCCCAAACTTTTAAAAATAACCGAAGAAGGGGTTGAGTTTACCTCTTATGTAGATGGTTCAAAAATATTTATGGGCCCGAAAGAATCTATAAAGATACAGGAAAAAATCGGCGCCGATATCATATTTGCTTTTGACGAGTGTACTGCCCCCACCGCAACAAAAGAATATACTGCCGAATCGCTCAAAAAAACCCACCGCTGGGCGGATATCTGTTTAGGCGTTAAGAAGTCTAATCAAGCCCTTTAC
>Ga0265294_10004221_pt1 | contig 18017 bp, 16 predicted proteins | sample MunlanPumphouse3_FD_192504 | JGI IMG/M metagenome (GOLD analysis project Ga0265294, IMG submission 192504) | Groundwater microbial communities from a municipal landfill in Southern Ontario, Canada - Pumphouse #3 | ecosystem: Environmental > Aquatic > Deep subsurface > Groundwater | place...
AAGGCACTGGATACAGCCAGCTCACTTTCCATTTGCATCATTTTCCCGCCATACTTCGGCAAAATGACAGCCATACGTTTCATGACATCCGTTGCCGGAGTAATCGGGTAGGCGAAGTGGTATTTCACTCCGCAACGTGCCAGACTCTCGGCAAAGGTTTCCGTGTTTTTCAAAAACAACGTTTCCTGGGTCATACCTACCTCAATGCAATCGTGTGATGGTTTATCCATTCAATCGCAATAGCCATATTCTACAATGTGGTACACCGTACCACATGAAAAAATAAAAAAAATAAAACCTTTTCGGGGGAAGAACGGTAAGTATACCATATTACGGTATTACGTTCCATTTATTATTACAGTAGCCAAGAAATTTATTCTCGTCAATCCCTCTGGCCAAAAAAATAAATTTCTTTTTAAAACTGGTAATCCGAAGGTATACTTAATCATATACACATTACCCAATGAACAAAAAACAAAAATACCCTCCAGGAAAAATCAGAAATGCCGTTGACACCAAGCATTACTTACTCTACATTTACCGCTAGGTGGTACATCGTGTTTAAAAAATGCCCATTTGCATAGACCATTTCACTTGAAACGCTCCGACAGAATTCCCTCCCCGCATACTCCACAACTTCGGCACTGCGTCAGTCATCACAACCAGCGCCACGACGATGGGAACAATTCTTCGGAGACACAGGAGGATAGTATGGGAAAGGCACAAAGGATAGAAGACCGCAGCAAACTCAATCACTATACATTCTGGCCAGGATTCATTCTATTATTCGCCGGAATCACGCTGGGGTTGACGCACAGTGAAGAACTCGCGGCCATCCTGGGCACAACAATGAAGTGGATTCATGTAAACTTTGGCTGGCTTGAAGTCTCCCTGGGCATCATCATTGTCATGTTTACGGTAGGAATTGCTTTCTCTCCCATCGGAAATATCCGCTTGGGAGGCAAGAATGCCAAGCCCGAGTTCACATTTTGGCAATGGTTTGCCCTCTCTCTCTGCGGATGCATCGGCATTGGAATACTTTTCTGGGCCATGGGCGAACCCATCTACCATATGATGCAGCCTCCACTCAGCCTGAACCTCGTTCCCGGGTCCAAAGACGCTGCAGTCTTTGCCATTGCACAAACAACGCTACACTGGACCATCGCCCAATACTGTTTTTATACCATCTGCGGGGTGGCCATCGCCCTGGTGAGCTATAATCGTAATTACCCGTTATCTGTAGCTGCCGGAATGTATGCCATTTTCCCTAAAAAATGGCGCCCGGTGCTGGCCCCGACAGTTCATGCAATCTGTCTTTTTTCCCTCTGTTGCGCCATTGCCACCAGCATGGGCGCAGGCCTTATGCAAATCGGAAGTGGAACCGGGAAAATCTTCGACTATACCCCGGGCCCCTTGACCTGGGCCGCTGCAGCTGCGATCATCATCCCCATTTATGTCCTGTCATCCTATTCCGGTCTAAAAAAAGGCATGCGTCTCCTATCTACGGGAACCACAAAAGCATTTTTCTTTTTCATGGCCCTTATTCTTTTTGCTGGCCCCACGCTGTTCATTCTCGGGATTGGCGTTGAATCGTTCGGGTATTTTGTGACCAATTTTTTCCGCAACAGCACCCTTCTCAACACCATGCAGGTAAACGACAAATGGCCCATGCAATGGCTTGTTCCCTATATGGAAATATTTTTCATCTTCGCCCCGCTACTGGGACATTTCCTGGCCCGCATGGGCAAGGGAAGAACCATCCGCCAGTTCATCCTGATCAATATTATTCCTCCGACGATTTTCTGCCATTTCTGGATTGCGACTTTTGGCGGGACGGCGGTCTATTTCCAGTGGAGCGGCCTGGTCGACGTCTGGGCCGGCATTCACCAATCCGGAATGGAATCCATGGTCTACATCCTCCTTTCCCAATTCCCCTTCAGTAAAATTCTGATGGGCCTATTTGTCGTCACCATTATATTTTCATTTGCCACCATGACAGACTCACTGGTTGCAACCCTGGCAATCATATCCACCAAAGGCGTCCGGGTAGGCGAAGAACCGCCCAAATACTTAAAAATTATCTGGGGAGTTATTACGGGGCTCATTGCGTATGTCTTGTGCATATCTGGAGGGATTGCGCCTGTCCGTGGATTGATATCCCTTGCCGGTTTACCCATGATGTTCTTTACCTTTGCCATGTGCATATCCCTTGTAAAAGACGGTATGTATCTATTGAATAAACCTGACTGGCTAGACGATACAGCCGAAAACAGCTAAACGTCAGACACCCTCCCGGCATGCCGGGAGGGTGTCTGACGTTGGTGTACCCAGGAAAAGAATACGCCACACTCTTCAAGGATGACCCAACGGCCCATAATACGTATGCACATAAAAAGGTCTATAACGGTTCTCCTAATGATGAAAAAAAATGTTTTTTATCCTGGAACACCGATAGCCTGCTCGCCAACGTGTTTTTCACCTTACCAAAGAGCATGCTCAGGAGATACCGGAGGATCTCACGTACGCTTTTGCCTTATGAACCAATATTGTAACTATTCAGCACATTGTTTTTTATGTATAGAATATTGAGACACGTCACCATTCTCGTAGGGGCGACCGGTTGGTCGCCCGGAAACGGCACGGTTGTGGTCATGCACATCACCTTGAAGGACGATTGTTGCATGGAAGATTCTTGCAAAATGCAACCCGATACGTGACGATCCAACCGCGGGCGACCAGCCGGTACGCCCCTACGAATCGCCAATATATATTTTGTCAGGCATCCATTCTTAATGGGCCTAAAGGATAGGTCTGCCCCTATCAGAAATTTCGGAACTGAATAGTTACCCAATATTTTTCTTTTTTGGGGTTGATTTTTCATAATTACAGCGTATTATAAATGTTTTTGATAAAACGCTGAGGATAGGCGGACAAGACATTGACAGGTATTGAATAATTAAGAATCTAGCCTCTGTTTTTTGTCCCACCACCCGCGTCCCTAAAAACGCAGAGAAGCGCTGAAGAAACAAAGTACGTATTCTTGAAAGGCAGGCTCGGATAACCGAGGTCTCAACGAAGTATTAAACCTATTACTGTATATTGAGGCAGACGAGGGAATAAAAAATTCTTTGGTCACATATGGAAAAAACACATCTCCCGGGTAAAAAATGCAAAAAAAAACAGACAAATATTATATGATCGGTTCTCTGGAAAAGGCTTTTTTTGTTATTGAAACCATGGCCACCCAAAACGACTGGAAGCTAAAAACACTCAACGAGGTATGCTCCATTCCCAAAGGTACGTTGCAACGCATTTTACGGACGCTGGAAGAACTTGGCTATGTGCGACAGGATGAACGGGGAGGTGCCTACGCACTGACGCTAAAATTTTATAAACTGGGCAAACAGATAACATCCCAAAGCAACATAACCACCCTGGCACGACCTGTCCTCCAGAATCTGAGAGACAAAGTTAATGAAACGATAAACTTATCCACTCTATCCGGCGTGGATATGGTGGTAATTCATCAAAAATCTTCTCGCCATACCTTGCAGATGGATTCCATAGTCGGGACTTCTTTCCCTGCATACAGCTCCGCATCAGGGAAGGTTTTTTTGGCCTTTTTGCCTGAAGACGAATTGCGAACATACATCAAGGAATTACGACGGAGCAACGCAGATATAAATACCGAAACGATCAATCAGATATACAAAAAAATTGAAAATGTCCGCAAAAGAGGCATCGGTTTGGATTCAGAAGAATTGTTTAAAGGAATACGCTGTGTTGCCGCACCCGTATTTGACGATACAGGAAAAATCATCGCGACAATCGGCTGTTCCGTCCCCACGGTACGCTTAGACAGAGCTTTGTCCCAAAAACTTCTTCAGGAAATACCTTTGGCCGCAGCAGAAGCCTCCAAGTTATTTGAAGCCCCAGAGCATTCTTTCGACTTTGATCTTGACGAACTCACTGAATTACTTGCGTCATCCTAGTGTGTTGTCAGGTTCAACGTGTCGCAAATAGTAGCATTGATGAGACAGAGAAATACAATCCGTATTTCCTGGGAACGCCGACCGTCGGGTCGGCCTTTCGAGCACAGGAAAAGACACGATGCCCATGACATTTCAAACATTTTTTTCCTGGCTTGTTGCCAACTCAAAAGCACGTTGCCGAACAGCGACAGCGTTCCCAGGATAAAAATGCATACTCGCTGTATCAGTTATACGACATGCAATCGATGACACGACACGACCCGCCAAAAAGGCATAAAAAATACCCTGACATACAGCTTAATATGTCAGGGTATTTTTTATGCCTCATGCGCATACGAAATCGATATAACGCCAATCATTTCCCAAGCGTCTACCAACCGGGATTTCCGGACAGGACGTCCCTTGTTCGTTACCGAGGACAAAACGCCGAGCCGAGGAGATCATCGGCGTTCTCAGGATAAAAACCGCAGGATCGTCAAAGAATTTGGTGAATAGGTACAAAATGAGAAAGACAACCTCACCTTAAAAAATGCTACGACGTATCAAGGTTATCATTTACAGATTCATCCGCATCCCCATAAAAAGCCTCATCAGAAAGAAAACAAATCATCCACGGTACCCATTGAAAGTAACCAAAAACACAAAAAGCGTCATCATTTAAGCATATAACAACACACAGACGCAATCAGCGTTACCAAGTACGTTAACGTATTATTGGTCACAGACTAGTTACAAAAACTTATCCCCTATACTTGACAGACCCTTCTTTTCGGGCATATTTTAAAAAGGTGGTATATAATACCGAATTACGGTATATTTTTTATATATAGATCTATTTATCCATTTTGTCATCGCGATGTCTTTGTGCCCATGTTCAATCCAACCCCGAAACATGGCTATAAACAAAACAGCATGGAACAGGTTAAAAACCAACATTCCATTACCGCGTTGATGCACTGAATATTCTATTACTTTTATTTTGTTTCTTGTTGTTATTCTTAAAAAAAGAGAAAAATACATGCACCGAATCATTATTGGAGTAAGTGGAGCCTGTGGCATGCCTATCGCCGAAGAACTCCTGAAAAATATTCTGAAAGTTCCAAATACCGAAACACACCTCGTTATTTCCAGAGGATCAGAACGCGTATTACAATCAGAATGCCACAGCGGGACCGAGATACTCACCCGCTATGCTCACAAAACCTATGATGCAAAAGATATGAGCGCAGCACCGGCCAGTGGTGCGTGGCAAAATGCCGGTATGATTATCTGCCCCTGTTCAATGAGTTCTCTTGCATCCATTGCAAGTGGTGCAGGAATGAACCTTATCCATCGCAGTGCGGACGTCACCCTTAAAGAACGACGTCCTCTGATAATCGCTCCCCGAGAGACACCTCTCAACCTCATTCATTTACGCAACATGCAATTGGTAACGGAAGCCGGAGCAACCATAATGCCCTTCGCTCCAGCATTTTACAATAACACGACATCCTTTAAAGATATGATGCAATATTTTTCGGGACGCATGCTCGACCAATTGCATATTGAACATAACCTGTGTCTGCGCTGGGGCGATGACATTCATTAATCAGATGCCGTACGGTTTTTTGCATCCCAGTTCATACAAACACCAACCGTTGCGTGCCTCTTCGGGATCAAAGGAAGGTGCGAACTCTCCATTTTCAAAATGCTCTCTACGGAGACATTGATCATACAGGCTCCTTCAATGACACAAATGCACCCCTCGGGATTGGAAACGGCCTGGTCCAGGGCCACTTCGGCGGCATGCCCGGCGGCTGCCATCAAGGTTTCGCGATAATCAAGCGAAATGGTGTTCAAAATCAAATCGTCAATGTACGGCTCACTGTACGCAAAAACGCTTCTGAACACCCGGAACACTCGGCGTTATGCAGATAGACAACCGACGGCCGTTTCTCTCTGGTCAAAGCATCGGCCAATTGGGGGGGCAAACGAAGCCATCCGTACCCATGACAGCAGCTACAGCGGCACAAAATTTCATAAAATCGCGCCGTGAAACCTCTCCGTTGGCAAGGCGTGCTTCGGCATAACCTTTCCCAGGCCCGTTGAGACACGTCATATCTTCCTCCCTGATAAGAGTAAAAAAACATCCTGATACAAACGGTATGCACAACCAACATGATATCCCCTTCGCAAGCGACAAGGCATACTTTCACTTGCGGGATTGTTTCGCATAAAAACCTCCGCTCAGCCTATTGATAACGATCTCAATTTCAGGCATTAGTGCAATGTTATAAAATTTTGCAACATTTCATGAACAGTCCTTATGTTCAAACATCTCTTTGGCCCTCTTGTGTGCCCAACCCAAAATATTATCATGAATCATTCTCCATTTCTGATATAGAAATGCCCACTATTGACGGACTGAATCTTACTCAACGTATCGAATCAGGCCCAAGTCGCAAGGGGCTACCTGTAGTGCTCTTTTCTTCTTTGGATACCAAAAGATTGCGCCCAGCACCCCACAGGCCGGATAATGTTCCCTGCTCCACAGTCTTCATCCATTACGCCCTTCAACACTGACAGCCTCTGGGTCAAAGCCAACCATGCTCCACGTGTTTTATTTGACCAAGATCTTTTTTTACGATATTATTTTTTACTTTATTGAGTAATCATTCAGTAGCTCTTCCATTTAAGGAAGACGTTTTTGCAACGAGTCAAATCATAAAAGAAAAACTTCCTGAGCGATCACTCAACAACTATAAGAGCATGCCCGGCGAACCGGCACGCTCACCGGAGGGCCAAAAACAAATGTCTCTATTTCCAGAACTTAAAATTGGTAATCTCATCGCCAAAATTCCTATCATTCAAGGTGGAATGGGAGTGGGCGTGTCTTTGTCCGGGCTGGCCTCGGCCGTTGCCAAAGAAGGAGGAATCGGTGTCATTGCAGGAGCCATGATTGGTATGTGTGAAAAAGACATCAGCTCCAATTACAGAGAAGCCAACATCCGCGCATTGAAACGGGAAATCCGTAAGGCCCGGGAAAAAACCACCGGCATCATTGGCGTAAACATCATGGTTGCCCTTAACAACTTCAGTGATCTGGTTACAACTTCCATTAAAGAAAAGGTGGATATCATCTTTTCCGGTGCAGGACTGCCCTTGGACCTGCCCAAATATCTGCACGAAGGTGCCCAGACCAAACTGGTTCCTATCGTATCTTCAGGTCGGGCAGCCAAAATCATCTGCAAAAAATGGTTGGCAAAATTCAATTATCTCCCGGATGCATTCGTGGTGGAAGGTCCCAAGGCCGGCGGTCACCTGGGTTACAAGCCTGAAGATATAGATGCACCGGAATGTTCTCTTGAAAATACGGTCCCGGAAGTTGTGCAAGCCGTACAGCCATTTGAATCTGACAACAAAAAAATCCCGATCATTGCAGCGGGTGGCATCTTTGACGGTTCGGATATCCTGAAATTTCTAAACATGGGGGCAGCCGGTGTTCAGATGGGGACACGCTTTGTGGCCACCCATGAATGCGATGCGGATATTGCCTTCAAAGAAGCTATGGTTAACGCTGAAGAAAAAGACCTGATTATCATCAAAAGTCCGGTTGGCATGCCCGGACGAGCCATCAACAATGCCTTTCTCGAAGACGTTAAAAAAGGCATTCGCAAACCGTTCACCTGTCCGTTTCACTGCATCAAAACATGCGATCATACCAAAAGCCCATATTGCATTGCGCTGGCTTTGGTGAACGCCAAAAAAGGGCTGCTCAAACACGGATTCGCTTTTGCCGGTGCCAATGCCCCCCGTGTCAAAGAAATCGTCTCGGTTCATGATCTCTTTGAAACGCTCAAAGAAGAATTCCGTGCGGCCATCACCCGGACATCTCTTCGGGTTGCTGTAGCGTAACCAACTGTCATCATCATATAATTAAAAAAGCCGGCCCCTTTTAAGGGACTGGCTTTTTTAGTGCTTCAACAACGGGGAGCAGACAACTTACATCATGCCGCCCATACCACCCATGCCGCCCATGCCACCGGACATTGCAGGCATATCACTCTTCTCTTCAGGCTTTTCAGCAATAGCAGCCGCGGTGGTCAGGAGCAGAGAAGCCACAGAAGCAGCATTCTGCAGAGCGGTTCTAGTCACCTTTTTAGGATCGATGACGCCGACCTTGACCAGGTCTTCAAATTCGCCGGTAGCAGCATTGAAACCAAAATCATCCTTGCCATTACGTACGCGTTCAACAATAACAGCACCCTCATAACCTGCATTTTTACAGATCTGACGGATGGGGGCTTCCAAGGAACGACGAACAACTTCAACACCAGCGGTCTCATCGTCATCAGCGGCCTTCACATTCTCAAGGATCTTCTGGCAACGAACCAAGGCTACACCGCCGCCAGGAACAATACCTTCCTCAACGGCTGCGCGGGTTGCATTCAGTGCATCCTCAACGCGGGCCTTCTTTTCCTTCATTTCAATTTCAGTGGCTGCGCCTACATTAATCACAGCGACACCGCCAACGATCTTGGCCAAACGTTCTTGGAGCTTCTCACGATCATAGTCAGAGGTGGTCTCGTCGATCTCGTTGCGGATCTGCTTAACACGCGCTTTGATATCTTCAGCCTTGCCTGCACCGTCAACGATGGTCGTGGTTTCCTTATCAATGACAACGCGCTTGGCGCTACCAAGATCATTTACTGTAATATTTTCGAGTTTCAGACCCAGTTCTTCGGAAACAACCTGGCCACCGGTCAAGATAGCGATATCATGAAGCATGGCCTTTCTTCTCTCACCAAAACCAGGAGCCTTGATGGCAACGACATTCAAAGTACCACGCAGTTTGTTCACAACCAGGGTAGCAAGGGCTTCACCGTCGATATCCTCGGCAATGATGACCAATGGCTTGCCCATCTTGGCAACCTGCTCCAAAACGGGGAGAAGTTCCTTCATGCTGGAAACTTTCTTTTCGTTGATCAGGATCAGGGGCTCTTCCATTTCGCAGACCATCTTGTCCGGGTTGGTTACGAAATAGGGGGAAAGGTATCCACGATCAAACTGCATACCTTCAACAACGTCCAAGGTTGTGTCGAAACCCTTGGCTTCTTCAACGGTGATAACACCTTCTTTACCGACTTTATCCATGGCCTCGGCGATGATGTTACCGATGGTAGCATCATTGTTGGCGGAGATGGTGCCGACCTGGGCAATCTCCTTGGGGTCACGGGTGGGTTTGGCAACCTTGTTCAGCTCAGCAACGATGACTTCTACAGCCTTGTCGATACCGCGCTTGATGGACATAGGATTACGACCGGCTGCAACCAACTTGACGCCTTCCGTAAAAATGGCCTGGGCCAGGATGGTGGCAGTAGTGGTTCCGTCACCGGCAACATCAGAGGTCTTGGAAGCAACTTCCTTGACCAGCTGGGCGCCCATATTCTCGAATTTGTCAGCCAGTTCGATTTCTTTGGCAACGGTTACACCATCTTTGGTGATGATGGGAGCGCCAAAAGACTTTTCAATAACAACATTACGTCCCTTGGGTCCAAGAGTAACCTTTACAGCGTCAGCCAGCTGGTCAACACCGCGTTTCAGGCTTTCTCTGGCCTTTTCGTCAAATTTAATAATTTTGGAAGCCATTGTATATATCTCCTTGTAGGATCTAAACGGTAATCATGAAACATTTTCAAACAGACCGGGAAATTCCCGGAAACATGCGACAGTCCCAATAGACGACTAGCCTTCAATAACCGCCAGGATGTCGTCTTCGCGCATGATCAAGAGCTCTTCGCCATCGATCTTAACTTCGGTTCCAGCGTATTTGTTGAAAATAATCTGGTCTTCTGCCTTGACACCCATAGGAATGAGCTTGCCGTCATCAGCAACTTTGCCAGGGCCAGCAGCTACAACCTTGCCCTTGATGGGTTTTTCTTTGGCGCTGTCAGGGATGATGATACCACCCTTGGTTACTTCTTCTTCCTCTACCCGTTTTACCAGGATACGATCGTGAAGTGGTCTGAGTTTCATAAGTATTACCTCCAAAATAAGTTAGTTGATAACGTTGTTATTAGCACTCCTCTACTGCGAGTGCCAACAAGAAGGGATTGTAAGCATACCAAAAAAAATAACAAGGGCAACACTCGAGTTTGTAATCTCCTCTCACCTAGATTTTGTTCTTGAACAACAGATGAGAACTTATTCCTGATCATATCTCTTTTTTTCGCAAAAAATCTCTATAAAGCTTCATTTTTTATTCAACGCCCATTCTTCATTCACCGATTATTTTTTTATGCCTCGAAACAATTTTCAGTTCAAACCAACCGATGCAGCCCTAAGCATAGGCGTGGGGTGGATTATTTGTCCCAATCCGTCCAAGCGATTTTTTGGGCTCATCTTCCTTAATTTATTCAATAAAAAGTCTTTCAGCTGAGAATAGTTAATAGGCATATTTTTTTTGACAAACCTACTAGAGTGAGGCATGAAATATTGTTTATATATACTCGATTGATCAGTATCTTCTAGGCTCCAGATGTGGGACGCAGGTAATGTCAGACAAAGTACAAACCACGAATCCGCCCCCCGTCGAGCCCCTCTAAATCTAGAACACGCAAAACTCGTCAGGAGTTACCTCCCATGCTTGATATCAAATTTTTGCGCAGCCAGCTTGATCAGGTCAAATCCGCGCTCCGCAAAAGACATTCCACCATCGACCTTGAATCCTTTTTAAAAACAGACGTACAGCGCAGATCTCTGCTCCAGGAAGTGGAAGAACTTAAGGGCCTCCGGAACAAGACTTCCGCTGAGGTTGCCCAAAAAAAACGCAACAACGATGACGTCTCTGAACTTTTGGAACAGATGGCCTCAGTTTCGAAACGGATCAAAGTTTTGGACGGAGAGCTTAAAGAAGTGGATACGCGGACCAGAGAATTCTTGCTTACCATCCCGAATATTCCTCATGGAGATGTTCCCGTGGGCCGCGACGAAAATGATAACCGTATCGAAAGATTCTGGGGTAAAAAACCGACCCTGGACTTTCCTCCCAAGGAACACTGGGAACTCGGAACCGACCTCGGGGGACTTGATTTTCCCAGAGCCACAAAGCTGACAGGCAGCCGATTTGTCGTTTTGAAAGGCTGGGCTGCGCGCATGGAACGAGCCCTGATCAACTTCATGATCGATGTCCATACCCATGAACACGGATATACAGAAATCATGCCCCCTGTCATCGTTAATAAAGACTCTCTTTTAGGAACAGGCCAACTCCCCAAATTCGCCGAGGATCTGTTCAAACTTGAAAACAGTGATTATTACCTGATACCCACGGCCGAAGTCCCGCTGACCAATCTTTTTCGGGATGAGATACTCAACGAAGAAGACCTCCCTTGCGCCCTCACGGCCTTTACCCCGTGCTTTCGCTCTGAAGCGGGTTCCTACGGCAAAGATACCAAAGGCATCATCCGCCAGCACCAGTTTGATAAGGTAGAAATGGTCAGGATTGCCCATCCAGACCATTCATACGAAGACCTGGAACTTCTGGTCGGCCATGCCGAAGATATTCTGCAAAAACTGGGGCTCCACTACCGCGTAGTCACCCTGTGCACTGGTGACCTGGGATTTTCAGCTGCCAAGACCTATGATATCGAAGTCTGGCTGCCCGGACAGAATAAATACCGAGAAATTTCATCCTGCTCCAATTGCGAAGATTTTCAGGGTAGACGGGCAAATATCAGATTCAATCCCAAAGGAAGTACAAAAAAACTTCTGGTGCATACACTGAACGGCTCAGGCCTAGCCGTAGGAAGAACCATGGTAGCCATTATTGAAAACTATCAGCAGAAAGACGGTTCCGTAGTCATACCCGACGTACTGCGCCCCTATATGGATGGCATTGATATCATCCAACCGAGATAAGCCTTGGAAGAAAAAGAAACACCACAAACGGATAAAGAGAACTCCTCGCCCATGGAAACGGCTCTTGGTAAAATTAAATACCTGAACGGGATTCGTCTTCAGAGGGCCATTGTTGCAGGCGCCGATTGGGTGGTTGCCATGCAAAAGCACCTGGATGCCATCAATGTTTTTCCGGTCCCCGACGGGGATACGGGCAGCAACATGGCCGCAACCATGAAAAACATCGCGGAACGGGCCAAAGAAAACATCGACAAATCCCTGCACAAAGTCAGCGACGCAATGGCCGATTCGGCACTCATGAGCGCCAAAGGCAATTCAGGAGCCATCCTGGCCCAATTTTTTCAAGGCCTTGCTGAAGGTCTCAAGGGCCACAGCAAGGTGACCACGGAGCGCTTCGGCCATGCGGTACAGGTTGCTGCCAACAAGGCACGTGAGGCCATGTCTTCCCCCAGGGAGGGCACCATACTCACCGTCATTAGCGAATGGTCTGCCCGGGTCAAAGAAAATTGCAAACGGACCACGGACTTTGACGAACTTCTCCGCGACTCCCTGGATTGGGCTAAACAGGCACTGCAGCGTACTCCCGACCAACTGGCCGTGCTCAAAAAAGCAGGGGTCGTGGATGCGGGAGCCCAAGGTTTTGTGTATTTGCTCGAAGGCATTGTCACGTTCATGGAAAAAGGTGATCTGGCCTCATCGCGGCAGAATGCCCAAAATTATGCCGAAGAAAATGACATTCCCCTGATCGAGGAAAGTTTTTTCGATGATCACGAAACGTCGCCATTCAGGTATTGCACCGAATGTCTCATCATCGGTGACAACATGGACACGACAAAACTACGTTCGGATCTGGAACCTTTGGGAGACTCCCTCATAGTGGGAGGATCTCCAAGCAAGACCAAAATCCATATCCACACCAACCATCCTGCCCAGGTATTCGCCACTGCTGCAGCGCAGGGCGAATTCCGTGAACAGAAAGTTGACGACATGGTACAGCAGAACTTTGACGCTCACCATAATAATGCCGCCTGCAAGGTTGCCATTGTCACAGATTCGGGTTGTGACATTCCAGAAGAGATGTGTAAAAAATACAATATCCACTTCATCCATCACAGCCTGGTTTTCGGTGATTCCGAAACATATCTGGATAAAATAGGCGTGGACAGAGACATTTTTTATGCCCGTCTTAGAAACTTCAAAACCTCGGTCAAGACATCCCAGCCCACTCCAGCACAGTTCAAACGCCTCTACACTTTTTTAACCAAGTACTATGACGCCTGCGTTTCTATCCACCTCCCCCCCGCCCATAGCGGAACCATCCACGGAGCGCGCAGGGTGGCGGCAGAATTTGGCGGTAAGGTTGTTGTCGTGGATAGTCACCGCAACTCCATGGCCATGGGTCTGGTCGTCCTTGAAGCAGCCAAGGCGGCTGCACAAGGCTGCGATGTGGCCGAAGTAGTCCGCATTGCCGAGGATGCCGCCAACAAGGTAGATGCTTTTTTCTGCTTTGACACCTTGAAATACCACTTACGCGGCGGGAGACTCAGCAATTCCGCCGGCCATATCGCATCCCTGCTCCAGCTCCGTCCAATTATCTCTTTTAAAAAGGACGGGGAGGTCAAGCTAAGTGGTGTAGCATTTTCCCGGCATGGGGCTCGTAAAAAAACGTGGGCTCAAGCCAGAAACAAAGCACTGGGTAAAAAAAATCTCAAATTTATCGTCGCCCATGCCGACGCTCCGGAACTGGCAGCATGGTTTGTGGCCAAGATAAAAGAGACTTTTAATGTGCAGGACGTTCCTGTACTTGAAGCATCCTATACCCTCATAAGCCACGCAGGGCCTGGAGCTGCGGGCATTGGTTTCATCGGAGACTGATTTTTTCGAAAATCCGCATGATACCGTAATGCATAAAAATTTTATTTTTTCATTTTCTTTCTTGACAGGATCACCTCAGATCTATAAATGCTGTGTCTCGCAACACGGATGGGCCGTTAACTCAGTCGGTAGAGTATCTGCCTTTTAAGCAGAGAGTCGCAAGTTCGAGCCTTGCACGGCCCACCATTCGAGTCCCCATCGTCTAGAGGTCTAGGACGCTGGCCTCTCACGCCGGTAACGGGGGTTCGAAACCCCCTGGGGACGCCAAATAAAATTAAAGGGTTACGGTTTATTCCGTAACCCTTTTGTCGTTTTTGCACAGTGCTGCCAATCCGGAGGCTATCCAGCCTTTAGTCCTTTGCCATAATACACACGGAAGACCTTGCCATACACACAAGAATCTTTCACAGATCAAATGCCGTTAAAAATCGTCATCTGTACTCATCGGAACGTCCCATCTCTCCGGAAATGAACTTTACTCTTGCCTCCTTGAGCAAAAGCGGGTTCTCTTCCACAGCCATCATACTATTTGTGAGCGAAAACGCTCAATACCTGCCCTCCAGGTATACACACAGGAGCAGCGTAAAGAGTTTTTTACTACTCAGGAGTACATAGTGCAACACATCCGGGAACCCAAAATATTCATCGGCTGGCGCGAATGGGTGGCCTTGCCAGAGCTTGGCATACCGGGCATCAAGGCCAAAGTGGACACCGGTGCCAAAACATCAACCCTGCATGCCTTTGCCCTTACCCCCTTTGAAAAGGACGGACGGGAATATATATCTTTCAGCGTACATCCCTTACAGGGGAACAAGAAGATGACCATTCCCTGCACAGCCCCGGTTACAGGCAAACGCAAGGTCACCGACTCCGGTGGACACACCCAGAAACGTTACGTGATCACCACCCAGCTCCTGATTGCGGGAAGATCCTGGGATATTGAAGTAACACTAACTAACAGGGATACGATGCAATTCCGCATGCTTCTAGGCCGAGATGCCATGCGGGGACACATTATCGTGGACCCGCAACTTTCCCTGCAGACCGGTTCAAAATCAGTCTCCAAATTATACGACGAGTACCAACCCAAGGAATTTGACACATGAAAATTGTTATTTTGTCCCGTAAACGATCCCTGTACTCCACAGACGCTCTGGTCAATGCCTGCGAAGAACACGGCCACGAGGCCATTGTCATGGACCCCCTGCGCTGTTATATGAATATTGCTTCTCACAACCCGAGCATCTGTTACAAGGGGGTGGAAGTAACGGATGTAGATGCCGTCATACCTCGCATTGGCGCCTCAATCACTTTTTTTGGCTGCGCAGTTGTCCGGCAATTTGAAATGATGGGTGTATACTGCGTCAACGAATCCGTCGCCATTTCACGCTCCAGGGATAAACTCCGCAGCTTGCAGCTCCTTGCTCGCAAAGGCATCGGGCTGCCGGTGACCGGATTTGCCTGTTCCACAAAATATACCAATGATCTTATCGGCATGGTGGGAGGAGCCCCCCTTGTGGTAAAATTCATTGAAGGCACCCAGGGAATCGGGGTTGTTCTGGCCGAGAATACCCAAGCGGCTCAAAGTCTCATCGAGGCCTTCCAGGGGCTCAAGGCCAATATCCTGGTGCAGGAATATATAAAGGAAGCACATGGGTCCGACATCCGTTGTCTGGTCGTGGCAGGCAAGGTAATTGCGGCCATGAAGCGTTCTGCGGCCCAAGGAGAATTCCGGTCAAATCTCCATAGGGGCGGAACCGCCACACCCATTAAAATAACGCCCGAAGAACGTTCCACCGCCGTTCGTGCCGCCAATATCATGGGACTCAATGTCTGCGGCGTAGATCTCTTGCGTTCCAACCATGGTCCGGTGGTCATGGAAGTCAATTCTTCCCCGGGACTTGAAGGGATCGAAAAAGCAACAGGCCTCAATATTGCGGCCCAGATTATCAACTTTATCGAAAAAAATGCCAAACCCGGCAATACCCGAACCCGCGGGAAAGGGTAGAAAAAGCTCCCGGGTGCCGATGTACCTACCGGACACTCCAGCCTGATGGCCCCTCCTGATTTGCGCAGGTGCTAGAATTTCATATGCCGATGCAAAAGCCAAAAAGCTGCCATCCGGTCCGTATTCTCATCGGTATCAGGATCATCTCTGATCAGCGTCAATTTCTTATTCCGGAAAACATAGCCAATGCCACGATATGCACTAGAACTTGCTGGAATAACCATCGACCCCGGGCAACAGAAAACCGTCCTTCTTCCCGTGGCCGAAACATACGTACGCCAGGGCGCATCCATGCCGGTTCATATAGTTCACGGCAGACGAAACGGCCCAAGCCTATTTGTCTGTGCGGCCATCCACGGAGACGAACTTAACGGCATTGAAGCCGTTCGTCGTCTGCTCACCCTAAAGAGCCTATCGTCCATGGCTGGAACCCTGTATGCTGTGCCGGTAGTCAATATTTACGGTTTCATGTCCAATACCCGTTACCTGCCGGACAGACGAGACTTGAACCGTTTTTTCCCCGGGTGTTCCAACGGTTCGCTGGCCTCCAGCCTGGCTCAAGTCCTGTTTAAAAACATTGTATGCCGATGCGGCTATGGCCTTGATCTGCATACGGGTTCCAACCATCGAAAAAACCTGCCGCATCTGCGCGGAAACATGTCCGATCCCGAGGTGTTATCCATGGCCCAGGCATTTGGCGCACCGCTGGCCTTGGATACCCCGGGGACCGAGGGCTCATTACGCGGAGCAGCGGTGGCCAAAGGGATCAAAATGCTGACCTGTGAAGCAGGCGAGGCACTGCGTTTTGATGAATTTTCCATCAGGGCCGGCACCCGGGGCATCACATCGGTTATGAAACATCTGGGAATGCTGGCTGGCAGGAAAAAAGAACGCCGGGATGACCACATGATGCATGTTGCCCGGAACAGCTCATGGGTCAGAGCCGGAGTCAGCGGCCTTTTCCAGGCCAGAATCAAACTTGGCCAGCTGGTGCTCAAGAATCATCTGCTGGGATTCATACACGACCCTTTTGGAAGTACGTCCTTGGAGCTCCGCTCACCCAAAGAAGGGATTGTCATCGGAGTCCAGACGCTGCCCTCGGTCTACAAAGGCGATGCCCTTATCCATCTGGGATACTTTGACGCTCCGGACAAAGCCGAAGCACTGGTGGACGCTTTTTCTGAACGTATGGAACAGGATGACGAGGGGAGATCCTGAAAAATAAGCGACCCAAAAGGTGATGCCTGATTTACAAACGGTGCTGCACAAGGTGCTGGAGGCATAACCCCCGTTCTGCCTGAAAAAAAATGCTTCAGATAGTACCCCTCTGCACGGCGCAGACCCGTCCTCCACCCAAGTCAGCTGCCCTGCTCAAAAACGGGCAGACAAATCTGCCCGTTCCGTGTGCCTTCATGGCTATGAGGATGCAGGTCGGCCTCTACGTTAGCACCCCTGAGAAACATTTTTTAGCGAATCCGTCATCAATCACCCAAGAGTACATCTCTTTTACCCATTAAACTTCCTATGCTCATTATTTCAAATAACGTTTCCATTCCAGACAATGACATCGAAATCATCCCCATCCGCGCCCAGGGTGCGGGGGGGCAGAACGTGAACAAGGTTTCTTCAGCCATCCACCTTCGGTTTGATATCGCGGCATCCGGATTGCCGGATTTTTACAAGGAACGCCTCCTTAATCTTCACGACAGTCGGATCACCAAAGACGGCATCATCGTCATCAAAGCCCAGCAGCACCGGACTCAGGAAAAAAACAGGGATGAAGCTCTGAACCGTTTAGTGGAAATCATCCGCTCGGCCGCAGTGGTACCCAAAAAACGCCGTCCCACCAGACCCAGCAAAAACGCCCGCAAACGCCGTGTTGACAACAAGACCAAACGCGGACAAATCAAAGCCCTCCGGAAAAAAGTGGCCCCCTAACGAGGAACACAACCGGAGCGTTATCCGGCACTGCTTTTTTATCCTCTATCGTATACCACCGAGACTCTCCATGATCCCCTGGAAACTGCTCCATACAGCCATCATCCCCCACAGCGACACGCAGCTTCATCTCTACCAACGGGACCAGGAATTTTCCCTCCGTGTCGGCGTGGATGAACTCATGAACAGCCGGATGCATGGTTCGGAAACCGCTCTGGCCGAGCTGACCTGTACCCGGTTCACAAGCAACCCGGCGCCCGCAATCCTCATCGGCGGCTTGGGTATGGGATTCACCGTGGCTGCGG
>Ga0265294_10004223_pt1 | contig 18017 bp, 20 predicted proteins | sample MunlanPumphouse3_FD_192504 | JGI IMG/M metagenome (GOLD analysis project Ga0265294, IMG submission 192504) | Groundwater microbial communities from a municipal landfill in Southern Ontario, Canada - Pumphouse #3 | ecosystem: Environmental > Aquatic > Deep subsurface > Groundwater | place...
AAAAAGTAGAACGATTGCTTAACAATCGTCCTAGAAAAAGATTAGGATATTTAACCCCAAATGAGGTTTTCTACAGTTCTTAAATGTTGCACTTTGGATTAGAATTCAAGATTACTGCCACGCAACCATCGTGTAAATGACGATTTTTAAATATAAAAAGTAAAGGCTTCCCAATTTGGCTCCAATTAATGGATAATGTTCGAACCTACTTTGTGTTAGGTTCATAAGTTTGATCCTAATAATTTTATTCTTTGATTATATTCTTCTTTTAATATACTTCCTTTGGACAATAAAGAGTCTAGTCCTGCGATGTAGTTTTGTTTGATTTGGGCGGAAGATAATGCTGCACTATATAGTCTTGCCTCGTCTATCAATCCGTTAAAAAGCTTCTGATCATATCTTGAGGATCCAATGTAGAAATGTTCCACTGGGGAGTGAACACTATTAGCGTAACCCGTTCCTATTAATCCTCCATTTTTATAAAACTTCATATTGTTAGTTTCTTCTGATTTATTATAAGTAGCCGTTAAAAAATACCATACGTTTGTTTCTGGTACAAAACCGTTTATATCTTTAATTGCTCCCGAAGAATCATATATTATAAATCGAAAAGAAGATGAAAAATAGAGCCTAATGCCGTATGTATATTCACTCCAATAATTATTGCCTATGATTCCAAAATCACCAATTGAATTTGCTTTAACCCATACACTTATTGTTATTTCATTTTGTAGATTTAAATCACTATTATTTCCGCAATCAACATAGTCAGATTCGGTGCTATTAAAACTTAAACACTTTCCAAAAACACATTCATTACCTCCTTTTACTGTTGGTTCATGTGTAGCAACTATTGTTCCATTATTAACTCCCCAATTATCTTTAACATCTTCATTAGTAGCTGCTCTATTAACTGCCTGATTACTTCCTTCATCAAATGTCCACTCAGAAATTAAATTAAAAAGTAATTCTTCTTGAACAGCATTTGAAAATGTTTGAGCTTTCGCAAAGTTAGCTTTATCAATAGAAGATGAGGTAGAGATCATAATTACTCCTGCTAAGATTCCAATAATCACAATCACTACTAAAAGCTCAATTAATGTAAATGACTTGTTTTTCATATTAAATATATTTTAAACGAAATTATACTTTTACGCAATGAAAGGTTCTAACGTAAATACTTGGTATTAAAAGAAGCCTTATAAATAAGGCTTCTTAAGCTGGCTCCGGTTGATAAACGATGTTCGAACTTGTTTTAAACTATGCTTACCTTAATATTATTCATCTATCTAAAAGAATACAGTTGTCTCTTTCATCAATCTTCAAATAATCTTTATATTCCGTGTATTTATCATTATTGAGATTGTCCGAATATGTAATTTTTACCTTGCAAGGAAGTTGAGGTAGATCTCGCCTTGTTTCATCCAAAAACTCATTCTCCTTTACAAAAAACCATTCATTGACTGAGGGAGAATATAAGTATGTCCATCTATCAACAAAATACCCCGCCCAAGCATTTCCTACATAAATAATCTCATCAAATCCATCTTGATCAATATCCTCAACTTTTAAATCAGCAAAATCAGCAAATCTCTGAGCTTGATCATTTTCTTCAACTAAAACGGGTTCATATTCTCCATCTCTATAAACTAAGACAAACAACACTCTATATCCTCCCCAACCATTCGGATCACATGTTCCGACTATATCTTTTTTATCGTTGCTTTCAAAATTTAAATAAAAAGCTGGTCCGACGTAATTTGCGTCAAAACCTTGCTCATTATTCTTCCTGCTCATACAAAAATCAGCAACCGCTTGTATCGGAGCATTAACCACAAATTCATTAGAATAAATTACTTTTTCTTGTTCATAGCAAAATGAATGAAGCGAGGCGTCCTCCATATAATCCGGATATTTGCATTTTTCGTGATCTAAATACTCGACCATTATCCTAAATTTACTTTTAGTATCATCTATCGGGACCTCCTTCATAAGTTCTTTTACAAAGCTAACATTTTCTCCAGGACTAAGAAGCGGCTTTGAATTTTCAAAAAAATGACGAGAAACCTCCCATTCATTTTTATCTTCGTCATATTTCTCAAAAGTTACATGAAAACCAATTGAAATTCCACTCCATGTAGAAAATACCTCTCTATCAGAATCGTTTCTGACAGTAAAAAACACCTTATCTGTCCTTTCATATATATTTTTATCTGTATTTAAAATTAATGATCCTTCCAAAGCAAGATTCTCATTTAGCAATTCGTCATCGAGAGTATCAGGTTCTTCAACCTCTGGAGCTTTGATAATTTTTAAATCTTCTTTCGAAGGATTTAGTAAAATTTCTGAATTATTTCCACTGGCTTTAAAAATAACTTCATTGTAAATAAAATAACTTGTAAAAATTATAATGATTATTCCTAAAATTAGAATAGTATTTTTTGATAGATTCATAGTTTCATATTTATTATTTTAAAATCATTTTAACATATTATAGAAAATACTTAAAGAAGTTGCCATAGATAATAGTATTAAAAGAAGCCTTATGAATAAAGGCTTCCTGAGGTGGCTTCGGTTAATGGACGACATTAGAACCTTTTTTCACATCAGTATCTGATTAACATTCATTAAGGTTTCCCGTTTTTATAATCCTCCTCTAATGCTAAGTATGCTTTTGTAATTCTTTCTTTACTCTCTAGTCCAAGTTTACTTATCACATTTTCTATATCTTCTTTCTGTCTCGACGCAAAGTTAATTATAAAAAAACGCCGAAATATCTTACGATATAACGGCAAAAATTAGATGTGGCAACTGAAAAGAAAAGCTGCATCAATTGCGATACTCGTCAAGTAACGAAACAACCTTTTTATTCCATGCGTTCAGCTCACCCTCTTGTTCTTTCGTGAGATTGGCATTATAGATCCATGGACCTGAAAACCATTCTCCCTCAGGCGTTACAACTGCTTTACAATTTTTTTCTTCGCCTCCTTCTCCGAATAAAAGTCGCCCACGGTCGATGTTTCTTACCTCATCAATCAGACACCAACCATCGAGATGTCCATCAGGATTTTTGGTGGAAATACAGTAAAGTCCTTTTTCATCTACACATCCTTGCTCGCAATTCCAAGCCTCTAATTTTTCTGCAAGCGCAACAAGGTTACTTGAATCAATTTTATAATGATCCGCTATATTTAAAATCTCGTCTTCGCTGATATAAAATTTATAGGGCTCCACTTTTTTGTTAATGTCAAAAGTTGCAAGCATATCACTTGCCCTTTGCATTGCTTCCTCAAAACTTCCGTCTTTCTTTGCAAGAACGCAAACATTGAAATATGACATACTTTTGCTCCTCCGCGCTAAAAATAATATTTTTTCTATGCATTGTCAACCCAAAAGTACTTATTTTTAACTGGTAGATAATTGCTTCGCGTTATTTTTCTTTGCAATTGTCATAATACGCGCAGTTTTTTTGTCAGAGAATTTTGATTCATCAATTCCATATTGCCCTAAAACCTCAAATCCATTTCTATTTAACATTTCTTTAAGTTCTTTAGCACTATAAATCTGTAATGAAAATTTGCCTTTATATTTTTTGGGCTTAGCAAGACCTTTTTGCACCAAAAATTCATCATTACATAAAAGAATTCCACTTTTTCTATTAAGCTCGCATATTTGTATTTTGCGAATTTCAGTACCATCAAAATTTCTTGTTTCATCCATTGTCATCACATCATTTTTCTTACAATCGAGGTTAAATATATCAAACAAATATAAACCCCCTTCACTTAGATTACTACTTGCATTTCGCATTGCCTTTTCAAAGCCTTTTTTTGTAAGATGGCCAACTGCGTTAAATATTGCAATGATCGCATCAAAAGTACCAATTTTTGTCGTACGCATATCACCCGATAAAAGTTTTGTCCTTACGCCTTCTTTTTGAGCAATTTTTTTGGCACTTCTTAACATGCCCGGACTAATATCAACGCCAGTCACTTCAAATCCGTTTTTTGTTAACCAAAAAACCTGCGCGCCTGTACCACATGCAAAATCAAGAACCGTCCTTACATTATTTTTCTTAAGTATTTTTTCTATATAACAATTCACTGACACCGGAGAATCATCTCTGGTAGACCATAATGATAGCTTATTGTAATTAAGTGGTAAATTCATAGATTATGTAATTTTTATAATTTTAATTTCTTTAATCTGCAAATATTAATTTAAATATATCACACATAAAAATAGATGCAATCAAAAGAGGTTCTGGCGTAGATAATGGATATTAAAAGAAGCCTTTAAAATAAAGGCTTCCCAAGTTGGCTCCGATCAATGGACGACATTAGAACCTATCATTTAACAATTAGCAAATATTAGATAAAAATATTAATTTTTCATAACTTCACTTAAGACTTCGGGTTTCCACACTATCCCAATATCCGGAATATCTCGATCATCGTTACCCGTTATTCTTCCAGAATATATCCCTAGAAATCTAGTAGCTACACCATTTAGAACCCATCCCGTCGAAGTTTTATAACACCCTTTTCTATAAATAAAAACAGGAGATCCAGACATTCCTTCTTTAGTTGTTGCATCAATTAAAAAAATAGGTTTATTTTCATAATTCAAATCATAATCAGAAGCAATATGCCCTGTCTTCCAGATAGGAAATTTTCCATCTGATGATTTTCCATAAGGAAATCCTATAATAGAAACAACTTCTGACGGAGCAATTGTAATATCTTGTTTTGCTAAATTAATATCTAAATAATTAAATTTAACATTCTCATCGCCTTCGATTAACAAAAAAGCTACATCAATAAGTTTATCGAGATATCTAATCTCTTTCCACTGGTTCTCACCTTTTCCATTTACTAATTCGTATTCCTTCAAAAACCAATTTCCGAGATATCCTTCTAAGTGTTGCCACACCTTAAGTTTATTTGGGATAGCAGCTTTTGCGGATAAACATTTCCCTGTATCAAACCTACGCCCAGATAAAACATGATAATTAGTAATAAGATAGTTCTTACCAAGGTTAGATTTAATTAAGAAGCCTGTTCCTGATGATAAATATGTATCATTATAAAAAAGTTCTAATTTTAAAGAAAGGGTTGAAAGGTGATCTATGACAATATTGCTCATAAAAATTATATCCAATGTTTATTTATAATAATATATTGCTATTTGCTTAAAAATTAAAACTTTCTTGAGTTCCATGAATATTACTTCCCGTACAATCATTAAACTTTTTCAATTCTTCACTTTTTATATTGTTAAAAATATTATGATCGCACACGATACCCACACTAAACATTGCCCTTGTTAATGCAACATAAAAATTAGATCTACTTATTGGAGGTAAATTTGAACTATGATCCTTTATCCATTCAATAAAATTTTTTGTTGGATAAATAAGTACTCTAGGAAATTCAAGACCTTTAGATTTTCCAAAATTTAAAACTTTATAATTAATACTAACAACTACTTTTTTATTATTACGTAGTTGAACTGGCTGATACGTCTGCAAATAAAAATCTACGTCTTTTTTATCTACTAAATATATTCCATCATGACCTGTTTTTTCTAAATTTCCAGAAATCGTTCCATTAAATTCTGGATAAAGTTTATTAGAAAAATCACATATTATAGGCATGCAACGATAATTAATATTTAATAATGAATAGTCAATATCAACAGATTCACAAATTGTTTTATCTTCAAAAAAATTTATAATTTTTGATCTGGTAAATGATTTATGCTTAGAGGAATGATTAGTTGAATAAATACCTTGCCTAGGATCACCCACTAAAAAAACTTTTGATTTACAAGAAAAAAATAATTTTAAAACTTCCAAATCATGTCCTGCTAAATCTTGAACTTCGTCAATAAATATATAATCATAAATTTTTGATATTCTATCTACCACAAAACCACTGCTTTCTTTATTGCATTTAACTACAAACTTTGAAAGTTTATCAGAATAAATCTTCTGATCACTTGAAAAATAATGTTTTTCTGTATTACTTTCAGAGATACCTGTCGCAGATTGTCTGCTCACTAAAACCAATCCTTTTATATCTTTTTTATATATATTACCTCTATAGGGATTCGCTCCGTGCTGTATTAAAAAAGAAAACCACGTCTGGATAGTTATATTTTTAGGTATGCAATTATTAATTTTTATAAATTTTCTACGAATCTCTTCCTCGTTTGCCAGTGTATAAGTAGTAATCAATGTATTGCTTTCTTTATTTTTTAACGCCTCTTTAACAATGTATGTTGTTTTTCCTGAACCAGCGGCTGCAATTATAAGTTTATTTTTTTTCATCTTTTATGGCCTTTAAAATATACTCTGGAAAACTAACATTTTCATCCGTACTAAAAATTCTAAGAGCGCACTCTGTTTTATGCCCTTTCATATATTTGTGCATTTCATTTATGTCTTTAAAGTTTGTATCAAAAATTATATTAAATTTTTCCAAACCGTTTTCTTTCAACATCTTAGGCTCCAATGTATTATAATTGAAGCCCACCTCTTCTCCCTCATCCATTGTCTCATCAAAACAAATATTTATAAATTCTTTATCCAAATAATCTTTATATTTTTTACGTAATGCTTCCACATTTCCATCATTATCTGTTACTACAGAAACTGGCTTTTTTAAATGTTCAGCAATTTCCAAAAATCTTAAAAAAGATGTTCCGACAGACACGACATCTATACCATCCTGAATTGGTAATTTATCCTTATTATTTACCCTATAAGCCTTTTGCACTATTAATTCATCGGAATCACCTTCCACTAAAATAACTTTTTTACAAAGAAGAAGCCTAAGTGTTTCATAACCTGATAGTTTTTGAAAAAAACTTTTAGTTTCTATATTTAAATCTTCAAGAATACACTTCTCCCTAGTATTGAATTCTTTATTTTCATTTAATAAAATTAGGTTTTCTAAACCAAGTTTATTAGCGATAAAACTATTATGGGTAGAAATAATAACCTGTTTATCATTATTACTATTTTCAATATCGTAAATAAGCTGATTAAGTCTCGTATGAGATAAATGATTTTCTGGCTCTTCAAAAAGAATAACATTTGCTTCTACCGATTTTTTATGACCCAATGCCAATTTTGTTTTTATTGTACACTGTTCACCTTTTCCCACATTATGAAACGGAATATTATCTAAATACGTCATCAAATTTGTCTCCCATGAATTTTTTGAAGATAGGTCAATGGAAAGTTTAACATCTTTATCAGAAATATTTATTACTGATTTTATTTTTTCATTAATGGTCTCTATCGCACTATTTCCAATAAAAGAGTCTTTCATTTCTCTATGTGCTCGCGAAATTTCCATAATATCCTCAGCATCTAAAGCATCTTTAATAATTCTAGATATATAAATATCTGACCCATTTTGATAATGATTGCTAGATGAATCTATGAATACCGATTTCATTGGTATGCTTTTCGTAACAATATTCTTTCTAGAAAAAGATCTCCAATTAACTTTATAAAATTCTATAGGAATTGTTTTTATATTTCCCTTTTCCAAAAAATTATCATATTCTTCTTTAAAGATATCATCAAAACCTATTCTCAACGACAATCCACGATTTGGGATTCCTTCGCTATTCTCATCACCATCAAATTCATGCAAACCATCCCCCTCAAGAAATAACTCAATTAAAATATATGGCAATTCTATATTTTTTGAAACTGCAATTTTTTTGACATAATCATCTACAGCATCTTTATTAAAAAGATATTGTGTCAATTCATTTGTTATATATTTTCCTCCCATAAAACCTGTGAGAGCCAAATGTATCGCCTCTATTAGTGTTGATTTTCCCGCTTCATTATCCCCTACAAGAATATTAAACTCTCGCTTTAATTCTAAATTAAAAACTCCCTTGAAACATTTAAAATTTTCAATATGTATTTTTTTTATATAAATTTTTGATGTCGCTTCCATATATAGTTTATTGTTCTTTACTTACTATAAGAATAAAATAAAAGTACGTTTTCGAAATCTTATAATTACTTTTATATAAAATTACAAGACTTGAGTCTCGAGGGCTTCTTGTGGTTTTTATACTTTTATAAAAATAATAGCAAGACAATATTGATTAGTCAATTTAAAACCGCTAATATTATAAATTTGAAATAAATTAATAATTTTCGAGAACAAAAGTTGATACAGATTTTAAAAATAAAGACTTAACATCTGAGTAATTATCCGTTATAGCTCCTGCATCAATTATATACATAATATCACCTTTTACAATATAATATACTAGATTCGTCATTTTTATTTGATAATCTAAAACTTGTGCGCTTGCGGAATATTCAATCCAGTATGTTGGCTCATTATCAATCCTAGTCTCACCATAATTAATAATTTTAGCATCTGAAAATTTTTCCTTTACTCCGTTAAAAGAAGTATCAACAAACTCTTCTAAGTTTATAACATCCTTAATGGATAAGATATTCTCTCCTCCTAAATCAAATTGCTGAACCATTATACTTATTACGCTGTCTTCAAAACTTGCTTTTTGAATAATATGAATCCCATCCCCAACATCAAGCCTCCATCCTTTAGGAAATTTAATTCTAAAATGATATTTTTTATTTCTGTAAAGATTATCTATTATCTCTGAATTCTCTGAGTTCTTATCTGTCTGTAAAATTGCAAAATTGCTATCACCTTCCTTTAGATATTGGTCCATCAAATATTTATTGTGATCCATCGTAAATGAACCTCTAACTAATAATCCAATTATGGATATGCTGAAGAATAAAATCCAAAACACTACCTTAATCGCCTTTTTAGGACCGTTCAACATCTTATTGGTAATCCATGTTCCCAAGAAAGCTCCAACAACATAAAGAATAAAGCCAGTTAGTCCAAAGGACCATATAATACAAAGACCTAATATTATTCCGATTAAATAATGATTTTTGCTATTTTTGTCTTTCAATTTTATACTTGGAACATCTTTTTCCATAATATTATCTTTATAATCTAACTTCTCCATTAGAATATTCTAGGATAAAGTCTTTGTATTCATCGAATTGATCAGAATATTGAAAAGAAGTTATTGTACTTTTTGTTAATGCATTGTATATAAAAAATTCTTTATATTCGCCTGTAAATTCTTGCTCTACTACATATAAACAACTGTTTTCTTTAGGGCTATAAAATGTAAAAAGAAATACCTTTGTGACAAGTGAATGATACCCCGACTTACGCTGAGCATCTTCTCGGAAGGTTTCTTCATATTCTTCTTTAACTAAATTAAAATATCTTTCGCACTCAATTTTTTTATTAAACAAATTCAAATCTTTTTCTTTATTCAATTTTCCTATTTCTAACTCTAAATATTGTTTTTCGTTTTTAAATTTTTCATGATTAATAAAGCCAAAAATCAAAATAACGACTAAGGCACTGTTCAAGAATATTATGATATAATTTTTATTTAAAGTCATATTATTTTATTCAGCATATTTTTAATCTTCTATAAATATTTTTTCTCCATATAAAAGCTCTCCCCATGTTGTCTCGTAATAATCAGTATTTTTAAGTCCTGGAAGAGAAAATCCTTTTGCCCCTTCAAGATTGTATTCATTTCCAAAATCATCAGCCTCTACTTGAACATCAACATAATTAACATTCCCATTACTCATAGTTCCAGGCGTAACAAAATCCATTTTTGATCTATATGCTAAATCACTATTATTTAATAAAAACCTAGTGCCCTTTATCATATGCAAATCATTTGCATTTGTATTATAGACTCTAATTGTCCCGGAAGCTTTTTTAAGATCGTTCATGGGCTCTTCTTCTTTTACAACTTTCCCCGTTGCATATGAAGTATTAATGGTTCCGCCACTATTTTCTCCTACTAATCCCCCTACAATATTTCCTTTAAAATTAACGTTGCCTGTTACATATGAATTGGATATTGTCCCTTTGTGGTTAAGCCCCACTAGGCCACCGACCATATTATTTCCAAACACATCACCTGACGCATATGAATTAGATATTATCCCCCTATTCTGCCCAGCTAATCCTCCCACTTCGTTATTTCCCTTTACTATTGCTGAAGAATATGAATCAGAAATTGTCCCATCAAAATTAGCCCCCGCTAATCCTCCCGTATATAGATTTCCCTCATTAACAATTATTCCTGTTGTATAAGAATTTAAAATTTTCCCCCCGTTAGTAATTGTCCCTACTAATCCCCCGACATGGTCAGATCCATTTATGTTTACATTGGTTAAACCTAAATCATATATATTAGCTCCATTAATATGTGCGAATAACCCAACTTCATCTTCTGAACTATTAATATACAACTCGTTGATTATTTTTCCATTGCCATTAAAATCACCCTCAAAAGAATAATGTTTAGCAATGGGCATGAACGATGTCGTGCTATCCATTGTGATATTATCAGTAACAACAAAACAGTCTTTCCAGTGGTCTGAATTGTCGCTTAAAGCTATTAAATCTTGAGACGTACTTATTTTATACGGATCCTCTTTTGTTCCTGAGCCAACCCATGGCGTAGATTCTTCAATTACTATATTATCATTTTCTATAACATCTTCCCGATCATCTTCATTTTTTTTATACTCCTTAACCTCTTTATCCTCATTATTTCCCCCGACTTCTCTTTTCTCCTCGATCTCTTCAACTTTCATTTCCTTGACTCCTGCTTTTAAAATATTATTATTCTGTTCCTGATCTTGCACTATTTCTCCATCTCCCAATTCAGTATTAATTGAATCATCTATATTATAATCTTGAGCTATAACACGATCATCCTCTTGATTAATACCTAGCTGTTTATTCTGACTTAGAATAATTCCCGTAGTCAATGTTGAGGCAGCAATAAAAAGCGCTATCAATAAAGGAATCTGAGCAAATCCACTTAAATTATAATTTTTACCATACATCATATTTTTATATAAAAATACCTTGTGACTAAGTATTATTTATCTTTATTTATTACTAAATTGTTTAATATTTTTCCATAAATTATATTTGTTTTATTACGAATAATCTCGTTAAGTGTAAATAAGAAAAATAAATCATTAACCTCACATCACACGGACTCATTTCAGAATTGCTCTTATAAAGCTACGTCCTTTTGGGGAATCTCCATATTTATTTTCTTTTTTATCTCCCTCTTTAAATATCAACACCAAATTAAAAATAAAAGCTATCACCCATAAATTATCAATAAATCCCAGAAAACGTATTAGGGCCCAACCTCCAGAGACATCAATATCATGTAGCCTTTTTATAGTTATGGGCAAAAATAAAATACAACCAATTAGAGCAGGCAACCAATTTAAATAATTATCATGTACGGAAATAGATATCAAACCAGTAATAAACGAAAGTATTATTAAGCCTATTAAATAATGCCTTCTTCCCAGCCTTCCCTTAAGTAAATTTTTAATATTATATTTTTTATTACTCATATTGTTAATTTATTTAACAATCACCCCCTGGACTACTCACTATTAATTATTTGAGATGACTCTAAAGATTCTTAGGTATTTAAATTAGCTTAAAAACACTATAGCACAAAATTTGTGATACTCATAGTCCGTCGCCACATAGTCATCATCATTCTATCCTTAAAGTGTGAACAAAAATAATAACATATTAAAAAATTTTGGAAAAAGGGTCAAAGAGATCCGTCTCAAAAAAGGCATTACATCACAAATAGACCTAGCTTCTAAAGCTGGTTTGGATCGCACATATATCGGCGGAATCGAACGAGGTGAAAGAAATATCGGATTAAAAAATATCGAGAAAATTGCAAAGGCCTTAAATGTAAACATTTCTGAATTATTTAAATTTTAGAGTACTAACTTTCGATTTTATTCAATTTTTGGGTCTTTTAATTGCTTTATTTTTAAATTTTGATATTTTAAAGATAGATAAAATTACAATTACGCATAGTCCATGAATTCTCAAAAAAAGTCAATAAAAAAAATGAAATTGCAAAAGATCCAAAGAATGAAAAATGTGCATATGTTAATGACTCTCTTCTATTTTCCTTATGGAAATATATTAATTGTTCAACAATCGACTCAAAAGAATCAATCTGTCTTAAAGATTTGAAATCAGTACATAAAGATTTTTCTATTTATTATTTTTTAAAACATCTTAAAAAATTCAACATTAAATTTAAAAACGTAATCTTCAACAGTGCTTTGCATGAACATTACTATGGTAAGAGTGCTGCATATAAAGCCATGAAAGATTATGTTTTGAATAATCCTAAAGAAAAAATAAGCTTGGCAGTAAAAAATTTATTCAAAAATAAATTTAATACCGAAGAACTGCTTATAATTTTAGATCCATGCTCTTTTTATGGTCACTTTGATTTTGAAAATGGCATAAATTTATTAGAATTTATAGAATTTTCCCCTCCGTTAACCAAAAACATTGAACCATTAATAAATAATATGAATTATTATCTAGGATACTTTATCGATGATAAATTATTTACTGTGGGCGAGCAAAATTTTTATAAATATTCAAAACAGAAAGAAATTTTTTTGAATAGCTTAAAAAAGTATATAGACGACTATGGCCCAGAATTTACTTTCACACAACCGAGGGAAGAAGAAAATATAATTACAAAAAAATCTAGCCCATACTTGTTTATTCATATACTTGTCACACTGGAAAAACAGAAACTTATTAATATAGACCCAACCGTTCAAAAAGCAAGCCTTTTTACCGAATATAAAATTCGAATTACTGTTTCGGAAAAACTGCTAAAAAAATATAAAAATGACAATAAGCTAAAAGAAGGAATGTCTAACAAAGAAAATTATACCGGGACCATAAGCTTGGCAGACTTGATAGAACCAATAAAAAAGAAAAGAACATCTTCTCCTCAACTATTGATAGAAAAACATTGGGCATATTTTAAATTCTTTAAAGAAGGAAAAAAAATAAAAATTGGAAGAGAAAAAAGTAGAAAAGTTAGGCTAATACAAACATTATTGGATCCAATAGGTGTGCCAAAAAGAATCAGTGAAGTCTTCGAGAATATAAAAATTTCTAAAGATGAAAAAGATAAGGACATAAAAAATCCAAATTCAACTATCTCGCACAATAAAATGATTAAAATAATAAGTACTACAAAAAAAGAACTTCAAAAAATAAAAGATTTTCAAAAAGGACGATTGAATATCTTAATAAATAAAGATAACAAAACCTGTTGGCTTGATATTAATGGTTAGAGGGTTTTGCATAGCTTAGCTAAAAGTAGTAAAGAGGGTTTTTTAAAAAATCCTCTTTTTTCCTTTACTCATATCGTAATATATACCTAAAAAACCCTCCCTTACCCTCCATAAAGACAATCATACGGAGGGTTTTTTATGATAAGTCTATAATAATAAAAATTAAATTATATGAAAAATTATGCAAAAAAAGAATCAAAAAGAAATTATTATATTCCTTTAAACGACGATGATAAATATTTTTACACTTATGATTTAGGCTGTTGTTCTGCTCTTATTAGCAAAAATTTTCAGCTCGTCTCTTTAGATAAAACTAAATCAAAAGTTTTATTTATTTTCCTAAAAGAAGTCGGCATGGAAAAGATCATTGATGACTACTGGGCTGATCGCTTAGACGTTAAAGCGAGAACACTTTTTGACAACATAAAAATGTTAAAGAATAGAATTTACTCGGAATAAATATATGTTATCGGATGAGCAAATAACACAATTTAAAATGCTCTATAAAAAGCACTTTGGCGAAGAAATTAGCCAAGAAGATGCGCGCGAAAGAGGAGAAAAACTCATCCGACTTTTAAAATTGGTTTATAAGCCAATGAGTAAAGATGAATACGAAAAACTTTTACATAATAAAAATTAATCTAAAAAATATGAAATCAAAAACAATTACAATTAAAGATGAAATAGACACCTTCCAATTCAAACCATTATCATCTCAAGAATTGACAGAAATATTAGATTTAACAATAAAAAAAGATAATGAAAATAAGTTAATAACCTTTTTATGCCTGCTTTCAGCTTATACTGAAAGTTCTCAACTTAACATTTCTTTTAATGCCCCATCTTCAACAGGAAAATCATATATCCCAACAGAAGTTGCAAAACTTTTCCCAGAAGAAGACGTTATTGAAGTTGGTTATTGTAGTCCAACAGCTTTTTTCCATGATATAGGAGAATATGATAAAGAGCGAAATGGATATATCTTAGATTTATCGCGTAAAATCTTAATCTTTCTTGATCAGCCACACATGCTCCTCCTGCAACATTTGAGACCACTATTGTCCCATGATAAAAAAGAGATCCGCATAAAAATAGCAGATAAATCTCAAAAAGGTGGCATAAGAACAAAAAACATATTTCTTAAAGGATTCCCATCTGTTATATTCTGCACGGCCGGACTTAAAATTGACGAACAAGAAACAACAAGATTTCTTTTGTTAAGTCCAGAAACTGATAAAGAAAAAATCTGGCAAGCGATTCATCAAAAGATTAGAAAAGAATCTGACTATGATGAATACGAACTTTTGTTGGAAGAAAATCCAGAAAGAAAAATTCTCAAGGAAAGAATAAAAGCTATTAAGCTGGAAAATATTAAAGATATTAAAATTGACTCGCCTGAAAAATTAGAAGAAAATTTTCTGAAAAAAGATAAAATATTAAAACCGAGACATCAAAGAGATATTGGCCGTATTATTTCTTTGGTTAAAGCATTTGCCTTGCTCAATTTATGGTTCCGCAATAGACGAGGAGCCACTATTATAGCAACCCAGGAAGACATAGAGGATGCGTTAAGAGTTTGGAATGCCATTTATGAAAGTCAGGAACATAATCTACCTCCATATATTTATCAAGTATTCCAAAAGGTAATACTTCCAGCATGGGAAGAAAATAATAAAGGATTAGCAAGGCTTGATGTAACTCGCAAGTACCTACAAGTATACGGCAGAGTATTAGAAGATTGGGTTTTACGACAACAAATCATACCAATGCTCGAGAATTCTGGACTCATTATACAGGAAGCGGATCCTAATGATAGAAGAAAAATCCTAATATTCCCTACTCCCTCAAATATTAAAAAATAGTGAGTTGGGTGGTGAGGTAAATATAAATATTAAAAAATCATAAATATGAAAAAAACAAAAGAAAATAAAACTTTAACAAAAAATGAAAAAGAGGAAATGCTTAACCTTCTTAAAACGGGGCCACTGCCTCTCGAAAAAGAAATGCAAGAATATATAGAATTATCAACTAAAAATAAGTTAACCGAAAAAGAAGACAAAAGAAAAGAAGCACTTTCGAGATTAATTAAAAGAGCAAATGGACTTTATAACAGTTTTTGGCTATCTCTTATTAGCGATGTTGGGAATCGTGATTTTTTAATTACTACTCGAAATAGTTTAATAGAAGAACATAATTGCAAACTTTCCTTAGAATTTATGCTTGTGGATAGAATCATAGCTAACTATTTTAGATCGATGAAACTAGATGCTTTTTTAGGCATGTTGACAGAGTCCGAAGGAAATGCATTGTCTATTGATGTTTCAAAAATTAATATGATAAATGAACTAAGCAAAATTTTAGAATCTAGCAGTAGACAACTTCATACAAGTATGCTCCTTTTTAATGAACTCAAGGGGCCAAAATTAAATGTTAAAGTAAATACTAAAAATGCTTTTATATCACAAAATCAGCAACTTAATATAAACAAAAAAGATAATGAGAAATAATATGAAATCATTAACCCCATATAATTTAGGACTATTAGTTGAAGGCTGTCGGAAAATTAAAATATCAGATTTTCTAAGAAAATACCGAAATGAAATAAAAAAAACTATTATCGAATCTGAATTAGAAATTCTTGGACTGAATATAAATTTAACCACATCAAAAACTTGCTATAATGGTATTAGATTTTGGTTTAAATGTCCTTTATGCAAAAAGCGTGTTGGAGTTCTATTTAAACATCCTCTAAACAATACCATTGGCTGTAGAAAATGCCTTAATCTCGAATATAGAAAAAGAAGATACAAAGGAATGATAGAGGGTGAATAGAGTTGTATCAAATTATAAACATGTTATAATATCCATGTTGACCCAGATCTATCAAATTAATCCCGTTTTTTTTATCTCGTTGCCTTAAAGGGGCAGCCATGCCAATGAGATAATTCTTCGGGATGTCAGATTTGGGTCAACCATGGCTGTCCCTTTAAATTTATGCATCAAGAAAATACTAAAATTAAATACTTCGTTTACTGTAGGAAATCTTCAGAAAATGAAGATCGTCAAATGGCTTCCATTGAATCTCAAGATAGCGAGTTAACTAAATTAGCCAAGCAGAATAATTTAGAAATCGTTGAAGTATTATCAGAAGCCAAATCTGCTAAAGCTCCAGGAAGGCCAGTTTTTTCAGACATGATTAAAAGAATAAAAAATGGAGAGGCGAATGGAATTATCTGTTGGAAACTTAATCGTTTAGCAAGAAACCCAATAGACGGAGGTGAAATACAATGGCTACTTCAAAAAGGAACTATTCAACATATTCAAACTTTTGGTAAAAGTTATTTTCCCAACGACAATGTTCTCCTCATGTCTGTGGAGTTAGGTATGGCAAATCAGTACATTAGAGATTTAAGCGTTGATTCTAAAAGAGGATTAAGAACCAAAGCTGAAAGAGGCTGGTATCCGGCTTATACAACAATTGGGTACATGAATAATCCATATAAGGTAAAAGATGGTAAGGAGATTATAAAAGACCCTGAGCGCTTTGATTTAGTCAGAAAAATGTTCGATCTCATGCTTACTGGCTGCTACAACCCTCCTCAGTTATTAAATATTGCGAATGATGAGTGGAAATTAACTACAAAAGCTGGAAGAAAATTAGCTAGAAGCACTGTTTATAGAATATTAAATGACACATTTTATTATGGTGATTTTGAATATCCTAAAGACAGTGGAAATTGGTATCATGGAAAGCACGAACCAATGATAACAAGTGAAGAATATCAAAAAATACAAGGATTACTTAAGAGAAAAGGAAACGTACGTCCTCAAAAGCATTTATTCCCTTTTACGGGTATGATTAGATGTAAAGAATGTGGTGCAATGATAGTGGCAGAAAATAAAATCAAAAAACAGAAAAATGGAAATGTTCATTTTTATACCTATTATCACTGTTCAAAAAGAAAAAACCAAAAATGCACTCAAAAAACAATCAGAGTGGAAAAATTAGAAGAACAAATTATAGAAAGACTAGAAGCAATTCAAATTCCCGAAGACTTTAAAGAGTGGGCAATGAATGCCATACGGAAAGAAAACAATAAAGAATTCGAAGGAAAGAAAACAATAATTGACTCTCAACAAAAGTCATACAACGCCTGCATTAATAAATTGAATAATTTGATCGATATGAGAGCCAATAATGAAATTACTGAAAAGGAATTTTTAGACAAAAAGTCAGAGATAAATAAAGAAAAAGAAGCTCTAAGCTCACTCTTGAGAGAAAGCGATAAAGGAATAGATGATTGGATTGAAAAAGCTGAGCAACTATTTACTTTCGCCGAAACTGCAAAATTCAGATTCGAAAATGGAGGCTTAATAGAGAAAAAAGAGATATTATTCACTTTAGGTTCGAACCTCCTTTTAAAAGACGGGGAACTCTTTATAGATATACAAAAACCTCTCCAAGCTATAGAAAAAGCTTCTTCTGAGATTAAAAGGATTAATAAACGGTTAGAACCTGTCAAAAATGGCTTAGATAAAAGAAAAATGGGAGAAATTTACTCCCATAATCCTACAATGCTCCGGTGGTAGGACTCGAACCTACAACCCACTCCTTAACAGGGAGTTGCGCTACCATTGCGCTACACCGGAATGATATTATCAATAGTATATCAGAAAAGTTTTTTTTTCAAGACCCTATTATACTAACAAACCATTCTAATATTGTCAAAAGAAG
>Ga0265294_10004224_pt1 | contig 18017 bp, 27 predicted proteins | sample MunlanPumphouse3_FD_192504 | JGI IMG/M metagenome (GOLD analysis project Ga0265294, IMG submission 192504) | Groundwater microbial communities from a municipal landfill in Southern Ontario, Canada - Pumphouse #3 | ecosystem: Environmental > Aquatic > Deep subsurface > Groundwater | place...
AAAAACAGTTTATAGATGAAAAACTCTTTGAGCCAACTATCATCTACGGCTACTGGCCTTGTAGAAGTGATGATAACTCTATTCATATCTTTGATGAGAGCGAGGGGTATAACTCACCTCATGAAGTTAACCGTGAACCCTTAGAAGATGTCATACCAAGAGCCATAAAACGCTTTACATTTCCAAGACAAAGCAAACAACCTCATCGCGCACTAAGTGACTTTTTTCATAGTGACAGACACGATGTTATAGCTCTTACTTGCGTAAGCGCTGGAGCAAAACTAAGTGAGGCAGAGAGAGAGATTTATGATAGAGGCGAGTATACTCTTTACTACCAGTTTCACGGTCTTGGAGTTGAGTTAGCTGAGGCTTTAGCTGAGATAGCACATAAGCAGATTAGACTAGATTTAAACATCTCTGATGGTGAGGGGAGTAGTTTAGGTGATGTTAGGATGAATAGATATCAAGGCAGCCGTTACTCTTTTGGATATGCGGCTTGTCCTGACCTAGAACTTAACCGTCCACTCTTTGACTTACTAAAGCCTGAAGAGTTTGGGATTGAACTGAGTGAGACTTTTCAAATCCACCCAGAACAATCAACTAGCGCTCTTGTAGTATATCACCCTAATGCCTCATACTACAATGTATGATAAAAGAAAAAGCTGAGTGTCTCAAGCTCATCTCTTTCTTCTTAAGATTGCATTCTACATCCCGATAGTGTAAAAAAAATGTGTAAATCTACACTTTTTACCTTCTCCTATAACTAAGTGCTTCTAAGATATGGTTTTTTACTATATCTTTGCTTTTGTCCAAATCTGCTATGGTTCTAGCTACTTTTAAGACTTTGTTTATACTTCTAAAAGAGAGTCTAAATCTATCAATCGCCATCTCTAAAGTCTCTTTTGCCTCGGCATCTAAGATGCAATACTTCTCAATCTCACTATCTTTTAGTTTTGCATTAAAAGCGTCTTGATCTCTTTTACTTCTAAAGATATGAGCTTCAACCACCTTTCTATGAAGCTCTTTTGAGGTAAAACTACTCTTATCATCGCTCTTCACATTTTGCATCACAACGCAAAGGTCTAGCCTATCTAAAAATGGTTCAGAGAGTCTGTTTTTATATCTTTGTATCTCTAGCTCATTACATCTACACTCTAAGTTTGCATCTAAAAGATTTCCGCAAGGACATGGATTCATAGCTCCGATGAACAAAAAGTCACTTGGGTACTCTACTTTGGAGTTTACTCTTGAGATTCTGATGCGATTGTCTTGCATGGGTTCTCTAAGAGCCTCTAAAACTATCTTGGAAAAATGAGGAATTTCGTCAAAAAACAGGATGCCATTATGGGCCAAACCAACCTCGCCTATCTTTGCTTTGTGTGAACCTCCGCCAAAAACACTTGCAAGTGTAGAGGTGTGATGAGGACTTCGCATATTTCGATGTGGCTTAAACTCTATCTCCTGCATCTCTAACGCTTGAAGCTTCGCAACATCAAGTATCTCATCGCTTGTCATGGGTGGAAGTATATATCTAAGCCTCTTGGCTATCATGCTTTTTCCACATCCCGGAGAGCCTTCAAAGAGGATGTTGTGAAACCCAGCAGCGGCAATAAGAGCCGCTCTTTTAGCGATATCTTGCCCTTTAACATCTGAAAAATCTTCCGCATAATCATGAGAGTAGTAATACCTCTCCCCTTTTAACTCGTAAAAAGGGTATTCGATTTGTGATTGCTCTATGCTCGGAGTAGCGCTCTCTTGATTTTTAAGAAGTGCTATCGCATCTTGGAGTGTCTTTACTCCATAAAACTCAATATCTGGAATCTTGGAGAGTTTTTCTAAACTCTCATGTGGAACAATTGCTTTTTTTACAACTCTCTGGTTTGCGAGCGAGAGCATAAGAGGGTAGAGTTGGATATTTTCCTTCACAGCCCCATCAAGTCCAAGTTCTCCAAAAACAAACCACTCACTAAAATCACTCTCTTCGCTATCAAGTGCCACCATAAGAGCAATGCTCAGATCAAACTGACTCCCCTCTTTTTTAAGATCACTAGGAGCTAAGTTTATAGTGATGCGTTTTGGAGGAAAGCTAAACTCATTACTCAAAAGTGCCGACTTTACTCTATCCTTTGCTTCATTTATAGAAGCAGATGCTATCCCCACAATAGTAAAAGAAGGAAGCCCTTTTGTAAGAGTAGACTCAACATGCACAAGCTTCGCATCTATCCCCTCATAAGTAGCACAAGAGACCATTTTCATAATACTAATCCTTAAAAATCTAGTGGGCTAATAACTTTAGCCCTGTTCATCTCACTCACAACATGAGTATATATCATAGTTGTCTCAACACTTTTATGACCTAAAAGCTCTTGTATACTTCGTAAATCTATGCCAGCTTGTAGTAGATGCGTAGCATAAGAGTGCCTAAAAATATGTGAAGTTACACGCTTGTATAGGTTTGCCCTTTGAGATGCTACTTTTATGTTTCTACCAAGTGTAGCTGGATGAACATGATGTCGTCTTGACTCTTTAATTCTTGGATCTGTAGAGATATTTTTCATGGGAAATAAAAATTGCCATTTGGTTTCAAATTTTGACGATGGATATTTTCTCTCCAATGCATATGGTATATAAACACTTCCATAACCATTATCCAAATCTTGTTTATGCAGATTTGTAACTAACTCAACCTGAGAAAGAAGTTGTTGCTTTAATTTTAAAGGTAATGGAATAGTCCTATCTTTTAAAGACTTAGAATCCCAAACATAAATCTTGCTAAATCCAAAATCTATATCTTTTATGCGTAAACTCAAAGCTTCATTCATTCTAAGTCCACAGCCATACATAAGATGGACAAGCAAACTATATTCCATCGGTATATTTTGTAACACACTCTTAACCTCATCTTTTGTCAAAACAACTGGTATATGTTTTCGCTCTTGTGCCCTAAGTGCTTGAATATTCCACTCACTTATATCTACTCCTAAAACTTCTTTATATAAAAAGAGTATTGCTGAAAATGCTTGATTTTGAGTTGTAGGGGAGACCTTATCCTGAGTAGCCAACTTTGTTAAATATGCCTCTATCTCAACTTTACCCATCTCTATGGGGTGTTTTTTATTATGAAACAATATATAATGCTTTATCCAATGCACATAAGTTTTTTCCGTTGAATAACTATAATGTTTAAACCTAATTTTATCACGAACCAAGTCTAATAGCTTTTTTTTAACTTCCATATTTTCTCCTCTACTTAAGTAACATTATGTGTGTTATGTAAGATATTTACAAAATAACGCACAAAACTAGCCGAGGCGGTTTCATCTTTGATGAAAAGTTTCTTTAGAAAATGTAGTTTAATTTGAATATACAGTATTAAACGAACACTCTAACTTTAAGAATCATATGCATTTTTTTCTTTTTTAATTAAAAATATTGCACCATGTCATATTTTTAATATAATTTCATTTTTAACACTCAAATGTCGTGTTAGTTATTTATGTTAATTAAGATTGTTTTACATATAATGTGCTTGAATAAATAGTTATAAACAAAAAGGAACTTCTTGGACTTAACAATAAATGATACAAGTATAAAAACAATTGAAAAAGATTTTTACAGAATTGCAAATGAAATTTTGAATGAACATATTTTATTAGTAAATTCGAAAAAATATAGAATCTCAAATATTGAGTTTTACTATTATAATAATACTAATCATCAAGATGAAAACAGTCATGCTTTAAAATACAAACGTGCAAAAAACAGGCAATTACTGAATGCAGTATGGTACCTTCATAAAATTAGCATAAATCCAAAATATAAGCATAAAGGTTTAGATTTTACTTTTGGCAATGGAACAAGTTTTGGTGGCATTTTAATAAAAGAAGTAATTTGTATTGAAAGCAATAAGAAATTTTCACAATCAAAATTTATTGATGAATTAATAGATATATTAAAACCATCTTCAAAAGAAGATTTTTTAGCTATGGTAGAAACTAATGAAAAAATTAAATTTAAAAACATTGATATAGAGTCCAAAGACATTGAAACATCACCAAGAAAAGGCTTAGTAAATGAAACTTTTAAAAATAGTCACTATGCTTATAAATTAAAAGGTTTATAGCAAGTACGAGGAGACCAATAATTTACCCTATCGGGAAAATTATTGCTCACGAAAACCGTTATATCTAAAATTGAACACTATCCTCAATTTTAAATATGCCTATTTATGCAAGTAAATTGGTAAATATTTAATTAGGAGGGTTTGATGCTTCAATTCAAAAAGATCAAATTTGTAAGTTTTTCTCTTGAATTAAGAACATGTGAAAGATGTGAAGAAAGAGTTCGTGAAACTGAAATCTGTGATACATGTTATTGTTGTACAGCTTGTTGTGCTTGTTAAATGTATGAGTTAAGGAATTTGTATGGAATTTTTTAATGTTGTAAAAAAAGTTACAAAAGGTGCTGTAAATATTCTTGCTTCGGTGGCAGATAAAGTTGCTGAGCAAAAAGCAAAAGCAGAAAAAAAACAAAGAGAAGTGATGGTTCATAAAAGTGACAGTGAGTTAAAAGACCTTGCAAGTGAGAGTGGTATCAATGGTATGGCTGCAAGAATGGAATTGAAAAAAAGAGGAGTGTAAAATGCCAGAAAGAAGGACAAAGGATGAAATTAGAAAAGGCTTAATTGAAATAGGAGAAAAACCTGGTTCAAAAGAGCTTGAAGAGCAAGTAGAGATGATTTACAAATACGAAGAATCACAACAAAAACGAATAGAAGAAGAGCAAAGAAAAAAAGCAGGTTTATAAAATAAATCAAAGATAGTTCACACCTATTTTCTTGAACTAAAATATAAACTCAAGTGATATTCACTTGAGTTTTGCTATAATTAAAGTTACAAAACCAACCAAGGATGTAGATTATGCAAACTTTATCAGTGCAAATACAAGATGATTACATGCAACAGTTTATGAATTTTGTAAAAAACAGTCATTCAAATATAACTATTTCAAAAGATAAAAATTTGGAATTCGACCCATATTTTTATGACAGACAAAAAGAGCTTCATCAAATCAGAGATGATATTAAGAGTGGAAAAATGGAAATGCTTTCTCAGGAACAATATGATAAAGAGATAGAAGATTTTTTTTCTAAACTAAACCAATGATATGCAAATAATTCGTTCAAGAAAATATCAAATTAACTTACTTATCATTTTACAATATATCGCAAAAGATAAAGTAAGTGCCAGTAAAAACTTTCAAAAAGAACTCGATAAACTCATCAAAAATATTCCAAATTATCCATATAAGCACAAACAATCTATCTATTTTGACGATAAAAATATAAGAGATTTAATATACAAAAAACATACTATAAACTATGAAGTCAACTTAGAAGAAAATACAATCGAAATTTTGAATATTTTCAACCAAAATAAACCACAAGAAAGTTAGACATAACAAAACTTTGGAGAGAATATTTGACCCTGCGGCTCAAATATTTCTCAACTTAATCGTTATATAGTCACACACAAAACTCTCTCTAAAATCAACTCTCATATAATTATGGTATAATTTAGGTATGAACTTTGAGTATGATGAAACAAAAAGCAGTATAAACAAGTCTAAACATAATATTAACTTTGAGGAAGCTCAAAGACTATGGGAAGACCCATACTCTTTTGAAATTCCATCTCTACAAAGTAAAAGTGAGAATAGATTCTTAGTTTTTGGACAAATTGATTCTAAAAATTATACTGCAATTATCACTTATAGAGATACAAGGGTTAGAATTATTTCTGTTAGACGCTCAAGAGAAAAGGAGACTAAACTTTATGAAAGCATCAGAACTAGATAAAATATTTGATGATAATCAAAAAGATATATTAGAATATTTTGATACATCAAAAATTAAGATGATAAACGAAGAACCAAAAAGAGTCAATATTGACTTTCCAGCTTGGATGGTTAAATCTTTAGACAAAGAAGCTAAGCATGTTGGTGTAAGTCGTCAAGCTGTTATAAAAATGTGGTTAGCTGAAAAACTTCAAAGCTTAAACTCTACTGCCGCAACTATATAACAAGTACTTGGAGAGAAATATGAAGCCAAAGAGCGGCTTCATATTTCTCAAGACAACCGTTTAACGATTATAGGAGCTATTATGGCAGAAGAAACTTGTAAGCCAAAATGTGAAAAAACTGATGGCAGACATGACCATAGATGCAATAGTGGAAATGACAGAACACCATCACAAAAAGAAGGCGATAAGAAAAAAGGTTAATTGGCGTATCTTTTTTATCTGTTTGGCTAAAATATAAACTCAAGTGATATTCACTTGAGTTTTGATATAACAAGAGCTACAAAACTAACAGAGGATGTATATTATGCAAACCCTATCAGTACAGATACAAGATGATTATATGTAGCAGTTTATGAATTTTGTAAAAAATAGTCATTCAAATATAATTATTTCAAAAGATAAAAACTTGGAATTTGACCCATACTTTTATGAAAGAAAAAAACAACTTGAACAAGATATTAATGATATAGACAGTGGTAAAATCGAAATGTTATCACAAGAACAATATGATAAAGAGATGAATAGTTTTTTTGCAGAGTTAAAATTAAAATATGCAAATCAATCGTTCTCCACGATACAAAAATAATCTTTTTCAAATTTTAGACTATATAGCACAGGATAAGGTTAGTGCAAGTGAAAATTTTCTGTGCGAGCTAGATAAACTGATTAACAATCTTCCAAATTTTCCATTTAAATTTAGAAAATCAAAATATTTTAATAAGGTAAGTTTAGAAAACAAGCTGGAAATTATCGCATTATCTATTTAAAAGAAAATAACTTATTAGTTATCTCTGCAATTAGAATTGCTCATAGAAAAGAAGTGTACTAAAGTTATAACAAATTGTAGTACATCAATAAAAATCCACTAGTGGAATTTTATTGATGTACTCAACCGTAATGAGTACAAGAGAATCAACATGAATTTTCAAGAAATACAAAAAAGCAAAAAAAGACTATATTTGGACATACACTATTTAGAAACTTTTTTCTCTTTTTGCATTCGTTTATACTCTTTTTCAAACTTTTTTCTTCTTGAGTAGGAGAGTTTATCTATAAAGAGTACGCCATTTAAGTGGTCCATTTCATGTTGAATAGCTACACTAAGTAGCCCACATGCATCTAAGGTTTTGGTGTTAGCATCTCTGTCTTGAAAGTTTACAGTTATATTGTCGTATCTTGAGATATCTTCATAAAAACTAGGCACACTCAAACAGCCCTCTTGATAGACTATCTCTCCATCTTTTTTGACGATGATAGGATTTATCATCTCTATAAGATTTTCTTTTGACTGCTCCGAATCATCATCTGGGATATTTATTATCAAAACTCTTTTCGCGTACGCCACTTGAATAGCCGCTAGTCCAATTCCATTTGAACTCATCATCACATCATACATAGCATCTAAGAGTTTATGAAGTTTTTCATCAAACTTCTCGACCTCTTTTGATGTCTCTCTTAATTTTTTATCTGGGTATTCTACTATAGTTAGGTTCATCTTCTTATATCTTTTTCTACTTCGCTTATTCTCTTAGAGAAACCGCGTAGTCTATCTTTGGATCACTGTATGCCATCTCTATGCCATTGATCGCGCTCACAACTATCTCTTCAACTGTGTAAAGAGTAGATATATCGGTCACACCTATAGATATTTTTAGTTGGATCTCTCGGTCTGCTAAGAAGAAGTTAGAGTTTGAAACGAGCTCACAAAGTCTCTCACTAGCTTTTTTAGCGCTATCTATGTCTGTATGTTTTAGCATCATTGCAAAAACACCATTTCCATAGTGAGCCACAGTATCACTTCTTCTTGAAGTTTTTAGCAAGAGCCTTGCAATAGTTCTAGTCATAAGCATTACTGCTTTATCGTTTTCTATGCTCTCTTTTAACTCTCGTGAGAGTTCTATCATTATAAGTGAGCTTTTATGTTTAAACTCACCTATCAACTCTATCTCTTGCTCTATTTTTGTCATTAGATATCTTTTGTTATAAACACCATATCTATTGTCAAAAATAGTCTCATTTTCTACACCCTTGATTATCTTCGCAGTTTCATCATAGAAGTCTCGCATCTGAGTGCTCTGTTTTTTAAGTATAGTATTTAACTTTGCAACATCGCTCTCTAAAGATGAAGCTACACTTATAACAGCTTGTATCTCAGGGTTTTCTTGAAGCTCTTGTCTTTTCTTCTCTAAAATTTTGGTCATTAAAGCCATGTTTTTATAGAGATTTGCAGTAACACCTAGGATGTTTTTTATAGAACCAAAGCCTTTTTTGAGACTCTGTTCAAGCATAATAGTATTCTCATCGTCGTTGTTCTCTTCGAGCTCAAGCATAGAGTGAATCTGCTTTCTTAGGCTTTCACTTTTGTCTTCTAAAAGCCTATCAAAATACAAAGAGAAGTTATTTGGAGTAGGTGGCAAGTTATCCTGTATAAGGGCATTTAGTACCTCTTTAGAATAAATCTCTAAATCACTAGTAGGTTCGTCAATCTCTACCGCCGCAATAGTTGGCTCTTTTGTTGCACGGTTTCTACTTCTTAAAGATCCTGCCATGTCATCCCCTTACTCTTTTTCGTTTTTAACCAAAACCTCATCGATCATGCCATATTCTTTAGCCTCTTTCGAGCTCATATAGTTATCACGATCAGTGTCTTTTTCAACTCTTTTTATGCTTTGACCTGTATGTTTTGCAAGTAGGGCATTGAGTTCGGCTTTCATTCTTAAAATCTCTTCAGCTTGGATAGCAATATCTGTAGCCTGACCTTGAGCACCACCTAAAGGTTGGTGTATCATGATGCGAGCATGAGGCAGAGCATATCTTTTGCCTTTAGTACCAGATGAGAGTAAAAACGCTCCCATAGATGCAGCTTGTCCTACACAGATAGTAGCAACATCTGAGCGGATATAGTTCATAGTGTCATATATAGCCATACCAGCAGTTACAACACCACCTGGAGAGTTTATATAAAAATATATATCTTTTTCAGGATCTTCTGCTTCTAAAAAAAGTAACTGCGCTACTATAGAAGAAGCAACTGCATCGTTTACCTCTCCACTTAGCATGATTATTCTATCTTTTAGAAGTCGAGAGTAGATATCATATGAACGCTCACCACGGCCAGTTTTTTCTACTACATAAGGAATATAGCTCATCCTTATGCTTCTTTTATCTTTGAGTTAAGAAGTTGGCTAAGTACTTTATCTTCAATCATTGACATCTGAATAGCTGGAAGATATCCTGCTGATTTGTACTGCTCATAAGCTTTTTGTGGATCTTGTCCCATCTGCATTGCTTCATAGTAGATAGTTTGCATAACTTCTTGCTCTTCTACTTTTACTTTCTCAGCAGATGCTAATGCATCTATAATAAATGTAGCTTTTACACTTCTTTGTGCATCATCACGTAGAGTCTCACGAAGTTCTTCTAGTTTATCTTGGTTTTGGCGAAGTTCATTAATCTCTTCTTCACTCATACCTTGAGCTTTTTTGTTTAGTGCCATATCTATCTCTTGGTCAACTACAAACTCAGGAAGGTCAAAAGATAGTTTTTCTACAAAAATTTCTAAAAGCTCTGGCTTTAAGTTGTCATTGTAAAGTTTTCCTAACTCTTCATTTTCCATTTGCTCTTTAACTAGCTTTTTTAGCTCTTCTAAAGTTGCGTTTTCTTCGCCTGGAAGCATTTTTTTAGCTAGCTCATCATCAATAACCACTTCATCTTTTACCTTGATGCCATTTACTTTTACTTTAAACATTGCATCTTTACCAGCTAACTCAGCTCCGCCATAGTTCTCTGGAAATGTTACGTTTATTTCAACTTCTTCATCTCTTTTTACGCCAATAAGTTGATCTTCAAAACCAGGGATAAACTGGCCAGAACCTAAAAGTAGTTCAAAGTTCTCAGCCTTACCACCTTCAAAAGGCTTACCATCTAAGAAACCTTCAAAGTCGATCACAGCAGTGTCTCCATCTTTCATTTTGCGATTTCTTGCAACATCTACTAGAGGAGCTTGCGATTGTGCTAACTCTGTAATTCTAGCGTCAATATCAGCATCACTTACTTTAGGTTTTTCAAACTCTTTTACAAGTGAAGCATAATCACCTAGCTCAATTGCTGGTCTCATTGCAACTTTCACAGCTACTTCTATTTTGTCATCACTCTTATCAAACTTAGAGATGTTTGGCTCACCAATAAGTTCATCATTCGCAATACTCAACTCTTCTAAACCTTTGTTTAAAACTTCACGAAGGGCTTCAGACTCTGCATCTTGAATAAGTTTATCTCCATACTGCTTTTTAACAACATTTACAGGAACTTTTCCTTTTCTAAAACCTTGAACACTAGCAGTTTTTGCCAACTCTTTAGCAATTTTTTCTAAGTTAGCATCAATCACTTCTCTTAAAATTGTCGCTTCTATAAGAGCGTTAGCACCATTTATTTTAGTTGATTTGATTTCCATCAATTTCCTTTTTTCATTGTTTACTTGTTTTTCAAGCATTATTTTTGGATAATATTACCTAAATTCTTCTTTTAGTTAGCTTTTGCATAACTTTGGTTTAAAATTAAGTATCAAAAACCAAACGACTGCTACATCAATCATCACATCAGCAAAGTTAAACACCGCAAAATCAAAGCCACAGTGCCAGTAGACCATATCCACCACACCGCCGTGTATAAATCTATCATAAATATTGGATATTGCTCCACCTAGCAAAAGCCCAGCTGGCACGGCAAAACATAGCTTTTTTAAGCTTATGATATAGACTAAGACACCAAAGACTAAAACAAGCTGTATGTACTTTAGCCACTCATCCAAAAAACTAAACATTGAAAAAGCTACACCCCTATTGTAAACTAAAATCAAGTCTATACACTCGGTGTAGTAACGAAAGCCTTCTACAAAGAGCATCTTAATGTATTGGTCCACTATAAAGACACCTGCTGTAATCAAAAATAGTGTGGCAATTAGTTTAATAGTCTTCTTAGGCATTTAGTGCTTTTTGAAAAAACTCAACCATGTCTGCCATATGTAAATTTAACTCTTTTGCATCTTTGTATTCAAGTAAAATTCTTAATTTATTTTCTGTTCCTGAGTATCTTATAAGATGTCTAATTTTTTTCGTTTCTAACTCTTTTAACTTTGCATCTAAGCCATCTATCTTGGAGAGTTCTGTTTTAATTTTTATATTTATATTTACAAGTTTTTGGGGATAGAGTTTAAATGGACGAAGGGCAACTGATGCTTTAGTCTTTGTCTCAATGATAAGCGCTAGAGTTTGCAAAGCACACACAAGTCCATCGCCAGTCTTTGCAAAGTCACTAATTATGACATGGCCGCTCTGCTCTCCTCCAAAGTTAATGCCCTCTTTTTTCATAATCTCTACAACATTTTTATCGCCTACATCTGAACGAAAGAGCTTAAGTTTTTTTGACTTTAAGTAATCCTCTAGGGCTTGATTACTCATAACGGTAGATACTATCCCTCCACCTCTTAAGACACCTTTATCATTCATATAAGAGCCTAAAGCGCCAAGAAGTTGGTCGCCATCAACTATCTCACCCCTATCATCCGCGATAACAAGTCTGTCAGCATCTCCATCAAGAGCTATCCCTAAATCTGCTCTATATTTAACAACACTATCACAAAGGTCTTTTGTATGAAGTGCTCCGCATCCCTCGTTTATGTTAAAACCGTCTGGTTTATTGTGAAGCACAATAACTTCAGCACCGAGCTCTTCTAAAACAGTTGGTCCTACTATATAACCAGCCCCATTCGCAGCATCTAGAACTATCCTCATTCCGCTAAGCGAACACTCTCTTGGAAATGAGTTTTTAAGCGCTACTATATATCGCCCTATAACATCATCGATTCTTTTTGCTTTACCTATCTCTTTGCCTGTGACTTGCGCATCTGCTATCTTTTCATCATTTGCATAGATAGCTTCTATCTCGGCTTCTACTTCGTGTGAGAGCTTATCTCCATGAGCGTCAAAAAACTTTATGCCATTATCTTCATAAGAGTTATGTGATGCGCTAATCATTATCCCAGCATCACATCGCATATTTTCAGTTATAAAAGCGATGGCTGGAGTTGGCATCGGCCCTATTTGAATAACATCATAACCTATTGCAGTAAGCCCACTTACAATAGCATTTTCTATCATATAGCCACTTCGTCTAGTATCTTTTCCGACTAATATTCTGTTTGTTTTAGAGTGAGTCTTAAAGTATATTCCAGCCGCCATTGCCACTCTCATAGCTAACGGCGCACTTAAAAATGACCCCGCTTCACCTCTAACTCCATCTGTTCCAAATAGTTTCATCATATTTCCATATTATTAAAGTAAAGTATTTTAACATATTTTCATCTACTCATCTCTGTTTTATTTTTAAAATGGCAATATATATACATTTATGCCAAATATTTGCAATTTCACCTTGTCTTTAACTTAATTTTAATTATTTTTAAGCTAAGATTTCGCACTAAAAAAATTAATGAGAAGGACTCATGCATGGCAAATCACAAGTCATCAATTAAGAGAATTCGCCAAACACTCGTTCGTACAGAACGTAATCGTTTCTACAGAACTCGTCTTAAGAACATTGTAAAAGATGTAAACACTGCAATCGAAGCAGGTAACAAAGAAGAAGCAGCTACAGCATTTAAAGTAGCTAACAAACAAATTCACAAATTTGTAAGCAAAGGCGTCTTAAAAAAAGAGACTGCTGCTAGAAAAGTTAGTCGTCTACACAAATCTGTAAACGCTATATAAATAGAGCACAAATAAATGCTCTCAGATAAACTTACACCGTTTATCAACCGCTATAACGAACTTAGCAAACTGCTAAGTTCACCTGACATTGCCTCTGACATCAAAAGAATGACAGACCTCTCAAGAGAACAATCATCACTTTCTGACATTGTAGAAAAAGCAAAAGAGTATAAAGCTCTTCTAGCAGATATTGCAAGTACAAGAGAGATGCTAAGTGACAGTGAGATGTTTGAGATGGCAAAAGAAGAACTTAAAGAGCTTGAACCAAAAAAACCACTCCTAGAAGAAGATATAAAACTTCTACTTCTACCAAAAGACCCAAATGATGATAGAAATATTATCGTAGAGCTTCGCGCTGGTGCTGGAGGAGATGAAGCTGCTATCTTTGTGGGCGATCTTTTTGACGCTTACACTCGTTATGCAGAACTTAGAGATTGGAAAGTTGAGCTTATAAGTACTTCACCATCAGAAGCTGGTGGATATAAAGAGTTAATCGCTCTTATTAGAGGTGAACAGGTTTATAGTAGGTTGAAATATGAAGGTGGAACTCATCGAGTGCAGAGAGTTCCAGCAACAGAGTCTCAAGGAAGAGTTCACACATCGGCAATCACTGTAGCAGTTATGCCAGAGGTTGATGATGTTGAAATCGATATAAATGAAAATGATTTAAAAGTGGACGTTATGCGTTCATCTGGTTGTGGTGGACAATCTGTAAATACTACAGACTCCGCAGTTAGAATCACGCACTTACCAACAGGTATAGTAGTAACTAACCAAGATCAAAAGTCACAACACAAAAACAGAGAAAAAGCTATGAAAGTTCTAAAGGCACGCCTTTATGACCTTGAGATGCAAGAAGCTCAAGCAAAAGATAGCCAAGCTAGATCAGCGCAAGTTGGAACTGGGGATAGAAGCGGTAGGATAAGAACTTACAACTATCCACAAAACCGTATGAGCGACCATAGAATAGGTCTTACTCTTTATAGACTAAATGAGATTATGCACGGCGGTTTATTAGATGAGATTGTAGAGCCTCTAATAGCAGACCATCAAGCTCGCATAGTCGAAGCAGCTGGCTTATAAGTAGATTTTTTTAATCTTCTCAACAAACTCTTCGACCTCATTTTGAAGATGTTTAAGATCTTTTGAGTTATCTATAACCCAAGAGGCTCTTTTCTTCTTCTCTTCTATAGACATTTGAGAGTTTATCCTCCTTAAAGATTCTTCTTGCGAGTAGTTATTTCTTTTCATAAATCTCTCAAGTTGAATATCTTTAGGGGTATACACAACAACGCTATCCTTTATGTCATAAGAGTTTTTTTCAAAAAAGAGTGGTATATCGATTAGATAAGGAAATTTAAAACTATCTTGTTTTACGCTTCTTAACTCTATCTCGCTCTTTATTTTAGGATGCAAATACTCTTCTAATACTCTCTTTTTATCACTCTCTGCAAATATCAGAGTTCCTAATTTCGCACGATTTGGTTTACTTCCATCTATATATGCATCTCCAAAAGTCTCTCTAACCCACTCCGTAGAGGCGTCAAGTATCTCATGTGAAATAATATCTGCATCTATAACTCTCATACCATTAAGCGCAAGTAGAGATGCTACTGTGCTTTTGCCAGTAGCAATTCCACCTGTTAGTGCTATAGCGTATTTAAATGCCATTTAATTTTTGATGATGCCAAGATACTCTTTACGGATATAATTACCCATAGCAAAAGCGGCTATATGAATATCACAATTATAGTACCCATTGTCATCTAACATATCTGCTCGCTGGAGGTTTATATCTGCAGTTGGATGATACTCTTTTGATGCAAGAAGTGCTGTTTTATTGCCACCAACATTAAATGGCATGATGATTTTAAAATAACGAGCTAAACTTTTCATCATTTCCTTATTTGCATCTACTTCATCTAAAGATGGATGAGTTATACAAAGCACAGCATCTTCTTTTGAGATACGTTCTATCTGTGCTAGAAGTTTTATGTCTGAGTCCATCTCGCATATAACTACATCATATAAGTCATCTTCAAGAGCAGAGATTGCATTTAAGCAAGGCTCGATAGCTTTTGTTTTAACACCCTTATACTTCAACATCTCTTTTGCAAATCTGCTCGCATTTTCGCTTATCATTAAAACTTTCTTTGGGTCTTTACTAGTACAAAGTGGAACATGTACCATCATTTCAGGGTATATAAACTCTTTCATTCGCTAAGTCCTATATTTATAATTGCAACGATTTTAGCATATTAGGATTAATTTTACTTAAGTATTGTTATAATTACGAAAATATTAAAGGGTATCAAATGGATTTCAATAAAATTAGAAAATTTTGTAGAGTATTTCGCATTTTTCTAGGGCTTGCTCTAATTTTGGCAGGTGTTATCAACTATGGCGCATTTAGTGGTGCTGGTTGGTTTTTCTTAGGTTTTATACCTCTTATAGCTGGCATAGTTAACTTTTGTCCTCTTTGTATGATTAGTAAAAAGTGTGACATGCCACAAAGTTCGGGGAAATAGATGAGTCAAATTAGCTACAAAGATGCAGGTGTTGATATAGATGCTGGTAATAGTTTTGTTGAAAATATTAAACCTCTAGTAAAGTCTACCAGAATTCCTGGAGTGCTTGGCGGTATAGGTTCATTTGCTGGTGCTTTTGAGCTACCAAAAGGTTTTAGAGAGCCTGTAATGCTTGGGGCTACAGATGGCGTTGGAACTAAGCTTAAACTGGCAATAGATAGTGGCATTCACAACACTGTTGGCATAGATCTTGTAGCTATGTGTGTAAATGATCTACTTTGCAACTTTGCAACACCATCATTTTTCTTAGACTACTATGCAACAGGAAAGCTTGATGTTACAGTGGCTACTAACGTTGTAGCTGGTATCGCTAAAGGATGTATAGAAGCTGAGTGTGCTCTAATCGGTGGAGAGACTGCTGAGATGCCAGGGATGTATTCTGGTGGTGACTATGACTTAGCTGGTTTTGCAGTTGGTGTAGCTGAGAAGTCAGAGATGGACAGAGTCTCACTTGTTAGACCTGGACATAAACTTATAGCACTACCAAGTTCAGGTCTTCACTCAAATGGTTTTTCATTAGCTAGAAAGGTACTTTTTGAAAAGATGGGCAAGAAATTTGAAGATGATTTTAATGGTAAGCCGCTCATTGAGACTTTGCTAGAACCTACTAAAATCTATGTAAAAACATTTAAAAAGCTTAGAAATGAGATAGTAGCAATGGCTCACATCACAGGTGGAGGCATAGTAGAAAACCTTCCTCGTGTTCTACCAGAAAACTTAATGGCAGAAGTTAAAAAAGATGCTATTAAAGTTCTTCCAATCTTTGAGCTAATGAGTAAACATGTTGATTCAAATGAGATGTTTAGAGCGTTTAATATGGGTGTTGGAATGGTACTCGTAGTCGAAGATGTAAATGTAGCCAAAGTACTAAAAGAGACTGATGGCTATCTAATCGGAGAGGTTAAAGAGGGCAAAAAAGAAGTAGTGATGGTTTAAACCATCGCTTACTTATAATATTTCTACTACATACTCATATCTAAATTCCTAAGATAACTCAATCACTACAATGAAGCTTCTAGCAATATAGCATTAAAACATAAACACTACCATCTACACTCTTAGGTATAAACATTGGGGATTTATATATTTAAGACTAAAACTTTCACCAAGCATATTGGAATGTCCCCTATAAACTAGACAATTACTAAACCAGTAAAAACCTACTTTTTTAAAGACTCTAAATTATATCTTTTTTCAAACTCATTTGGTGAAATATAATCCAAATAACTATGTCTTCTTTTTGAGTTGTAGAACATCTCTATGTATTCAAATATTTTAGAAGCTGCAATATCTCTAGTCTCAAATATCTGTTTTCGTACAAGCTCTTTTTTAAGAGTTTTAAAAAAGCTCTCTGCAACAGCATTATCATAGCAGTTGCCTCTTCTACTCATACTCAAGGTAATCTTATTCTTATTTGCAAATGTTTTATACTCATAAGAGCTGTATTGGCTCCCTTGATCTGAATGTAGAATAACCTTATCGCTTTTGCTAAGTCTTGTTGTTGCCATTTTCAATGCTTCAATAATTAATGGTGTAGTTTGACGATGTCCAGTTGCCCAACCAATAATTTTACGACTATATAAATCTATAACAGTAGCTAAAAATATCCATCCCTCTTTAGTTCTAATATAAGTTATATCACTTACCCATGTGTCATTCGGTTTTCCTGAAATGAAACACTGGTGAAGGTGGTTTGGATGTGCTTTGTGAACTGGTCCAGGCTTAGAGTATGGTTTGCGTTTATAAGTACCTACACCATAAAGTTTGGCTTCGCTCATAAGTCTTGCAACTCGTTTTTTATTTACATGAATGCCAAGTTCTTTTAAATCTTTATGGATATTTCTGTGTCCATAAACCCTATTAGATGCTTTAAAAGCATCTTTAATCTGTATGAGTAATTCCTTGTTCTCAAGTTCTCTGTCTGAGATAGGTTTATTGAGCCACTGGTAATATCCGCTACGGTGCACTTGCATGACTTTACAAAGTCTATGCACCGCATAAACTTCACTATACTCTTTAATAAAAGAGTATTTTAGTCTGTGTGGCTTGCAAAGTACACCGCGGCCTTTTTTAAGATGTCACGCTCTTCTGTAACACGTTTGAGTTCCTTCTGGAGCTTCTTTATCTCTGCTTGAGACTCATCTAGTATCTTGTGTTTTTGGATTGCTTGGGGAGACTCTAATCTTTTTATCCAACTTCTGAGTGAATCTGGATGTACACCTAATCTTTCTGCTGTATCAGTTACACTATAACCATTTTTAGTAACTTGTTTTACTGCCTCTATTCTAAACTCTTCAGTATATATTCTTCTAGCCATTTTTTAACCCTATTAAATCTCATAATATTCTCATATTATTTTATCTAAATTACTGAATTAAAGTTTGTCTAGTTTATAGGGGACATTCCATACACATCCTAAATACTAAATCATCCCGAAAGACTTTAAAGTCAAAGCACCTTGCCCTTATTTGACTCTAATCTTATTAATAATAGATTTGCAAACTATAGCAGTCAAAGGTTTATAAGCCTACATACGAGGTTAAAACCTCGCTTCCAAGAACATATATATAGCTTTAAAATTG
>Ga0265294_10004225_pt1 | contig 18015 bp, 29 predicted proteins | sample MunlanPumphouse3_FD_192504 | JGI IMG/M metagenome (GOLD analysis project Ga0265294, IMG submission 192504) | Groundwater microbial communities from a municipal landfill in Southern Ontario, Canada - Pumphouse #3 | ecosystem: Environmental > Aquatic > Deep subsurface > Groundwater | place...
CAAATAATTATATATTTTTTGGATATGCAGAAGCTTCTGGGCAAATAAATATGGCAGATACTCTTATATATGCAAAATCTGGATACAATAGAATATTTTTATTAAATAATGTTTGTCAAATATCTGGCACAACAGTTGGAAGGGTTTTTATTTGTGGAGGAGTTTGGAACGATTCATCAACAGAACTTACTTCAATAGATTTGACTTGCGATACCGCTGGGGGATTTGGGGTGGGAAGTAACATAGAATTATATAGGTTAAACTTATAAGGAGAATAAAATGGATTTATGTAAAAAATGTAAATATAAAGAAGTTGGAAAAGGTAAATATGGAGTAAAAGGCTTTACTTTAGTTAAAGAATGTGATGAATGTAAAGCTAAAAGAGAAGCTAATAATATTAAAGAATCAGAAAATTTAGTTAAAGAGAAAAAAATATTAGAAGCTGAAGAATTAATACAAGCTAAAATAAGAGAACTTGCTATATCTGAATTGGTTAAAGAAAATAAAATTATTAAAACAGATGATAAATATGAGATTGTTAAATGAAAAATATTAAAAAAATAATAATTGGAATAGGAAGTCTAATAATTGGCTTACTTGGTGCTTGGGGTGGAGCAGAAGGAACATCTAAAGGATGGAGAAGATGGGGAATCCCAGGTTTTCTAACTATTATAGGGTTGGCTTTTGGCAATTATTGGTCTCCAATAATACTAGCTTGGGCTGGAATATTTTCATTAGGATATGGTATTCCTGGAAATGGAGATGAAGGCAGTACTTTGGGTCGGTTTTGGTATAAAATAACTGGTCAAAACCACTTATTAGCTGATATATTTACTAAGGGTACTATAAGTATCTTCTTATCTATTATCTTAGCTGTAATAGGGCTTGCAAGTGGGCATTTGGGGTCTCTAGTTATTACTGTACCATTACTTATAGGTTCTCAGCTAATATTTGGTGGATTTTGGCAAATTCCTGGAGAGTTTAACTTTTTAGGTAAAAAATTGACTTGGAACGAGTTTTTAAGATACTTGTTTGCAGGTTTTGCAGGACTAATTCAAATAATAGGAGGATAATATCATGGATATTATAGGATTATTAAAAGAAGCATTTTCCACTTTCAATAAATTTAAAGATGATACTTCTGGTAGATTGAGAGTGGAAATAGGGGAGTTAAAGAAAAAAAGAGATGTGATATTAAAGCTAAAACCTACTGTTAGTAGACAATTAAAGGTTAAACTGTTAAATGATAAAATAAAAGAGAAAGAAGAATATCTTATAAAAAAGGCAAAATAATTATGAAAAAAATATTGTTTCTATCATTAATTTTAATGGGGTGTTTAACCTCTAGTATATATAATAAAGATGGCAGTGTTAATTGTAATAAAGCTCCTCAAATATGGTGGGGAGAGAAGGGAGTACAACCTACCTCTGATGAAATTAAAGCTCTATGTTCTTGTTACGATTGGGAAATTAAAAGTAGATAATTTAAAAGAAAGGTTTAAATGAAACTAGATTTAGTAGTACCTACATTAGATAGGGAAAAGAAACTAATTAATTGTATAGAATCTATACTTAGGTTCAAATCAAATTACAATATCACTTTGTATTTGTATTTTAGTTCATATAAAGAAATGGAAAAAATAAAGAAATATTATAGTTTTGATTGGATAAATTATAAGTTCACTATTTATGATAGATGTTCTAGTTTCTGGAATCAACATTTATTACAAATGAAATCGGATGCTATGTGTTATTTAAACGATGATGTAATATTACTAGAAAATACGCTAGAAAAAATATTTGAAGTATTTTCGAAACAATTTCCAGATTATGATGGAGTTATGGGATTGAATCAAACGAACCTACCACAAGACCAAATAGTTAAATCTGCCTTTGGGGTTATTGGAAATAAATATGCTGATAGATTTCCCAAAAGGCAGGTATTTTGTCCAGACTATTATCGGTTTTATACAGACTTAGAACTGTACTTATATTCAAATAAAATAAACAAATTTTACTTTGATGAACAAATAGGACTTGTTCATCATCACCCCAGCCATGGGTATATAGCAGACGAAACTCATAGAACAGTAAGAAAATATAGACCTAAAGATTCTCAAATTTTTGGCATTAGAAACAATAGAAAACTTCTTTGGGGAGAGAGTTTTGAACTAATAGGAGATAAAATATGAAAACGATGAGCCTTCTTGTTCCAACGAGGAAAAGACCAAGCTTTCTAAAAGAATATTTAGATAGTTTGGCTCAAACAACTTGTAATCCAGATAGAATTGAAGTTTTAGTGGGATATGATAATAATGATGAATTAACAGATGAATTATTTAATAGCGGAATTGTAAATAATTATAAATTTAAAGTTATTCCTCATAAAAGAGAAAGAAGTTTATTTTTAAATAGAGATTATTATAATTGGCTTGCAGAAAAATCAAATTCAGATTATTTATTTGTTAATGCTGATGATGTAAGATTTGTTATACCAGAATGGGATAGAAAGGTAGAAGCAAAAGTAGAAATGTTTTGTAATGATAAACCCGATAGAATAGTTGGTGTGGGAGTAAAAGATAATACTCCAAAACCAAAAAGAGACCTCCCAGATTTTCCTTGTTTCCCGCTAGTTACAAAAGAATCATTTGCTTACTTTAAATTTGTATTGCATGGTTTTGTTCCAACTTGGGGGGCAGATTACTTATTTTATTTGCTTTACGAGGGGGCTGGAAGATATTTAGCTATAAATGATTTGGTTTATATGCACCACATAGGAGTACATACTCATACCGCACCTAAAGATGAAACCGCAGCACAAATAGAAAGAACTTTTAATCAATTAAAGATGAACCCCGAACACAACGTTGATGTTCATAAATTAACAACAATACCTAAACAATCACAAGAATTGAGAACCTACTTAAGTTCTCTTGGAGCAAAATAATGCCTAAAGAATGGAAAAATAAATATAACTCGTTTAATTCAGATAAAGGGCTTTTATACTCTCCTTGGTATCAAAGAATAAAAGAATGGAAAGATAATCCAGATATAGAATTATTACCTCCAGTAGAAGCATCTCTAGACCCCATACATACTTGTAATTTACTTTGTAATCATTGTAATGCTCATAAATATTTAACTAATCCTCCTAAAGATAAAATGATAAGAATACCTGATGACCACTTAATGAAGTTAGTTGAAGAACTTGGAGTTTGGGGAGTTAAAGGTTGCTGCTTTGGCGGAGGGGGAGAACCTACTATGCACACTAAATTAGCTGAAGCTATGGATTATGCTACTGAAATGGGAATGCAATCTAGTGTAGCAACTAATGGTACTTTATTTACTGATAAGTTAATTAGTAGTATGGCTAGAAATTGTAGATGGGTAGGGGTATCAGTAGATTCATCTACTCCCGAAACTTATACAATAGGTAGAAAGGTTAATCTATTTGATAAGGCTTTATCTAATATGAAAAAATTAGTTATGAAAGTTAAAGAGACTAATAGTAAATGTGATGTATCTTATAAGTTTTTGATATTTGATTATAATCAAAATGAAATATATGACGCTTGTAAATTAGCTAAAGAGATAGGAGTTAAAGATTTTCACGCTAGACCAGCTGATATGAGTCATCAAGGAATGGGAGATTTTAAAGATAAGGCTAAATCTTATGATATTAATATTATTAAAGAACAATTTGAAAAATGTCATGAGTTAGAAGATGAAAACTTTCATGTATATACAATAGTACATAAATTTGATGATACTTTTAAACCTATAAAGAATTTTGGAGGATGTTATGCTGCTCCTTGTTGTATTCAATTATGTGCAAGTGGAGAAATATTTTTATGTCCAGACCAAAGACATCAATATTTTTATAAATTAGGTAATTTTTATCCTAATTTATCTGAAATAAAGGAAGTTTGGGGGAATAAAAAGCATTACGATTTAGTATTTAAAACAGGTAAGAAAGCTTGTAATACTAGATGTACTTTCAATCCTTATTGTATACAATGCGAAGAATTATTTATTAAAGATAATGACCCAATGTGTATCAATTTTATATAATGAAAAATTTAAAGGACAATTATACTAAAGAACAATTGATAGATGCCGTAAATAAATTAATAAGAGAGGTAGAAAAATGCAAAGAGATGTTGCGGATATTATTGACCGATGGTCAATAGCAAAACTTAAAAATGAAAGAATAGGTACTGAAGAAAATAAAAGAGAATTTGAAGCTTTTATTTTAGCACTAAAAGAAGTTAGAGGTAAACATCCCGATTTAGAATGGAAAAATATTTGTAATTTAATGGTATCAATAAATTCTACTATTTGGTTTTTAGAAGCTTCGTTAAAAGGAAATAAAGATATACTTCCAAATTCTCATAATTTAGATGATGAAATGAATGATAAAATATTAACAATAATAGGAAAGAATACAATTTTAATACGAAACGTTAATAATTTAAGAGTTCAATTTAAAAATTTAATAAATAAAATGACTAATGATGGATTTCAAGACGTCAAAAGAGAACATTTATCGGAGTAAATATGAGTTGTTATTTATGTAAAAATGAAAAATATGAAATAGTTGAAGGAAAAGTTAGAGATGTACCAAATCTAAAAATACTAAAATGTACTAATTGCGGTTTGGTTTATTTAGAAAATTTTAATCATATTCAAGAGGGATATTATGAAAACGCAAGTATGAATGATTTTGGTAGTTTTAATGATTATGTGGAAAGCTGTATTGATAATGATAATTGGAGAATAGATAAATGGAAAGAAATATTAAAAAATAAAAACGTATTAGATTTTGGTTGTGGTCTAGGTGGATTTATGAAAGGAGTTCAAGATATTTGTAAAATAGACGGTTGTGATTTAGACCCGTCTTGGAAACAAATAAATCCAGATTTAGACATATATGATGATTTAAATAATACTCCAAATAATTATTACGATAATATTATGATGTTTCATGTATTAGAACATTTAAAAGACCCAATAAATAAACTAAAAGAAGTATCTGATAAACTTAACGATAAAGGACAAATATTTATAGAGGTTCCAAATGCTAATGATGCTCTACTTTCTTTATATAAATGTAAAGCTTTTAGTGAATTTACTTATTGGGGATGTCATCTATATTTATTTACTAATGATACTCTTAGAGATTTAGTAAATAAAGCAGGACTAAAGTTAAATTTTATAATTCAAGTTCAAAGATATCCGTTAGCAAATCATTTATATTGGTTGATACATGGAAAACCAGGAGGACATAAAATTTGGAAATATACATTTAAAAATTGCGATAAAGAATATGAAGAATCACTAGCGTCAATAGGATATTGTGACACTATAATAGCAGGAGTTAGTAAATGATAGTAATAGTAAGACCAAACGCAAGAATTCAATATAATAAATTAGAAGAAATAAGAGCAATAGAACCTCCTATTTGGCATACAATATTGGCGGATTATTATAAAGCTAAAGTTATAATTGATGCAGAATTGGAAAATTATACTATTGAAGAAACGGTTGAAAAGATATTGTCTTATAAACCTAAAAAAGTAATTATATTAGCTACTGGTTCTCATCCGTCTGCTTTTATTCAACAAAGAGACGGTATGAATAAAATAGAAAAATTATTAGGTGGAAATATTGAAACTATTACTCTAGACCATTTACCAAAAAGTCCAGTTAAATATAAAGCCAAATATGATTTAATAGATATAGAAAGATACAAATGTCATAATTGGCATTCTTGGACTAATAACTGTAACGTTCAACCATACGGAACAATATATACCAGTATTAGTTGTCCGTTTAAATGCGAGTTTTGTACTATACATCAATTTTACGGTAGAACCTTTGAGCAAAGACCAATAGAAGATGTATATAAAGATTTAGATTATTTTGCGTTTCATAGAATAAAAAATATTAAAATTATGGATGAACTTTTTATATTTAATCCTAATAGAGCTATGCTTATATGTGATTATATAATAAAAAAAGAATATGATTTTAATATATGGGCTTATGCTAGAATAGATATAATGGCTCCTCAATTATTAGAAAAAATGAGAAAAGCTGGAATTAGGTGGTTAGCTTACGGAATAGAAACTGGTAATGAACAAATAAGAAAGAATGTATTAAAGGGTAGGTTTGATAATAATAAGATTAGAGAAGTTGTTAAAATGACTAAAGATTATGATATAGCTGTACTAGGAAATTATATGTTTGGATTTTGGGAAGATACCATAGATACTATGCAAGAAACTTTAGATTTTGCGTTAGAATTACAATGTGAATATAACAATTTATATTGCGTAGTAGCTTATCCAGATTCACTATTATATAATTCTATGAAAGAAAAGGGAGTTGATTTACCAGTATCTTGGGATGAATATGGACAGTTTAGTAAATCATTTAAACCTCTACCTACTAAAACTTTATCTGGAAATAAAGTATTGAAATTTAGAGATTATGCTTTTAATACTCTATTTAATGACCCAATATATCTATCTATGATGGAAAATAAATTTGGAGAAGATGTTTTAAAAGATATATTAAAAATGACAAGGATAAAAATAAGATGAATAAAGAAACATTAATATCATTTAATGAAGATATTGCTAAGATATATGAATCTGGAAAGATTAAAGCTCCAATTCACCTATCTGGTACCAATGAAGATGAAATAATAACTATACTTAAGGATTATAGAGATGGAGATTGGATATTTAGTACTTGGAGGTCTCATTATCATTGGCTTTGTTCTGGAAGAAGTCCAGAAGAATTAAAAGAACAAATAATAAGCGGACATTCTATGCATATATTTGGTGATAGATTTTTTACTTCTGCCATTGTAGCTGGAATATCTCCAATAGCCTTAGGAGTTGCTTGGGGATTAAAGTTAAGATATAGTCCTAATATGGTATATTGTTTTATAGGAGATGGAGCTTATAACTGTGGAATAACTCAAGAATGTATAAGATATGCTTCAGGTCATGATTTACCTATTTGTTTTATTCTTGAAGATAATGGATTAACAGTAAAAGCTGATACTAATAAGATTTGGGGAGAAGGCAGAAGAAAGAAATTAATACGATATAAATATGAAAGAAAATATAATCATGCAGGCACAGGCAATTATGTAATGTTTTAAACAAAAGGAAATATATGTATAGCAAATATCATAAACAAATATGTGAAGAGATGAAATTATTAGCTGAAAATAAAAAGGTTATGTTTATTGGTCAACAAACAGCATCTGAGAACTTCTACAATACATTAAAAGATATACCAATGGATAGAAGAACTGAAATGCCAGTAGCTGAAGAAATGCAATTAGGATTGAGTATTGGATTGTCTTTTCAAGGATATTTACCAGTGTCAATATATCAAAGGATGGATTTTTTACCTAGAGCTTGTGACCAATTAGTCAATCATTTAGATTTAATAAAGGAAGCTTCTAGGGGGATATTTAATCCTAAAGTAATTATAAGAACTACAGTGGGAACTAATAATCCTTTTAATGTAGGCATTCAACACAATAAAGATTTAACTGAAGGATTCAAGGCACTACTAAAAAATATTGAAGTAATGCCAGTTAAAACAGTTGAAGAAGTTAAAGAAGCTTATAAAAGAGCCAGAGAATCTGAAAATTCTGTAATGATTGTTGAATATCAAGAATTATATTATACTGGAGAATAAAATGACAATAAAAGAAAAAATAAATGGAAGAACTTGTATAGTTACTCTATCTGGGGCTTCTTTAGAAACTCTTAGAAGGGCGTCTAGCCTTTTTACTGATATTGACGCTTGTTGGTGTGGGATAAATCAATTTGATTTAGTTCAAACTCATATTTTATCTCCAATCCATAAACATTTTGATATCGTTTTAGATATTTCAGAGGTTGAAAACGCAATAGAATATGAAAAAAGATGTAGAATACCAAGAATTAAAAACGAATTAGAAAGAAAAGACATGATATATATTACATCTGAAACCCTATTAAGTTACGGTAGCCTAGAAAGTGGTGAAAATATTAAAATAATTTCAGATTATTTAGATATATCAAAAGTACACAATTCTTTAATGGCTTATTTGTTTTTATTAACTTTAGGGGGGGCGAAAGATATATATCTATTTGGTTGTGATGGATATCAGGGAGAGTATATAGAGCATAACGCTATGATGTCTTATTTTTGTCCAGAAGAAGTAGAGAATGATTATAGAATAGCTTTTCCAGATAAGATAAAATGTGCTTTATCTTCAGATACAGAAGCTTTTAACGGTTCGTTTAAAGATAAATATTTAGATTTTTGTACTGAAAAACAAGTAGTACCAATTAATATAATAAATGTAAATCCTGATTCATTTATTGATATATTTAAAAGAATAAATATTGGTAAAGCAATAGTATTATTGGAGGAATCTCAAAATGGGTAGACATCCCTCATCTAACGATGAAATATTAGAACTTAATTCAATTAAAAAACTTAAAGATATAATAAAGGGTAGAACTGTTGCTATTATAGCTAGAGGTGGTTCTGTTAAAGAATTAAATGAAAGAATAGAAGAATTTAAAGATTATGATATTTGTTGGACAAGTATGAATTTATTTACTCCAGCTGAAAATATATTAGCTAAAATAGGAAAAGAATTAGAAATAGTTTCCGATTGTTCTACCGTAGCAAATAGAGATATATACGAACCTCAAGTTAGATTTCCAAGATTTAAAAGATTTTTAGAAAAAGAAAATAATTTATTGTTTATTTCTCAAGTAGTAATAAATGAATGCTTTAAGAGAGATAACTTTTTTCAAACATTTCAAAGATACATAAATAAAATAGCTACGATAGAAGATTTATTCTTTTCTTCTAATGGTCAAAAAGAGATATGGAATGCTCCTCCTAATTCTATAACCCTATTACTTGCAGCATGTATAGCGGGTGGAGCAAAGAAGATATTACTATTTGGTTATGACGGGTTAAAGGGAAAAGATAGTGCAGATAGAACTTTTCTAGATAAACACGCAGTAGATACTTATTACCTTTCAGATTTAGAGGGAGAAGATAGATTGGTTGCAGCTAAGAGTAAAGAAATAGGTTCTTTGGCTACGGATAGTTTTTTCTTTGAAAGAGATTGGAAGGAAATTGAAAGAATATATAAACAAACTTTTAATAATGAATGTGATATAGTTAATTGTTCTCCAAATACAATGTTTACAGTAATAAAAAAAATAGATTATAACAATATACACAAGGAGATAGTATGAATAAAACTTTTATAATTGCTGAAGTGGGGATTAACGCTAACGGAGATATTGAAAATGCTAAGAAGTTAATTAAGACAGCTAAAGAAGTTGGTTGTGATGCAGTTAAATTTCAAAAGAGAAGTATTGATAGAGTTTATACTCAAGAAGAATTGGATAAATATAGAGAAAGTCCTTGGGGAAGAACAAATAGAGAACAAAAAGAAGGTTTAGAATTTGGAGAAGTTGAGTACGATATAATAAACGCTTGCTGTAAGGCTTATAATATAGAATGGTTTGCTTCTCCTTGGGATTTAGAATCTGTTGAGTTTTTAAAGAAATACAATTTAAAATATAATAAAATAGCTAGTGCTATGTTACTACATAAAGAATTGATACAAAAAATAGCAGAACAAAAGAAATACACTTTTATATCTACTGGTATGAGCACTATGGAACAAATAGAAGATGTTATTAAGGTATTTATAGATAATGGCTGTCCTTATGAAATTATGCATTGTAATAGTGCTTACCCCTCAGACCCCAGAGATTTAAATCTTAACGCTATACTTACGCTAAAAGAAAAATTTAATTGTAAGGTTGGATATAGCGGTCATGAGGTAGGGTTGATTCCTTCAGTTGCTGCAGTAGCGTTAGGTGCTACGTCAATAGAAAGACACATTACTTTAAATAGAAGTATGTACGGTTCAGACCAATCGGCTTCTATTGAGCCAGGCGGATTTAGAAAATTAGTAGAATACATAAGAGAAGTTGAAGAATCTTTGGGTGATGGAATTAAAATAATAACTCGTCAAGAAGAACAATGTAGAACCAAATTACAAAGAAGGGGAGATTATGCATAATATAGTTACTATTATTCCTGCTCGTGGAGGAAGTAAAGGGGTAGCTAAGAAGAATATTATTGATTTAGCTGGACAACCGCTTATAAGCTACCCAATACTAGATAGTTTAAGGGTTAGAGAAATATCGGAAACTTTTGTTAGTAGTGATGACGTGGAGATATTAGATATTGCTAAAAAATTTGGGGCTGAACTAGTTGAAAGACCGAAAGCTTTAGCTACTGATAAATCGTTAGATATAGATTGGGCTTTACATTTTTTAAGTTGGTTTAAAAAAAGATATTTAAAATACCCTACATATATAGTTTTGTTAAGAACAACTACTCCAATAAGAGAAATTGAGGTTATAGAAAGAGCTATAAATAAGATAAAAAAATATCCAGAAGCTACGTCTTTAAGGTCTGTAGAGGAGTTTTCAGAATCTCCATATAAATGGTTTAATTTAAATAACGATTTTTTATTCCCATTAATGGGTTCATTTAATGATACAGATAAACCCAGACAATTAATGCCTAGAGTATATAAACCTAATGGATATGTAGATATATTAAAAACTGAAACGCTTTTAAGAGATGAATTATATGGAAAGAAAATACTTTCCTTTGTCACTCCCAAAAGCGTTGAAATTGATACTTATGATGATTTTAAATATGCTGAGTATATAATTAATTCTTAATTATTTTACAAAGTATATCAATACCTTTTAATAAATTTTCAGTTGTTATACATAGTGGAGGGGCTATTTTTACTGAATCAGTATTAGTATGTATTAATAATAGCCCTTCTTCCATAGCTTTATAACATACTTTAGTTGCTTTCTCTTTATTCATTATTATTCCAGCTAATAATCCCCTTCCATTTATTTCATATTCTGGAAGATTTTTCTTTAATTGTTTATGGAGTAAATCCCCTTTCTTTTTAGCACTAGGTAATAGTCTTAATATTTCTTTAAAGTTGGCTAACCCTACCGCACAAGCTAAAGGATTTGCTGAATGAGTAGATGACATGCTTCCCTCGTTTGGAATATCTAAAATTTTCTTTCTTCCTAAAACTCCAGATAGCGGAATGCTACTACTAAACCCCTTACCTACACATATTAAATCTGGTTCTACTTCATAATGCATATAATTAAATAGTTTACCAGTTCTTCCCATTCCTCCCTGAATCTCGTCAAAACAAACCAATATATTATTATTTTTAGCCCATTTACATAAATCTTTTATATATTTTTCTGGATAATATCTAGCACTCCAACCTTGATACGTTTCTATCATTATACCGCAAACTCTATCTGGATTTATTTTCATAAAATCAACCCATTTATTCCAATCATCTTTTTTATTTGGAAATGGAATTGTAATTACTTTTGGAAGCCAAGTACCTATCCAAGTTTCTTTTGCTTTTAAAAACTCAGCTCCTAATGTTCTACCGTGCATAGCCCCACCAAATGATATTATAATATCTCTATCTTTATCTTGCCCGTACATTTTCATTAATTTTACAGCACATTCAGTAGCTTCAGTACCAGAAGATACTAAAAAAGCTTTCTCTATAAAAGAAGGAGTATTTTTTATTAGAAATTTTAAGAAGTCAGCTCTTTCTTTAGTATAAAAGGTATAGGAGTGAATTAGCTCTAGTAAACATTGTTCTTCTATTGCTTTTATTATTTCAGGGTTAGAATGACCTGCGTTAGCTACGCATATTCCAGAAGTAAAATCTATATATCTATTACCATTTAAATCCCAGATATTTTCATTTATTGCCGTTTTCCATACAACTGGTAATTGGCCATGCATGCTCCTGGCTTCATATTTTTTAATTTTATTAATTATCTTGTTCATAACTAACTCCTGTTTCGATATAATTTAATAACATCTAAATCTTTTGTAATTTTACCTTTAATACTCAATAGTTCCATTCCTAATTTTTCTTCTTTTAATAAATCTTCATATAATTCTATGGTGGCTTGATTTAAATCTTCAATAGCTTCTTTTTTATTTTCTCCATATCCATATAATTTATATTCATTTTCAGCTATCCATACATTATCTAGAGTATAGTATTCAACTTTTATTTTCATTTATATACTTTAAACCCTCTCTTTTTAGGAGTTTTTCCTTTAATCATCATTTTCTTGCAAGTAGGGCACACCATACTTACATTAATACCTTTTATTTCATCCATAAATTTATGATTACATTTCATATTAATCTCCAATTATCAATTCTATTTTTGGTTTATATTCTATTATCTCTATAGTTTTATCTAATCCATATATCGCATTAGGGTCTAAAGTATGGACTGTTAATCCAGTTTCTTTAGTAAATTCTATTAATATATTGGCTATTTTATCTTCTAATTCTTTTTTCTTTATATTTAATTGTTCTACGCATTCTTTTAATTCCATCTGATTTCGCCTTCTCCTTTGTTTCCTTGAGAAACTTCTAACAAATCTTTAGTTTCTTTAAAGCTTTGTACTGGACTTAATCTAGTCTTAGATATAGTATAGGGTTTTAACTTAGACCCTCCTGGACCATAAGCTCCATATCCTTCAACTATCCATAGATTTTCTAAAACTTGTCTATCTGCTACATAGTGTTGTCTAACCATACTTTTATGTTCTCCCGCCATTCCTCCTATATGAGAACCTCTGTGATGAATATATACTTTAGCTTCCTTGGCAGGTATTACAATTCCTCCTATCTCATATACTCTCATTACTATATCATTTTCAGCCTGAGCAGAAACAAATCTACTATCATATCCGCCTATTTCGTTAAATACTTCTCTATTTATTAAAGCCATAGGAGCCATAATAGGAGTATCATTCCATTTACCAAAAAATCTATGTTGGTGCCATATATCTCTACCATCTTCAATAGTATGCATATTAACAATTGCTTTTTTATTATTAGCATTTTTATAATATTCATATGCTTTATCTAGATTCTTTTCTGGTAGAGGTGTGTTTATTTGTTCATATGTAGCATCGTCACAAGTCCATCCTATTAATTCTCCTTTACAATGACTGGCTGCTATTTGATAGCATTGACAAGGCTTTACATTAGCGTATATAAATTTAAAGTTTTCTGGTAATTCAAAGTTGGGTTTTTCATTTCCTACAAATACTACTTCCCAGTTAATAGTATTTGGTTTTAATGAGTTATAAAATCTCATCCAATCTTTAGTTCTAACCGCACTAGCAAATAAACTAACTTGAATTTCTTTCATTATTGTCTCCTTATATTTCATTCCCCATATCAATATCAAACGAGTCTCTGATTAATTGAGCTTTTAATATTTCAGCCAATCCTATACAAGTATGAACTGTTCCAACAGTACTGAAAAAAACTTCCGCTTCTTTTGTATTGTTAGAATTTAAAAAACCATGGAGAATTAAACTGTCAAATCTATTTTGTAATTCGTCAATTAAATCTTTTGTTGATACTAGCGATAATTCCATATTATATCTCCCTTATTTGTTCCCAGCTAAACTCGTCTCTACCAAAATGACCGTAAGAAGCTGTATTTTCATATATTGGTTTTCTTAAATCTAAATAATTAATAATTCCTTCAGGAGTTAAATCAAATTTATATTCAATAAGTTTAGCCAATGCTATATCGTTATCCCGTTCAAAACTATTAACATATATTCCAACTGGTTTATTTACTCCTATGGCGTAAGCTAATTGTATTTCGCATTTATCGCATATTTTAGAAGCAACTATGCTTTTAGCAATATGTCTAGACATATACGCCGCACTTCTATCAACTTTAGTTGGGTCTTTACCAGAGAAAGCTCCACCTCCATGTCTACCGTAACCTCCATAAGTATCAACTATTATCTTTCTTCCAGTTAGTCCACAATCAGCATCTGGCCCACCTACTTCAAATTTTCCAGTAGGGTTGATTAATATTCTAGCCCCCTCTAAGTCGCTTTCAGTAAAAATATATTTAATAACATGGTTTAATATATCTTTTCTTAAAGTATCTATATTTATTCCTTTTTCATGATGAGAAGATACTATTATTGTATTTGCTTTATATAAATCTATAGTTACTTGAGCTTTACCGTCTGGTTTTAAATAAGGAATAATACCAGTATTTCTAACTTCTGCTAATCTCATAGTTAAATAATTAGCTAAATTGATAGCTCTTGGCATTAAAGTAGAACTATCATTGGTAGCATAACCGAACATAATTCCTTGGTCTCCTGCTCCTCCAGTATTAACCCCCATAGATATATCTGGAGATTGTTTACTTAATAAGTTTTGTATTCTAAAATTATTTGGATTATATCCAATTCTAGAAAGAGTCTTATATACTATCTTTTCCATATCTAATTTTGCGTCTGTAGTAATCTCTCCCGCTATTATTATATTTCCTGGTGTAATCATAGTCTCACAAGCTACTCTACTCATTGGGTCTACTACTAAACAAGCATCTAAAACAGCATCTGAAATTTGGTCACAAACCTTATCTGGATGTCCTTCTGTTACTGATTCTGAAGTAAATAGTTGATTCATCTTATATTATATCTCCTTTATACAGTTAAGACGCCAACACAAGCCACTGAGTGGGTCTTGCAGCGTACTTTATCGTTTAGGGGTAGTTACCCCCCTATAATTATTTCTGTGTCTAAAAACGGCTGTTGTGCCTACCAAAATCATTAAATTTCCCATTCTAAAATTGCCTAAACCCTCGAAAAGAATCGTCTCCTTTAAGATATAGTTCTTCAGCCTGTTTTTTCATATATTTAGCGTGTTTTTTATAGTAATTGTCTATTATCTTACAATTGGCTTTATATAGAGAAGAATACATTGTTTCTTCATCCATATCAGTAAAGTTAATAGTTAAAAGGTCGCTATTTTTATGTTTTACTTCATAAAAATCTTTTATATCTTTTAATAGCCCCAGTTCAATAGCTTTATAATATAGTGGGCAACCTGGATATGGGGTAACAAATCTTAAAGTTCTTAATTGGGCACAATCGTCATATTTTAATAAGAAGTTTACTGCTTTATCTAAAGTATTTAAATTATCTCCAGGATTCCCCCACATAAGATTTAGTCCAGGACTTATTTTTTCTTCTAGAGTCGCTTCAACTCCCTTAGTAATCATATCTACTGTTAATGCCTTATTCATTAGTTTAAGAACGTTGTTATCTATTGCTTCTAATCCGTAATTGATAAATATACAACCTGCTTTTTTCATTAGTTTTAAAACTTTTGGAATTGCATAATTTAATCTACCATTACAATGCCAACGAATATTTAATTTAGAATCTATTAACGCTTCGCATAAACTGATAGTTCTATTTACTGACGACATAAGCAATTCGTCTGAAAAATCAATTACGTTTATTCTATATTTATCTTTTAAGAATTTAACTTCTTCTATAATAGCTTTATTACTTCTAGGTCTAAATCCTTTGTCCATACGAAAACAGAAACTGCAATTGAACACACAACCTCTACCAGAGAGTACAGGCATAACAAAATCAGTAGAATGAGTATGAACATATCTTTGTAATCTATAATGTTCTATTGGAAATAAATGATAAGCGGGTCTTAAAGAATCAATATCTTTTATAAGTTCCCTTCTTTCGTTAACATATAGTTTATCGTTTTTTATATAAGCTATCCCTTTTATTTTATCATAACTTATATTATTTACTATTTCAACTACAGTTTCTTCTCCTTCTCCAATTACTATAACGTCAGATTTAGTAAGTTTTAAAAAATATTCGGGTTCTGGAGCTGGTCCATGTCCTCCTAACATATATATAAATTTATTTCTATTTTTACTTTTATTAACAGCTCTACTTATAGAAATAAGCTTTTTATATTGATAATATCCTGCTATAACTCCCACTCCTACTAAATCAAATTTATTTTCATCTAAATATTTAGTTAAATCTTCGTCTTTACTGTGGTCTATATCTTGATTGTAAATGGTTACAGTATGTCCGTTTTTTTCTAAGGAGTTAGCGATATAAGCTATTCCTTGAGGAAAAGGAGATACAAAAGACCCATTATCATATACTATCAATAAAATATTTTTCATTTATTCCTCTGGTTCAACATATTCTTTTTCTAAATCTTTTTCGCTTATAGTTTTAGTAGGTTTGGCAATAAAAGGATTTTTAGCTTTTAATACTTTTTTATTTTTAGTAGTAGGTTCTTTTTTCTCTATTTCGGTTCTAACCCTTCTAGCTTTTATTTGACTTTCTAATCTTTGTTGAGGAGATTTAGATTTTAATTTATTAACAGTAGGTTCAGTTAATTCTTGAACTAACTCTAAAAGATTCCCATCGAAATCTCTACAAAAACAAAGTTTGTGTTTCTTTTCTGGGTCAACAACTGGAGAACCGATAAATCTAATCTTTTCTTTACATAGTTCAGAATATACTTTATCTATGTTATCTACAGTCAAAGCTATATGACTCCATCTTCCTCTTTCAGAATCTTTTGGCATTATATACATTTCTATTAGCTGACCGTCTTTAGCCATTTTAATATAAGTTAAATTACTTATTTCTAATATTTGATTTGAAAATTTAGGGTCAACTACTTCTTTTTTAACTATTTCAAATCCTAATAAATCTTTATAAAAATGTAAAGCTCTTTCCTCATTTCTTACACTAAATCCAACATGTCTAATCATTTTTTCTCCTTATAGTATGGTCCATTTTTTGAGTTCCATATTAAATATCCCAATTTTAAATACAATCTTAAAGCTCTATTTTCTATATGAATTCTTTCTCTATATGTTTTATAGCTTTCTTCTGGTAATCTAGTATTTCCTTTTAATTCAATAACATTTCTTTTTGGTTTTTCTTTTACATCTGAATCCATTTAATTCTCCTTTATTATAATGACCTTGGAATCCCCCAATATTCACATTTATTACAAAATGGAATAGTTTCCCGTCTACCTGCTATATGATATTCTATCCATTTCTTTCTTTGTTTTCCGTTCCATATCTCATCTAAAGTATTATCATTTATATTTCCAAGTATTCCCTTTTTCTCTGGGTCAAATCTAACACAAGGATATACATTACCAAATCTATCAATTGCTAAATGATTTAATATTTCTTGACATATACCAGTTTCTGGAATAACTACTTTTTTTTCATATAGAAAACTTCCCATTGGGTCATGAAGAACTCTATCAACTATTATACATTTTAAATCTACCCATTTTTTTGGTGCTGGATGACCAGTAAATCTAATCATTACTCTGGGGAATTCATCTCCTTTTATATATAAAAATCTTTTAAGTATTTCGTATTGTTCTTCAAAATTTTCATCTTTGGGGAAAGTAGATATTGTTAATGCCTCACAATTACCTACAATATCATTAACTCTTTTTAGTAGTAATTTTCCATTTGTATCAAAATGTCTTATTTTTCCTTTAAATAATTTTAAAGCTTCTTTAAATTTAGGATATAATAACGGCTCTCCATTATTATGAAATTGTACTAGAGTTCCATCTGGTATTTGCTCAGATAGAGTTTTTACTAATTCAAAATCCATATTACCATAACTCTTTAATAGTTTTGGATTTTCTTTTTCAGCTTTTCTTCTTCCGCACATCCAACATTGTTTATTGCACTTACTAGTTAATTCTAAATGAATAGAATAAAGTCCATTTAATGCCATATTTTTCCTCCGTAAAATACTATAATATTAGCTAGTGAAAACATAATATTAATAGCACCTTGATAATATTGTTTTAATAATAAACAGCATATTCCAGCTATCATAAAAGTTCCACAAGCCAGTGGTTGACAAATAGTTAATATGGTTTTTATCATTGATACTCCTTTATTTTAATAAAAGCTTTATAATGAATAGGATTCTTTTTCATCCAACTTGGCTTTTT
>Ga0265294_10004226_pt1 | contig 18012 bp, 14 predicted proteins | sample MunlanPumphouse3_FD_192504 | JGI IMG/M metagenome (GOLD analysis project Ga0265294, IMG submission 192504) | Groundwater microbial communities from a municipal landfill in Southern Ontario, Canada - Pumphouse #3 | ecosystem: Environmental > Aquatic > Deep subsurface > Groundwater | place...
ATCCATAGTAATTTGACCAAACCTCAAATAAGAATAACCTTTATTTACTAAATAATCAGAAACAACACTCTTACCAGAACCAGTCATACCAACAATACAAACAAGTTTATTCAAAAACAAACCACCTAAAAAGAATAGTAGAAAAAAACATTTAAACAGTGGGTTTTTATAAAAAAAAACAATAAATAAAATTAATCTCCCCTCAAAGAAACATTCGCAACTTTTTTTAGATCCATAACAATTTTTTTGACCTCTGAAAGCTTCATTGATTTTAATTTTCTTGATTTAGGATCAAGAGCATTCTTTCCTTCAAAAAGCTGCCAAAACCAATTCTCCCCCCTTAAAAAAGAAGACATTTCAATTAAATCCTCTTTTGTAAGTTTAGGATAAAGAGTTGTTCTAAACTCATGAGCAACACCACTTGCTTTCAATAAAGAAACAGAATCTAAAATTGTTTCAAAAGGAATACTTGACTGAGTAATTTCATGAAACTTCCCCAACGGTGCCTTAAAATCCATTGCAACATAATCAACTAAATTCTCTGAAAATATTTTTTTCAAAACAGAAGGATTCGTTCCATTAGTATCAAGTTTTACACTAAACCCCCTATCCTTAATTTTTTTTATGAAATCAATTAACCCAGGAGAAACAGTTGGTTCTCCACCAGTAATAACAACCCCATCAAGCATCTTTTTTTTAGAATCCAAAAAAGTAAAAAAATCTTTCTCTTCAATTAATTCTCTTTTTGATTTTTTAAAATATTTATGAGAAGTTAACTCCTTATTATAACAAAATTTACATTTAAAATTACAATTAACTAAAAAAACTATACAAGCAACTTTGCCTGGAAAATCAGTTAAAGTAGTTTTTTGCAAACCCCCAATAAACAAACAAATCACCAAAAAACAAAAAATTAAACAAAATAAAACAAAACCAAAATTACAACCACAAAAAATTAATTAAAAAAAAATATAATTAAAAAAAAAGACTATAAAAAAAAGTCTTTTTTTCATATAACAAAAAACTAACAAGTTGAACACGATTCAACTGCAGAATCAAACTTTTTTCTATCACTAAACTCTGCTTGCTTAGAATCATTCCAATTACTCACAGGCCTAATATATCCAACAACTCTACTATACACTTCACACTTTGTCTTAACCATAACATTCACCTCCAAGTGAAACTAACTCTATAAATTTAAACCAAAAAACTAACCCTCTCTCTCACAAATCGGACAATACTCATGCTCTCCTGAAATATACCCATGAATCGGACAAATACTAAAAGTAGGAGTAATTGAAAAATAAGGCATTTTATAATTCGCCGAAATTTTTCTCACCAAATTCTTTGTTGCATCCTTAGAAGCAATCCTCTCTCCTAAAAACACGTGAAACACCGTCCCCCCAGTATACTTTGTTTGAAGAGGATCCTGCAAGTCAAGCGCATCAAACAACTCAAGAGACTTCCCCACAGGGAGTTGAGTAGAGTTAGTATAATATGGAGCAACTTTATGCTCTTTAAACTGCTTCTCATTAGCAACAATAATATTAGGGTAAATCTTTTTATCAGCCCAAGCAAACCTCCTTGAAGTACCCTCACCAGGAGTAGCTTCTAAATTAAAAATATCCCCCGTTTCGTTTTGATACACTTGCAACTTATCCCTCATAAAATCAAGAACCTTAACTGAAAAAGCAAGACCCTCTTTAGTAGTAATATCCTTACCCAAAAAATTAAGTAAAGCCTCATTCATTCCAAGCAAACCAATAGTCGAAAAGTGATTAGTCCAATAACCCCCAGTCTGCTCCTTAATACCCCTCAAATAAAATTTAGAATAAGGGTAAAGTCCCTGATTAGTTAATTGCTCAATAGTCTTACGCTTAATTATTAAAGACTCCTTAGCAAGGTCCATTAACTTGCCCAACCTCTCAAAAAACTCTTCCTCTGATTTTGATAAAAACCCAAGACGAGGCATATTAATAGTCACAACCCCAATAGACCCAGTTAAAGGATTAGCACCAAACAAACCCCCTCCCCTCTTATTCAACATTCTATTATCTAACCTAAGTCTGCAACACATACTCCTAGCATCCTCTGGCTTCATATCCGAATTAACATAATTTGAAAAATAAGGTATACCATATTTAGCAGTCATCTCCCAAATACCATCATACTTAGGATTATCCCATTCAAAATCAGGAGTAATATTATAAGTAGGAATAGGGAAAGTGAATATCCTACCACTCGCATCCCCCTCAGTCATAACCTCACAAAAAACATCATTCAACAAATCCATTTCCTCTTGAAAATCAGCGTAAGTTAACTCCATTGGTTTACCCCCAATTATTACAGGATCATTAGCAATGTGAGAAGGAACCTTCAAATCCATTGTTATATTTGTGAAAGGAGTGTTACCAGTAATAAACACTTTACCAGCCCTACGCGCAATTACTGTTTCGTTATCTGTATTAGGACACCAAATAGTTCCTGAATAATCTACTTCCTCGATTCTTTGAACATATGTTTCGTTGTGTTTAATCAAACGAACAACATAAATTAATTTTTTTCCAATAGTTGGTTTACGAACTAAAACAGTACAACCATAGCCAGCTAAAACACACACGTGTTGCAACCCATCAACTATTCTTTTATCAGTAGTAGAAATTTTACAATCCTCAAACCCATCTGCTTTCAAATAAGTTTCTAAAAACACTCTCGCTTGATCTTGACTCATCGCAAATAATTCTTGAGGAATATGCTTAATGTCATACTTATCTTTAAAATAACTATGAACCTCACGAGAAGACTCTGCATTAAGTCGGATCATTTTTGTTGAAAACCCAAGTGCAGGAAGTGAATCTTTAATTGAAAATTTATAAGCAAACCCCTTCAATAACGAAATAATTTCTTCAAATTTATTTTTATTTACCTTTTCTGACTGATAAAGAGTTATTCTACCACATTGCCTATATTTATTCTTTGGATTCTCGCTAGAACCTTCAGCAATAACCCAAGCTAAGAGTCGAATTTCTTCGTTTGATAAATTAATCCCTTTATTAGAATTAATCCCCGCAATAGGAATAATAAAAGGAGACTTTAATTTTTTAACAGATTCAATTTCTTCTAAAACATACTTATCAGAGTTAAAAGATTTTCTAACTATTCTATGCTTTGGAGAAATTAACTGATCCTGAATTCTATTTTTTAATCTAAACATTTTGCCTTTATACTCACGAGCAAATAAATGCTTTATAGGCTTATCTTCAATCAAACCAGTTTTAATATTAAAAGTTTTTATTAAATCCCCTTTAGCCAAATCAGAATAATTCGCCCAACCCAAAGGAGTTAAAATATCCGTATCCTCAGACATACATTGAAATCCTACTCTAGTTGGAACTGCAGTATTAAAAATAAATTCTTGAATAGCCTGCTTAACTTGACCCCTATTCAAATTATCATACCTAATAAAAGGAGCTAAATAAGTATCAAAACTACTAAATGCTTGAGCACCCGCGGCTTCGCCTTGAAGAGTATAAAAGAAATTAACTACTTGACCAAGAGCAGATCTTAAATGCTTTGCAGGTTTTGAAGCAACCTTACCCCTAACTCCTGTAAAACCCTCAAGTAACAATTGTTTCAAATCCCAACCCACACAATAAGCTGCTAAACAATCAAGATCATGAATATGAATATCAGATCCCTTGTGAGCTAAAGCAATTTCTTCAGGATAAACTCTCCCAAGCCAATAATTAGAAACAACTCTACCAGCAATATTAAAATTCATTCCTTGCAAAGAATAAGCCATGTTAGAATTCTCTCTAACCCTCCAATCCTCTTGAGAAACATACTGATTAACTAACTCAAAATTGTTAACCATATCCTCAGTCTTTCTTAACAACTCTCTTTGATGCCTATAAAGAATATATGCTTTAGCAGTCTTATCATGCCCCCCCTTAATTAAAGAAGTTTCAACAACATCTTGAACTTCTTCAACAGAAACTACTCCATCCACACCAAATTTTTCATTTAAATTAACAACAACTTCACTAGCAATAGAATCTGCTCGTGCCCTATCCGTTCCACCAACAGCACTAACTGCCTTCCAAATAGCTAAAGCAACCTTACTTTCTTCAAAAATAGCTTTAGAACCATCCCTCTTAATAACATACTTAGGCAAAGGCAACACCCCAAATTAATTGCATTATTATTTTATTTATTTTTGAAAATCCTTCAAACTTTCAATTGATTAAGCAAAGAATTTTGCCCTATAAAAAGCTTACTACCAAAAAACAACAACTTTGAAAACAAAACCAACTAAAGCTAATAAATAAACAGCAAACTAAAAAAATGTCCAAGAAAAGGAAAAATAAGTAAGAAAATCAAACAAATAGTTAAACAAAAGTTTGAAAATAAATTAACAAAAAGAGTAAAATATCTTTTTATCAAAAAAAATAATAATCAACAAAAAATCATTAAAACAAAATAACTATTAATATTAAAAAGCACACACCTCAAAAATACAAATAAAAAGAATATTCAAAAAAATTAAGTGAGAGTTATTATTTCTAAAAATTTAAAACACAGTTTTAATTAAATTCATATAAAAAATTTTGAAAAGAAAAAAAATTTTGAAAAATAACAAAAAATTATTTGTAAAAAACAAAATTATTACAAAACAATTTAACTTTATTTTTTATTTCAGCTAACTTTGCATCATCATTTTTATTCTCTAAAGCTTGGTGCATGAATGACGCAACTTCTTTCATATCACTCTCCTTCATTCCCCTTGTTGTTAAAACAGGTGTACCAATCCTAATCCCGCTAGGATCCCAAGGAGAACCCGTTTCAAAAGGAATTGTATTCTTGTTACAATATATCCCTGCTTTTTCAAGTGCCTTCTCCGCATCAATACCACTTATTCCACTCTTTCGAACATCAACTAAAAGCAAGTGATTATCCGTCCCACCAGTTACTAACCTATAACCATGCGATTGAAGAGATTCACCAAGAACCCTTGCATTCTTTACTATTTGACTCGCATAATCCTTAAACTCTGGTTTTAAAGCCTCACCAAAAGCAATAGCTTTAGCTGCAATTACATGCTCATGAGGCCCGCCTTGAAGCCCGGGAAAAATTGCTTTATCAATTCTCTCACTAAATTCTTTCTTACACATTATTGCCGCACTCCTAGGCCCTCTTAATGTTTTGTGAGTAGTTGTGGTCACTACATCAAAATAAGGAACTGGGTTCTCATGAACCCCCCCAGCACAAAGCCCCGCAATGTGAGCAATATCCGCTACACAATAACAACCCGCTTCATCAGCAATACTCCTAAATTCTTTAAAATTAATTGATCTTGGGTATGCTGTGTACCCTGAAAGCAAAAGCTTTGGCTTCTCTTCAAGAACAAGTTTTCTAATAGCATCATAATCAAGCATTTCTGTTTCCTTTGAAACCCCATACTGAACAAAATTATATAATTTACCAGAAAAATTAACTTTATGCCCGTGCGTTAAGTGCCCACCTTCAGTTAACTTCAAACCCATTGCTTTATCGCCGACATTAAGAAGAGCAGAATACATCGCCATATTTGCTGGAGAACCACTATTAGGTTGAACATTTGCATGCTCTGCACCAAATAATTGTTTTAATCTATCAATTGCTAATTGCTCAACTTTGTCAATAACCTCATTACCCCCATAATACCTATGACCGGGATAACCTTCCGAATACTTGTTTGTTAAATAAGATCCTAAAGCTTCTAAAACTGCAGGAGAGACTAAATTTTCACTAGGAATTAACTCAATCCCATCCATTTGACGCTCCTTCTCCGCTAAAATATAATTATAAATTTCTGGATCAACTTTTTTTATATTATCAAACATAACAGAGCACCTTCTTGAACAGAGAAAGAAACAAAGCAAATAAAAATGAGTGCGAAACAAAAACAAAAAAATTAGGATTAATTAATAAATTGAAAGGAACTACTTTTTTTCATTACAAGGGGTTGAGTGAAAAATGGCTGAAAGAAAGATTCAAATTATTGATGATTTAGTAAGAGAAGTTGCAATCGAACAAAAACTTAACCTAAACTTAAACACAGAAAACCTTGGAGAAGCACACGGTTTAATTGTTGCAAGACTATCCCAATCCTCAAAACCATTTAATGAAATAATCAAAGAAATCTTTAACGAAAACGGACTAAATAAAGAAAAAATAATGGATTTTCATAAGAGAATTACTTTAGGAATAAAACACCACTCAATAGAACAACACTCCCAAACAAGCGTAGGATTTGAAAATGTCAGTATTATTGCAACAAACAAATATTTTGAAAACAAAAGACTCGCAGCATACCTTGAAAGAAGCACAAGATACCAAGATTTTTCTAATCCATCATACTATATTCCAAAAGAACTTAACGAAACACAAAAGAAAAAATATGTTGAATCAATAGAAGAACTATTCAAAACATACCAATTAATTTTACCAAAAATAGAAGAAGAAATTACACGAGTGTATAAAGAGAAAGGAGTTGTAGAAAAAGAGAGTAATATCAAGAAAAAAGCTTTTGACTCCTCAAGATATTTACTTCCCTCAAGCACACACACAAACTTTGCAATAAGTACAAACTCCCAAACTTACCGTGCATTAATTACTGACTTATTAAGCATAAATAATTCTGAGTTAAACGAAAGTGCAAAAGAACTACAAAAAGAACTAGAAAAAATATACCCTGCTCTTTTAAGTAAAGAAGTAGCAAAAGCAGATGAGGGAAGAAAAGAACATTTAAACAAAAACAATAAAATAATTTCAATCAAAACAGGAGCAAAAGAAAAAATAACTGTAAACGGATTTGAGTTTGAAAATATCCAAAATACTGTAAAGCTAATTGATTACACTAAAAACGCTGAAGAACTAATCTGTTATGAATACCTTGTAAAAGAAGAATTTTATCCAGAAATGAAAAACGGAAAAGTAACTCTTGAAGGAAAAGAACTCAATGAAGAAGAAAAAAAAGAAATAATAAAAAAAATGTTTGAATACAACAAAATTGAGGAAAAACCCCACCGAGCTATAGAGCTTGCAAATTATTACTTTGAAACAATAATTGATTTTGGAGCAGGAAGAGACGTGCACAGAAACAGAATGCTTACCTGGATTGATTCAATTGTAAGCCCCGAGTTTGGTTTTGCTATCCCTTACTACTTAACTAAAGAAACAAAAGAACTCTATCTTACTGCTTTAAAAAAAGCATTTGAAACATGGATAGAACTTGTGCAAGAAGGAGTCTCAAAAGAAATCGCTCAATATGTGCTTCCTTTAGGCACAAATTATAAAGTATTTTACAATATCAACGCAAAAGAACTACACCACGTTGCAAAAACAAGAACAACAAAGCACGCACATTATTCATACCGTGAATATGTACACCAAATGGTAGAATGTGCAAAAAGCGTACAACCAATCATCGGAAATAACATTAAAGACTATTACGAAAAAGAAACCAATTTATTATAAAAAAAAACAGAAAACGAATTTGGAATTAAAAAATTCCATTTTCTTCAAAATCTTCTTTTAATTTAATCAATCTGTAATCTTCTGAAAAATTTGCTACTGCTAAAAATGCAGAAGGTATTAAAATAAAGACAAAAATCCAATTAAACAAAAATACTGCTGCAAGAGAAGAACCACTTAGAATAACTGCAATTAATGTTTTGTACAAATAAAAATTCTCTTTAACTTTTGAAAATAATTCTATTTTTGAAAAAGAAAAATTCAAATCCAAACGAGAAAATCCTGTTTTATTATCAATCACGGTTTCATACAAATACTTCTTCTTAATCATTATCTCACCACACTCAAAATTAATTCAACAAACCTATTTTTGAAAACGAAACCTTCTTTGCTACAAAGGATTTTTTAGATTCTTTCTCAAGCCAAACTATCAAATCATCAAATTCACTCATTGTTTCACCTCAAAAAAACATAACTCTAAGAAAACCTAAAATGCTACAAAAACACTTCAAATTAGAAAGCTTAAAGCAAAAGTGCTAAACAAAAAAGCACATAAAAACAAACTAACTTTCACCTTGTTTTTTAAAATAAAATTATTCTTTGAAACTAAATAATCCAAATATTTAAAGAACCCTTTCCCAAAATACAAAAAATCATTTTTATTTTGAACCACAGAACGAGATTCTATTACAAACAAATACTTTTTTTTCATAACTTATCTTACTCCACACTTACGTCAAGCAAAGTTTTTCCATTCAAACACAATTTTAATCCCCTTAATAAAAAATCGCGAAAGCGAAGCTTACAAAGGAACTTAAAAAATTATTAAGAACTTCTTTTTGCAAAACAAATGCAAAAAAAATTGCATCTCCAATTAATCATGTGATGCATTAATAAACCTTGGTTTTACGAGATAAAAAAATTAAAAAAAAACAAGAAAAAGAAAAAAAAGAGTTAAAGTAAATTAGAATAACTAAAGTGATTCAAACAAAACAACAAACCTAAAAAGAGGAAAGAAATAAACTTTTTTTGGCAAAACAAGAAAACAAAATTCACTCTCAAAAGTTATTTTTATCAAAAAAAATTTAAAATGCTTTAAATTGACAAAAATATTGGTTAAAATACAAAATAAAATAATTAAATACAAAGAAACTGATTCTATTAGTGAACATGACTGAATTTGTTTTTGTAAGTGCTGAAAGAATCCCTTTAGGTCAAAAAATACTTGCGGATAAACTTGAAGAAAGAGGAGTGAAAACAAAAATAATTTCACTTGCAACACTCTTTGGAAAAACTTTTGATGAAAAAGGAGAAGATAGTTTTAGGGAAAGAAAAAGAGTAGAAAATTTTAAACAAGGAGTTGATGCTTATTTTAGAGGAGTAAGACCAAAAATTGAGGGCGCCCAATTTTTTGGAATGACTTTCTTTGATACAATTGGAGAGAAAGAAACAAGTTTTGTAATCTCGCGCGCAATAAAAAAATATTTTCCAAACAGCACGCTAATTGCGGGAGGACCTGCATTTAATTCAAATCCAAAAGCGTTCCTAAAAGAATCAGGGGCGGATTATGCATTACGAGGAGAAGCTGAAAACACCCTCCCAAAACTAATTGAATTACTTTCAAAACGAAAAGAAGGAAACTTAAGTGAAATCCCTGGAGTAATGTTTCGAAAAGAAGGAAGAATTTATTCACACCCAATTAATGCAAAACTTACTGCTGAAGAAATTCAAAATTCAAAATTCACTTATGTAAAACAAGGAAACATCGCTTTCACTTATTCTGAACGAGGGTGCAAAAATGCTTGCATCTTTTGCACAATACCACGAAAAGGAAACCCTATAATGATTAAAACTGAAACTATAATCCAAGGACTTGAACAACTCGCACAAAATAAAGAAATAAAACAAATATCTTTTATGGACGACCATTTCTTCAGTGATACAAAAAGAGCAAATGAGTTATTGAATGAAATAATTAAAAGAAAATTAAATAAAAGGTTTATTTTTGACTGTGCAGCAACAATTGAATCTTTCATCAAAAACGGCAAACCAAATTTAGCATTCATGAGGAAAATAAAAAGAGCAGGAATTTTCGGAATGGAAATAGGGCTTGAAGCACTAAATGACAACATGCTAAGAGAACTCAAAGGAAACAGATACACTAAAGTTCAAGCAATTGAAGTACTAAAAGCGCTTAAAAAAACTGGGCTTGAAGTAAACAATTACTTGCTTGCAGGAGGAATAAACACACGCGCAAGAGACTTTATGGAATCATACTACTCTGCGTTAAGACTTGAAATGAAAGGCACTGCTAATTTTTACACAACAGCAATGATTGGGGCAACAAAACAAACTCCAATACACAGAGCTGCTGAAAAAGAAAATGCATTGTTTACTAACACTGGAAGAAATGTAAAACCTACAAAAGAAGGAAGAACGGGATTCAGACTTGCAATACCAAAAGATGAAGAGTTAAGAAAACTTTTTATTGAAAAATTAAGAAAAAGACAAGGAAGACAATTCTCTTCAAAGGATTTACCAAGAGTAATAAAAATGGGGCAAGAATCAAAAGACAGAGTAATGCAAAAATATGCTAGAAAACTTCAAAGAATTTCTGGAGAGCACGAGGTGCAATTTAAATTGCTTGAAAATGTCTCAGAACATATCAGAGCACATGTTGCAGCAAGAGAAATGCAAAAACAAGGAATTAAATTTACTATCCCTAATTTAAAAAAATTCTTACAAAACCCAAAAATAAAAGAAGCAGTAAATGCACTTGCATCCAAAACATACTACTCATACGTAAACCAAGTGATTGCATCAAGAAAATTAAAAGGAATAGAAAGGCTAAAAGCAATACAAAAACTTAGAAAAACTACTGGAATTGGAACTAATTATGAGTTTAATTCAAAAAAATACAACCCTAAATTACGCCGGTAAATTAGTTGGATAGCTATTTATAAACAACCAAATAAGCTACTATTATTGAAAATGCTAATGGGAATTATTTTAGCCAAAAAATATTCTCAAAAAAGCTTTTTTAGAGGTGAAAAAATGGCTACAAAAATAATAGAAAAAATAGAGGACCTGCCAGGAATAGGCGAAGGCGCTGCAAAAAAACTAAACGAAGCAGGTTACAAAACCCTAGAATCAATGGCAATAGCAAGTGCAAGCGAATTAAAAGAAATAGCAGGAATAGGAGAAGGAACTGCTGAAAAAGCGATTAAAGCAGCAAGAGACGCACTAGACATGGGTTTTGAATCAGCAGATACTTTAGCAGAGAAAAGAAAACTAATTGGAAGAATAACTACAGGAAGCACCGAACTTGATAATTTAATTGGAGGAGGAATAGAAACCCAATCCATAACAGAAGTATATGGAAAAATGGCTTGCGGAAAATCCCAATGGTGTTTTCAAACATCCGTGACAGTACAATTACCAATAGAACAAGGAGGACTCGAAGGAGGATGTTTATACATCGATTCAGAAAACTCTTTTAGACCAGAAAGAGTAATCCAAATAGCAAAGAAATTTGAACTAGACGTGGATTTGGTACTAAAAAATATTCACGTTGCAAGAGCATACAATGCTGAACACCAAATGATTCTCGCAGACAAAGCAGCAGAAATGATTAAAGAAAAAAACATTAAACTAGTAATAATAGACTCACTTACAGCACAATTCAGAGCAGAATTTGTTGGAAGAGGAACACTCGCAGAAAGACAACAAAAACTAAACAAACACATGCGAACTTTACAAAAACTCGCAGAAATGAATAACGTGGCAGTGCTTGTAACAAACCAAGTAATGTCTAGACCAGATGTTTTATTTGGAGACCCAACAGAACCAGTAGGAGGAAACGTAGTAGGACACGCAAGCAAAACAAGACTATACTTAAGAAAAAGCAAAGCAGAAAAAAGAGTAGCAAAACTAGTTGACTCACCCTCACTACCAGACGGAGAAGCACTATATATAATAACTGAAAATGGGATAGAAGACTCTGAAGAATAAAAAAAAACAAATAAACTATTTATAGCCTGCTGATTTAGCAGGCTTTTATTTTTTAACTAACTTTAGTGTTAAAAATGTACACATTAAATTATAACCCTAAATAGAATACCCCCTATTTAAAAATAAATTCGTCCACACAAGAAATAATATAAAAAAATACAAAAAGAATTTTATTCAAAGAATATTTAATTTTTTTAGAAGAACTTAATTAAATAAAATAATCAATTATCTTTTTTTGAATACTTCTTTTCAAAATCACTTTTAAATTTCTCAAACCTATTTTCATTAATTGCAACCCTAATCTCTTTCATTAAATTTGTTATAAAATAAGTGTTATGATAACTCAATAACATTAAACCATTTTGTTCATGTGTTTTGAATAAATGATGCAAATACGCACGAGTATAATTCTTACAAACAAAACAATCACACTCTTCATCCAAAGGAATAAAAAAATCTTTGTGAAAAGCACGCTCAATTTTAATTTGACCATTATGAGTAAAAATTAATCCATGACGAGCCATTCTAGTAGGATAAGCAGAGTCAAACATATCAGCCCCATTTTCAACTGCATTTAATATTTCAATAGGAGAACCAATCCCCATAATATAAGTAGCATTATTTTCTGGAAGAACTTTTTTAACTTCCTTAATAATAGAATACATATCAACCTGGGCCTCACCAATCCCAAACCCCCCAAGAGCAACTGCATCAAAACCAACTTTGTGCAAAGCCAAAGCACACTTACACCTAATATCTTTATGAACCCCACCTTGAGCAATCCCAAAAAGCAACTGCTTTTTATTTAATTTACCCTCATTCTCCTCATGAGCCTTCTTACACTCCTGCGCCCACTCAATTGTACGAATTGCTGAATCCAAATAATCTACTCTACTTTTACCAAAAAGAGGTTGATGATCCAAACACATTGCAACATCACTCCCTAAAGAATTTTGAATAAGAGTTGCTTTAGCAGGAGTAACAAGTTCAATACTCTTATCAAAAGGGTTTTTGAAATAAACCCCCTTATCAGTGACTTTGTGAATAAATTGATCCAAAATTAATTGAAAACCACCCGAATCAGTGAAAAGAGCTTTATCCCAAGACACAAATTTATGCAACCCCCCTGCTTTTTCTATTAAAGAAAGACCCGGTTTTAGATAATTAATAAAAGCATTTGAAATCAAACACTCAACATTCATTTCTTTTTGTAATTGAGGGTGTGTCACAAACTTCACTGCGCCTTTTGTAGCAACAGGCATAAAAAAAGGAGTGACTACATCAACATGAGCCGTATGCAAAACACCACTCCTTGCTAAAGATTTAGAAGAAGAACACTTTATTTCAAAACAATTTGACATAACTTAACTAAGATGAAAAAGCTATTTAACCCCTACTTTAAAAAAAGAAATTACAAGAAACAAAACCAAAACAAGGAGATTTAAAACTTTTACTAACAAGAATTAAGTTGGACTAGACTGGGCCGGTAGCGGTGGCTTGTAACCAGAAACCCGCTTTATGCTGGAGTCAAAAACGTGAATGAGGAGCGTATGTTTTAGGAGTGAGAGCAATTATTACGTCGAAGCTCTGTCCTTACAGGCCCCTAACTAAAACGAACCCCGCCAGGGCAGGAATGCAGCAACGGTAATTTTAATTAAGAGCGCTGAAGGGAAGCGGAGTGGAGTAATAACTGCTTAAACACCCCAAAAACTAAACTTCGAACTCACGCCGTCCAAAAAAAAGCTTAAAAAAAGAAAGGTTTTTATACTCAAAAAAACAATCAATTAGCACCAAATAGGTGAACTAAAAAATGGTTTTTGAAAAAAAAATGTCAGTAAAGGACTTAATAGAACAAATGAGAGAAGAACTCAAAAAAGAACAAGACGAAATCTCTCCAAGAAAAACAATTACTAAAGTTAAAACTTCAAAAAATAAAACAACAACAAAAACAAAGAAAAAAGCTCCTTTAAAAACAAAAAAGAAGATTATTAAAAAAAAGAAATAAGAATGAACTAGAAAAAGCTCATTCTTTCAATTCTTTAAAAATTCAAAAAAGCAATTGTTATACCCACAAAAAGGCTTAAAAAAATTAATTCTTTTTTGAATCCTTATTAAATTCCTTGACTAAGCTAGATAAAACATTAGAAACTACTTCAAAAAGCTTCCAACCCTCGCTACTAGCAAAGAACTTTTTAGAACCAACTAAAAGCTTACCATGAACCTCATGCTGAACCCTAAGACCCCCCTTAGCGTAATCCTTTAAAGAAAGCTCAAGCCTAGTTTCAAACCCCACTTTTTGAAAAAACTTTTCAAGAGATTTTTCAAACAAAGCCAAATCAACTTCATCAATATCCTTAAATTTAACTAATTTAACATTCGCAAACCTAACCACACTCATTAAAACCACTCCTCCAAAAAACACTATTAAAATAAATACTACCTAACTACTTAAAAAAAGAATTGACTAATACTAATACTGATGATACCTAAAGAAAATAGTAACAAATTACCCCAAATTTTAAATATATTAGAAAAACACACTCAAAAACAAAACTATGAAAGACTAAAAAGAGTGATAAATAATTTAATTGAAAAAAATCTCCCCTACTCTCTAATAGAAGGAATAATTCTAAAAACAATAACAAACAAAATAACTCTAGAAGAACAAAAAAATTTTTCAATAGAAGGCCAAACAATCTCAGAAACAATAATACAAATGGAAGAAGTTATTCAAAGAAACTATTCAAAAATTCCAAACGAAACAATCACCTCAATCATACTAACCCTACCCAATGATTTTCAACCAATAATTGCAAAAATAGAAGAAACAGCAGATGCCCTTTATAACAAAGAAAAAATAATTTATGAAGAAAAATACGCTAAAAAAGCATTTGAAATATGGTTGCCTTTAGCAACAAAATTAGGAATGAATGATTGTGAATGGAAATTACAAGACTATTCTTTTAAAGTACTAAACCCACAAGCATTTGAAAAAATTAAAAGACTAATTAACAAAACAAGAGAAGAAAGAGAACAATTAATTCAAGAAGTCATAAACGAAATACAAGACTTATTAAAAACTAAATTAAAAACAACAATAACAGGAAGACCAAAAAGCTTTAATTCAATCTTTAACAAACTCAAAAAAACAAGCTTTGAAAAAATCCATGACATTTATGGAATAAGAATAATATGCAACAAAGAAAAAGAATGCTACGAAGCCCTTGGGTTAGTTCACTCAAAATACAATATAATACAAGAAGCTTTTGACGATTACATTTCAAAACCAAAACCAGATGGTTACAAAAGTATTCACACAGCAGTAAAAAGAAAAGAAGACATAATAGAAGTACAAATAAGAACATGGGCACAACACTTAAGAATAAGTGGAGAAACATACTGGACATACAAAAAACTAGATAAAGACAAAGAATTTGAAAAAGAACTTAGTTGGGAAAGACAATTACTAGAATGGCAAAAACAAACAGGAGAAGAAAAATTAGATAAAAAAGTTGCAGGAAACAAAATATTTGCATTCACACCAAAAAATGATGCAATAGCCTTGCCAAGAGGAGCGACCGCACTAGATTTTGCTTTCGCAGTACATACAGAAATAGGAAAAAAAGCTGAAAAAGTAAAAATAAATGGACAATTAAAAACACTAGAAACAAAACTAGAAAACCTTGACAAAATAGAAATAATAACAAATAAAAAAACACAAATGAAAAAAAGTTGGTTACAAAACGCAGTAACAGAAAAAGCAAAAACAAAAATAAAAAATCACTTTCAATTAAACACAAAAAAAGAAAAAAAAGAAAACACTTTTGAAATGAAAGACACTAAAAAAATAAAGATGGCGGAATGCTGCCACCCCCTGCCAGGAGAAGATGTTATAGGAGTAAAAACAACTAAAAGAAAAATAATAGTCCACAAAAAAGACTGCCCAAACATAAAAAAAATTTCAAAAGAAAAACTACTTCAAATAAATTTTGAAAGAGAAAAGGGAGAAACAGGAATAAGAATAAAAGCAATTGACCGAAGCGGATTGCTTGGAGAAATACTAGAAGAAATAAAAAACACAGGAGCCACCCTAAAAAACACTAATTTTAAAATAAAGAAAAACGGGTACGTAGACGCAATGTTTTTACTAGAAATTAAAAACGCCCAAAAACTCGAAAAACTAATTGAAAAAATTAATTCAATACCCTCAATTCAACTCACCCAAAGAATATAAAAAAACTAAAAAGCGTATTTATTTAAACTATTTTTAACAAAAAAACTTAAGAGGAAGTGATTAAATGAAAACAATAGGAAAAATAATGGTTTTTGCCATAATATTAGTTTTAATAGGAAGCACACTCGCAGCATTCCCCCAAGTTACTCAAATAAATTACGATCCAAATCCAGCAGTGCCCGGCACAACAATAACCTTTTTAGTACAATTAGAAAATTTAGATTCAACCACACAAAAAGACATAACTGTAAGCATAGAAGACACCTACCCCTTCACAGTTAAAACAGACGAAAGCAACCCAAACCCAAAATTTGTGGGAAATATACAATCATACGGAAAAACACTAGTACAATTCAACATATACATTGATCCAACTGCAGAAAACCAAACATACAACATCCCAATAATTGTGGAAGGAAAAGGGTTAGAAAGCAAAAAGAAAACATACCACCCAATAATAATAAGTGGAAAAGAACCTATTGTAAAAATTATTGACGTAACTGAAGAAAAATTACTTCCGGGAGAAGAAAAAGAAATAACATTTACATTACAAAACGTGGGCACTAGCACAGCACACCAAGTAGTCTTAGAAATGATTGAAGACCGAACAATAACTGCAACAGGAGGAATAATTGAAAGAGAAATAACTCCTTTAGGAGCAGCCGCAATAAAAGTTGGTTCAATAAACCCAGGCGAAGAAAAAACAACAAAACTAAAAATTAGTGTAAACAACAACGCAACAATAAAAAATTATACAATACCCATAAAAGTATCTTTTAACAACCAATCAGGAGAAAGAACAGAAACCACTTCATATGTTGGATTAAAAGTATTTGGAAATTCAGACCTTGACGCAACAATAAAAGAAAACAACAACGGCGAAATAATCTTTGAACTCTACAACAAAGGAATGGGAAAAGCAGATTTCACTCTAGTTGAACTAACTTCAAACCAAGCAACAATTGAAAAACCAAAACAATTCATTGGAACACTAAATGCAAACGATGTAGACACAATAAAAACAAAAATAAATTATACCCAAGATAATGCACTAATAACAATGAAAATAACTTACTTAGATTCCGATGCAAAACAAAAAACAAAAGAAATAACACTACAAACACAAGCAAAGACAACAACACAAGAAGGTCCAAACTGGATTCTAATCTTAATAATCCTTGCTTTAATTGGATTTGGAGCATGGAAATATATAATAAAAAAGAAAAAGTAATATTGAAGAAAGAAAAAAACTTGTTAAACAAGTTTTTTTCCCTAATTTTTTAAAATATTATAACCTATAATCATCATCCACTTTAAGAACTTTAATCCCATTATCAGTTATTTCAATAGGGTGCAAATCCTCATTATGCTTCGTCGCACGCATCTTTCTAATATGAAGAGTCCTGTTAGACTGTGTACCAATCCCCATATAATGAAGAACAATAACCCCATCAGCAACAAACTCTTCTACTCCATACTTACCCAATTGTTTAGAATCCTCATTAATTTCAGTAGTAAATATAGTTGTGACCCCCGCCCTTGAAAGAAGATAAACCATTTTCAAAACAGCTTTTCTTACTTCATGCTCATTATCAAAATTCAAACCCAAAGCAGGAATTGAATCAATAACAACCCTCTTCGCCCTAATTTTTTTAATCGCCCTCATTAACTCAAGCAACAACTTGTCAAGATCAAAACCAGTAGCTGGAAGAGAAAACTCTTCATCACTAGGAATACCAAGCTTAGCCATAGTCCCATCAACTATTTTCAAAACACCCTTATCTTCAAAAGACCTTAAATTCCAACCAAACCTCAACATATCCTCCCTAATCAAATCAGGCCTCTCATCAAGAGTTAAATACACTCCAGGCTCATTCATGTTAACTCCATTAATCAAAAACTGAGTAGCAAAAATAGTCTTCCCCGTACCAGTACCACCAGAAATTAAAAAAGCTCTCCCCTCAGGCAAGCCTCCTTCAACTAATTCATCAAATCCAAGAATTCCTGTTCTAACCCTATTCATACAAATCAACAACAAAAATAGACTTTACTTAATTATAAATCTTTTCACTAAGAAAAAAAAAGAAAAAATGGAGGCAGCGAAATTTCCGTGCAACGATACTGTCGTTGCATCCCAAAGAACGATTGCTAAAGCAATCCTTCAAAAAAGAAAAAATGGAGGCAGCGAGATTTGAACTCGCGACACCAACGTCTTCAGCGTTGTGCTCTCCCAGGCTGAGCTATGCCTC